>PJEL010004064.1_pt1 | contig 12243 bp, 7 predicted proteins | sample 1853271 | NCBI WGS metagenome assembly PJEL01 (sample SAMN08108733, study PRJNA415343) | Invertebrate metagenome, whole genome shotgun sequencing project. | host: Globobulimina | place: Sweden: Gullmar Fjord | collected 2015-08 | reverse complement strand
GGGGGATTTCGCATGCTTCCATGATCGCGAAAGCGTGTTCAATGATGTCTCGATCCAGTGGTGTTGCTAAGGAAGCGCCAGCGATAATTTTGAGGTATTCGCCGAGTGCTAAAACTCCAGCGCACGCTTCGTGTGACGGACCACCGAGTTCGAACTTATAAGGGAGTTCATCATTTGGGACGAAAAAATGGTTGGGTCCCGTGAGTTCCGAGAGCGCATCTGTCGACCCCCAAAGAGCGGCCATGTGTGGTCCATAGACCTTGTAGGTGGAGTAGGCGTACCAATCTGCATTCCACGTACTGACGTCGATAGCCCGGTGTGGGGCGAAAGCAACCCCGTCTACGACCACTTTGCCGCCTACATCGTGAACCATCTTGCTGATCGTTTGCACGTCCGTGATCTCTCCGAGAAGGTTCGAGACGTGGGGAACAGCGACGATCGCAGTGTTCTTATTGAGGAGGGTAGCGAGTTGCTCGATTGAACAGGCGGAACTCGCAGTGTCGCATCGCCACCAGACAAGCTTCACGCCCAGTTCTTCAAGGTGTTTCCAAGGCCCAACGTTTGCTTCGTGGGCGGATTCGGCGACGATGACTTCCTGTCCGGGTTTGAGCACCTTGGCATAACAAGAAGCGAGAATGTGCAGTAGGGATGTCGTTGACGAACCGAGAATGACTTCGCCGTCGCCGCCGTTCATAAAGAGTTTCACGAACGCATGTGCATCTTCGACGAGTTGGGTGCAGCGTTGGGAAAGTTCATAACCTGCGCCGAGTTGTACATACGAGTTCAACATGTAATCCCGGATTCGATCAGCAACGACGGCCGGCACCTGAGATCCGCCCGCGTTCTCGAGATAAACAGTTCCGCTGGCAAGAGAAGGGAATTGGTCACGAATCTGTTGCCTTTGTTCGGCGGTAATCGTATCTGTCATATAGCTCTCCATGTTGATTTGAGTCGCAGCAGAGATGTTTTCCGAACGAAGCGGAGGTGCTCAGATTGCAGTGGCGTGACCATCATCTTTTGATCGATGATGGAGACTATCTTCCGTCGCCCAAGCGATTCTACTGTAGCAGGATGTTTCGATGACGGAAAATGCACCTAACCCGGATATCTCACCAGTCTCCCCTGGTGATCACGGTACCGATGAAGACCACTCCGAGGTTGAACCCGCTTCGAAACCATCGTCGAATATTCCAAGAGAACTTGGCTCGAGCCGGATGTGATCGAAGGTGACCATTCCGATTGCGGCGCCGATGTTGTTCATGAAGTTCAACCGCGAGATTGATGCGGGATTGCCGAGTTCGCTGAGCGGTATAGTGATCTCGTTCCATGTATCGGCCACCGCCGTGAAGTTCACGTTTGGACTTTGGCCACCGTCGCCCTCCGAAAAAAAGCGCAGAACCTTGTCCGATCCCGTACCACCGTGCACCCAGAATTTGATCGCGTTGTAGCCGGAAGTCGTGTCGACTGACCCCGACGACATCGCCGGCGAGAAGGCGCCATTACCCGCGAGGGTGGCGTTGACCGCGTATGTACCCAAACGGACCGGTGACGTGCCGGCGAGGTTTATCGTCGCGCTCCAGGACCAGTTCGACCATCCACTCGCAAGGGCATCGTCGTAGATCATGACTTGGGGAGTCGTATTGGACTGAAAGGTAGCAGTGACCGAGCGCGCTGCACTCATTGTGACGGTGCAAGCCCCCGTTCCCGAGCAAGCGCCGCCCCAGCCGGTAAAAGTCGAATCAGGGCCGGCCGAGGCCGTGAGTTCGACGCTCGCGCCGCTGAGATAAGCTTCGCTGCAATCGCTGCCGCAGCTGATACCGGCAGGTGTTGAGGTGAGCGTTCCGATCCCAGTTCCCAATGAGCTGACGGTGAGCAGGTAGGTGAGCCCAACCGGTTCGAAGGTGGCCGTAACGGAGCGGTTCAGGGTCATTTCCATATCACACGTGAGATTGCTGCCAAAACAGGCGCCGCTCCAACCCGTGAAAACAGACCCGCCAGCAGGGGAGGCCGTGAGCGTGACGTTGGTCCCGTTGGCGTAAGCCTCGCTGCAGTCGTTGCCGCAGTTGATACCGGCTGGTGCAGATATCACAGTGCCACTGCCGCCTGCAATTCCAGTGTTCGTGACGATCAGTGTCGGGTTCGCTGGTGGTGGGGCCCCGGTCAGTCCGTAGAGATACCCATAGAGCGCCATCTTGCCGCGCATGGTCTGCCGCGGCGTGAATTCAGTGTGTGCCCAGACCCATCGGGACGGGAAGTAGGTTTCCCCTCTCGGCCAGGTGTCCGTGACGTTTGTAGGATAGCTGTTCTCGTAAAGCGCCGAGGGTCTTCCCATGACCATTCCTGGCGACCAGTCACTGAGGTTCATGTACGGGGTATGCCCGGGGTGAACGCCCGCCACGCCGTCGTCCCGGCCTGAGGTGTACACCTCTTCAACGCTGCGCTTCGCCGCAAGTGGGGTCAACGCCGTTGTCATCTCGATGATGTTGAGCGGATTGCGGCCCAGGCCCCAGTCAGCCTCGAGCGTGAGAGCTTTGCGGAAGTGGTCGAGGTCGGCCGGATCATTGGCCACTGCGTGTGCAATGATTGTGCGATTCATGTTTTGGGCGGTGCGCCAAAAGGAAGCGTTGCCACGGTCCACCCCACGCCGTGATGGCCGGCTATTGATGAGGTCGGCTTCTTGGCTTCTGGCCCGGTTGATGATCGCGGTTGTCATGTAGCTTTGCAGCGTGGGGTAATGAACTGTCTGAGGCGTGATCAGATATGCGGCAGTCGCCCATGCTTGGTGCCGGTTGTTATTGATCAGTATCGCCGCGCCGCTGGTGCAGACGCTTTCTGCGTTGACGACGTCTTCATATGCTTGCGTGCCGGTGATGTTGTACAGATGAGCTGCGGCCATCATTTTGAAGTCGCGGCCGCGAATCGTCCCGTCATCGAGCCCTACACCTTCATCGAGCATCGGATCGGCGAGATCGTTTGCAAAGTCGTAGGCTGTAATAGCTTCGTCTCGATAGAGATTCATGAGGCTGGTCAGACCGGCTACGCGAAATGAATCGGCAAGCATCGCGGCATTGGCGGCATTAGCCCATGCAGCGATGGCGGTCGGTCCGGCTTGGAAGAGTTCGGTATTGCCGTCGTCGATGCGGGGGTTGGTCAAGCCGTGCGAGTAGCCGTCTCCGTCGCGCAGTCGAAGCCAGAAATCTACTTCGTTGCGGGCCTCATCCAAGATGTCTGGGATGCTGTTGCCGCTTTCGGTGATGCCGGTGTCGTCATCGCTGATGGCGCCATCCGTCATCAAGAAAGGTAGGAGCATGTCGTAGATATTCGCGACGTGGGCGAGGTGGCGATCCCAGTCAGCCGCGTCGGAGTGGCCCCCCCAGGCGTTGGGGTTCGTGGGGTTGCCGGCCTTGCGGTAAGTTGCCCAGTCATTTGGTCTGTCCCATACGTCACCGCTTGAAAAACTGCCCCACTGGGGGTGCCAGGGATGCATTGTCGTGAGGTAAACCGTGGTTGATGGGGGGCTGATGCCAGGAATATAGAGCGGCGTGCGCGGTGGCGGCGAAAGGGCGTTGGGGTTTGTTTCTCCGATCCGCATGTAGAAGTAGCCCCGCACAGAAACCTTAAACGGGTCCGCGAAGATGTTGTTGGCGATTTCGAAATCCTGACTGCAGCCGACTCCTTCGACGACCAGCCGGTAGGTACCTGGCGTAGTGAAGCTTGAAAAATCAACGTTCCAGACGTCGGAAGCTGTGAGGTTGTAGCCAAATACGTCGCTGCCTTCTGCCATCCAGAAGCTCACGGCTCCAGCTTCGTGAGCCTGCATCGCATTTACGTCGTAGATGTAGACTTTTTCACTCTCAAACGTGGAGTAGTTGCGAGCGCCGCCATTGCCCATCCAGTGGTAAAGATCGGCGGCTTTGTGGCTCGCATCTGGAGCGTAACCGACCAGGTTCACGTGTACGGCTTCGGAGCGGCTGTTGTAGATATCGAAGGTGAACGATTCGGAGGTGTCGTCGCTATTCGTCGTTGGGGCTATCTCGAGCGTATAGGTCATACCTTGTTGCAAAGAACTGGGAAGACTGAGGTAGATCCAGTGCTCATAGGTGTACTCATAGCGGTAGTCGTTTCCAGACCATTCCATTTCGGCATGACCGCTCAGCTTCGTTTTGCGATAGCAGGCTTGCGGGTGCTGGCCGCTGCTGCCATAGTTGGGATCTCCCGCGGAGGTGATCCTCCAATTGCTGGTCGTGACCGCGGCGCCGGTATTGAGTACAGGGGTATACCTGAGGATTGTCTCTCCAGTACTTCCTTCGTTATGGATCACGTCTCCATCGGAGAGGTGCACGACGAGGTAGTCCTGGTCGAGCATGCTGATATCGATCAGTTTTGCAGCCTCTACTTCTCTGGCTACTCCGCCGAGCAGAATGAGCAGGCCGAGAAAAGCGATCATCACGCATAGAGTCGACGTATGCGTTGCTTCATATCGATGAATACGAGATGAATTTAACGCAGAGCGAACACGGCACATCTTTTCGCCTCCATACCAAGCCTTTCCAATCACCAGGCCCTGTAAACGATTACATTCGCAAAGTGTACTCGAGACTCAGGTCGATTGATTGTGCTTTGCATCACAGAAATGGGAACAACCAAAATACGCAATTATTGTGAGCGCGCCCACATACGCGCATCAAGGCATTCGGTATATTTGGTTTTCCTATTTTTGATTTCTCGGGGGAGAGCCTCATGTGTCATCGTGCTTTCGCTTTCTTCGTCCTATTGTCGTTTCAACTGCTCTGCGCGCCCGCATCTGCCGAAACACGGTATCCAACGGAGCGCACGCATTCACCAATTACCAAGCAGGTGGCGCAGCGGTTGCGCACCATTGTTGCCGATGGACTGGGTCAGGGAAAAAATTCCCACCGGTTCATCAAGGTGGGAGACTCGATCACTGTCGCTCCCAGCTACTTCATGGGACAGTTTACCTACCCCGATTTTGTGCCGGGGGTTCATGAAACCTGGGATGATACCCGGGACCTTGACCGATACGAGTACTTCAGGACGAGCATGGAGTTCTTTTTGGCAGACGTCATCAGCGGCGGAGTGACCAGTTTTGACCGGGCCAGTCTCGCTGCCGAGAGTGGAAGAACGGCAAGCTGGGCGGTCAACGGCGACCCAAGTCCACTGCAGCAGGAAATCGCCGCGGTAGCCCCGCTTTTTGCCGTCATCATGTTCGGCACCAACGATATCGGCTGGTATGGGGATGATCATGTTGTCATGAGCTGGATTATCGAGAACCTCGGGCAGATTCTCGATGAGTGTATTGCTGAAGGAACCATACCGATTATCACCGCACCTCCGCTGCGAGTCGGCTACGAACTCAAGATGTTGACTCTGTCGCATTTGATTCGTGCGCTTGCCCAGGCGCACCAGATTCCCTTCATCAACTATCACCGGGCGATGATGCCGCTTCCGGATCACGGTTTGGGCAGTGATGGGGTACATCCCAACGTGTATCAGTGGAACTGGATGTGTCACTTAACACCTGAAGGGCTCCAGTTTGGCAACAATGTCCACAATCTGGTGGCGATGCAGGCCTTCGACCGGGCCTTGAGGGCTACGGTAATGGGCGCTCCTGCACTCGATTTCGAACCTGCAGCTATGACTGGTGACGGCAGCCAGGGATCACCATTTCACGTTGACGGCCTACCATTTATCGACGCTCGCGTGACTACTGGAAACGCCTTGGATGTGTACTATTCTTTCACGTTAGCAACGAGTCGACAGTTGCGGCTCATGGTCACCTACCAGGGCACGACCGACGTTGATGTTTCACTGCGTGATGAAAACTTTGCACCGTTGAACACGGATGACGGGAAGCTTGACGTGAGTCTTGCCGCGGGGCAGTACCACATGGTGATCGAGACCAAAGACGGGATTGCAGGCAACGCCGGCGAGTACCAGGCGCTTCTCATGGATCGCACCACTTCTGGATTGCCAAACTCGCACGGAATCTTCATCGACGGCGCCAATGCTACACCGTCGGAGTTTGGCGCCGGACAGCCAACAAGTATCACTTTCACCGTGACGGCTTTGGATGATGGCACCATCAATGATGTTTCTCTTGACCTGAGTGAACTCGGCGGGGGCTCAAGCGTCGCTATGACCAGCACCCGTGATGGCGGCTATTCCCACACTGCATCGGTTTCCGTGTTGAATTCTGGTGAAAAATTGGTGACAGTGACAGCCAGGGACAACGAGGCAAATCAAGCTTCAATACCGGTGTATGTATTCGTGGGTGGCCCGATTTTCATCGACGGATTCGAAACAGGAAATACCTTCGCCTGGTCGGGTTAACCCGGCGTCTCGGAAATAGCACAAGGTATTGAAAACAGAGGGGCCTAAGGAGCGCGGATCTCCAGATCCGCACATTTCCTCGTTGATCGCCACAATGCTGATCTGGAGAGACTGACTAAAAAGTGTCGTTGCTGCCGGAATTATTGAGGAAATTGATCGACCACCTAAAAAAAAAATTGAACCGCAAAGGCCGCGAAGCCCGCCAAGGAAGAATGCAAAGCTTTAATATTCTTAACTTTGCGTTCTTAGCGTCTTCGCGGTTCATTTTTCTTTTTCGACGCCTCAGTGGCTCGACGCCAACGTTAGGACGGTAGAAATTGGGGTATTCTGTTTCCCAGTGCGATACACCTCATTGGAAAAGAACGCTTTTCTCGCAGCGCAACAGCCCCGAAAACTGCTGAGACATGCGGGCTGAATTTTGTGGAGATGGAAAATGAAAGAAATCGAGAGCATTTCAGATTTCGACGAATGGACGAACAGCTCGATCGGGGGTATGGAACCGGCGGCGGTTCAAGGTCTCGACCTCGAAGACCGGACCAGTATCATCACCGCGCGCCGCTTCGAAGATTGCCTCTTTATCGGTTGTGGTCTCGAGGCTGAGGCAACGCGCCACATTGTCGCTGCGGGCGGTATTCTGATTCCCCGTTTCGAAGGTTTCGAATTCCAAACCCATCGCGCAAAGCTCTATTCAGCGCTAGAACTCTTCGAAGGTTTTGACCCTGGTGATCCAGACGGCTTTGAGAAGACCTGGGATTCGCGGATCTACCGGGAATACTGTCAGCAGGGGAGGTCGAACCCACCTTCGATTCGCATCAGCTTGGCTCGCCGGTTGCACGATCACAGCATCACTGACGCTTTGATGGACAAGATCGAGGGACGAAGAGTGGTCGCGATCATGGGCGGTCACGCCATGGAACGCCGTTCTCCGGCTTTTGCCAAGATTGCCCGTATTTCGCGACGTCTCAGCCAACGCGGATTCTTGATGATCAGTGGCGGAGGACCTGGCGCAATGGAGGCGACCCACGTCGGCGCATATTTCGCAACCAGCAGCGATAAAGATCTTGACCAGGCGCTCAAGATTCTTTCGCCGCGACCGGCGGGCGCGTTGCCGGGAAAAGAATACGCCGACAAAGACTGGTTGCACCGGGCATGGAAGGTCATCGACAGGTTTCCTACGCCACACGATGAAAGGTGCATGAGCATCGGTGTGCCGACCTGGCTCCACGGCCAGGAACCCCCAACGCCTTTTGCATCCCACATTGCCAAATACTTCGCCAACTCGGTCAGAGAGGATGGCCTTCTCACGATCGCCAGGCACGGCGTCATCTTCGCCGAAGGCAGTGCTGGTACAACTCAAGAGATCTTCCAGGACGCGGCGCAAAATCACTACAAGATAGGGGGGCATTGTTCACCGATGATCCTGCTCGGCCGCCGCTTCTGGACCGAAGTCCGGCCGGTCTGGCCACTGCTCACCACAGTTGCCCAAGGGCACTCTTACGGTGAACTCATCTCGTTGACGGACTCCGAAGACGAAGTGGTCGAGAGTATCGTCAGATTTGACCCTGCAGATTATTGTTGAGTGCGGTAATTCTCACCATACCTGTACACTTCGCTAAGGTGGTCTCAGGTTGGGTTAGAAGCTTAGGATGCCAGGTAATGGGATTGTTCAACGCGTACGCCCTACAGCGAGAATATTCCTTGATTGCGCTGATCGGAACGAAGAATTTAACGCAAAGACGCAAAGACTCCACATCTTCTTCTTTGCGCCCTTGCGCCTTTGCGTTTTTTTCCTTTCCCTTTTCGGGGCCTGGGCTTCGATCAATCCGCTTCTTGTTCAGAAATACCGAACTTCTGGTCCCCGCGATTTTGAGACAGCCGGAGCGAGGTGGATAGGTATGATTCTCACTAACCCACCCCGCTGCGGGGTGGGTTGTGGATTTGCTACTGTGCAGATGGCCGGTGCCGCGACGTCGCTCGTCGTGGTGCAGGCAATCGTCGAAGCACGATCTCAATCACAGCGCTACCGTCGATGCCTCCTGAAGAACAGCTCATTTGGGCACTGCCTTCGGCGCTGGCCGTGAAAGTCGTCGTTGTAGATCCGTTCACCGGATCGAAGCTTCCTTCTCCATTGCCGTCGATGGTCCAGGCCGGGTCGGCGAGTTCGATCTCGTAGCCATACTGATCGGTACCGGTCGCGGTGAAAACCATCTGATCGAAAAGTGCCAATTCTGCGCTGGATGGCGAAATTGTGATGGCCGCAAGCGCCGGCGCATCACCGATGATGACGACCTCGGCAGAGCCGGAAACGCCGCCCTGACTAACACTCACCTGGCAGGCGCCAGGATAAGTAGCGGTGAATATTGGGCTACTGCTTCCGTGGGCCGGGTCGATATTGCCGTCGCCAGTGCCGAATACGGACCATATTGGATTTTCAAGGGTGAGCAGATTGCCGTATTGGTCTCTGCCGGTCGCCACGAAGGAGATGTGGCCGTCGACCGCGATTTCGGAAGTCGCAGGGGAGACCTCGATGCTGGTGAGAACAGCCGGGTCACCATTGATTTCGAACACCGCGGTGCCGGCGATCTCGTCCTGTTCACAGCTCACTGTGCAGGTGCCTGGAACGGTAGCGTAAAAGTATGGTGTCGCCGTGCCAGCTGGTGGAATCAGGTCGCCATCGCCGCCGCCATCCTTACTCCAAATCAGGCTTGTCAGTGGAAAATCGGCCCCGTATTGGTCGGTCCCTGACGCGGTCAACAACACCTGCTGTCCGACGTCGAGTTCGCCAATGGACGGCAAGATTGAGATATTGGCGAGTTGCGGCGGATCGCCGGTGACGGTGATCGAGGCACTGCCCGTGACCCCGTTATCGGAGCAGCTGAGCACGCAGCTCCCCGGACTACTGGCCGTGAATCCAGTGGTGGGGCTGCCGCTGGCCGGATTTAAGGTGCCATTGCACTCGCCGGACAGACTCCAGTTCGGATTGACCAGGGCGTAGCTGCCGCCGTACTGGTCGGCACCAGTAGCTGCGAAGTTCTGCTGATCGCCGTTTTGGACTTCGACCGCGGCCGGATCGATGCTGATGGTGGTCAAGACCGGCGCTGCCGGAAACGGCCATGCCATCACAGCGGCCTGAAAAACATTGGCCGGGCCGCTGAAGGCCGGCGTCTCGGTCCACGCGATGATTCGCACGTCATCCATTCTCGACTGGCTGATGGCATCGAAGGTGACTCGGGTAACCGTTGTAGTGCATGCTCCTGCCGCCACCGTAATGTCAGAGGCAAGCACGTCCTGCATCAGGCAGTTACGCGAGTAGGAGGGTGGATTTGGGTAATCGTCAAGGGTAGGGGCAATCTGCACACGCATCGTCTTGCTGGCGCCCGACGCCTCTACGCAGACCGTAGCGTGGATGTTCCATGCGGCGCCCGACACCTGGTCCGCTGATAGCTGAATCGTCACATCCGTCGGTTCGTTCAGTTGTTGTTCGAGACAGTATCGGTAGTCGTCGGGAGGGCAGTGCCGCCAGCCATCGAGGATAAGTGTTGGCACGTCACCTGCGATCCCGTGGAAGTTGTTCAGCCGGTCTTGGCCCCATGCGATTTCGTAGCCGTCGTTGTTAACGTGCATCTTAACGCCGGTAAAACGATTGGAGTAGTCGTTGAGGAGATCGGAGACCACGGGACCCGTGGCCGCGCATTGCACTCAATAGGTGTTGGTGAAGTACTCGCCAAGCACCATCCTCTGCGCCGCGCAGGTGTCATGGACCGGTATCACCAGAAAGCCAACTGCGATGATCGCGAGTGAAAGCATTCGCGCCATGGATGTGATTGTTCGGTATTGTTTCATAATGTCTCCCTCAGCTTGTTTCTGAACGAATCCAGTGATTCGTGAGCTGTCGATGATAAACCATAATGACCGGTTCTTTCTGGCGAGTTGTACCGGTCATTTATTTCTCGTCTCCTGCGGCTGCAGCGCCTGAAAAACGAGGCTCTGCGGTTGAGTCCACATTGTATACAATATCGTATACAATGACTATTCAACAGAAAAACTTCCGAACAGGGCCAAAAACGAGGTTTTCACTGGTGGTCTGACGGCCCCGAAAACCCCACTGGACACGGCGCCTCGCCGCCGTCGCAATGAAAGCTGGTGAGAAATGCGGGCTAGAGTCAGGGGCGGAGGCCCCAGGTCACTTGGAAAATATTTGCGTATACAGATTGTATACAATACACTCATCGATACATCGAGTTCCGTTGTTTTCAGTTCCTAAGCCGGCTAAAAACAACGCAGACGATTCGAAGCTTTATTGCAGGGCGAAATGCAGAAAAGGGGTTGAACAATGAAACGAAACAATCTACTTCCAATACTACTTCTTGCGGGCATGGCGAGCTTGCCGCTGACGGCTGGCGCTGCCGAACGGATGATGCTTGGAGAGTACGTCAACGCAACGTGGTGAGGAACCTGTGCGTCCGCGGGTCCCGTGGTCACGCAAATGATAGACGACTATCCAGATACCTATGCTTCGATTTCCGTTCACGTCGGATCAGATGGATACGACATTCCTTGGGGAAATAGCCGGGGAGACTTCTACGGAGCAAACTTGATTCCTTGGTTAGCCTATGACGGTTTAGAGGACGCCTGGCCGATCTCGACCTACGAAAGCAAGTTTATTACCCGGCAAGCGGTACCCACAGATGTCACCATCGCTCTGAACGGCGTCAGAACTACCGTCGCAGCAACATACGACGTCACTGCTGACGTATGCGTGGAAGCGGGTGGCACCACCAAAGACATGCGGATCTACATGGTGCAGGTACTCGATCATTACCCCACAACGGCAGCATACTACCGCAACTGCCTCATGCAAGGAGCTACCACCGAAGACCTTAACATCGCTGCGGGCGCTTGCACCCAGGTCACTCGCACATTCACTCTCGACGCAGTTTCACTAGCAAACGAGGAAGATGTCAAAGTCTTTGCCTGGGCGCAGGAACAGTTGGACGCATATCCGGCCGAGATCTTTCAGGCTGCCAAACTCTTCTTAGGTCCTATAATCCCGGTCTTCGCCGATGGCTTCGAAGGCGGCACACTGGATGGCTGGTCGGCAGTGACGCAGTAACGTCGAAGATTAAGAAATACACATTTCTAACAACCACGAGCGGTGCTTTTGCACCGCTCGTTTTGTTTTGTGCGCCAGGAATGCGGGTGTACCCTTGAGGACAGAGGAGAAAACTCATGAAAACCGCATGGATAGATCTTGTAATCGGCATCGCCATCGGTGTTGTCTGCACCATAGCTATGCTTGCTGGTCTCAATTATGTGCGCGGGTGGCAGAGAGTGGGTTTTTGGCAGCGCGCCCTCGACGAACGACAGAGCGAACGGCTCGAAGGGCTGATGCTCGAACAAATCGAAACCGCCGGCAAGACAATCGCTGATGGTGATCCTAGTGATCTCACAGATCGATTCTCGAGTTCGATATTTCCTGCCCTCTATTTGAACTATCTCGAATTCGCACGGTACCTGCTCGAGCACGGTCAGATTGATGCTTTCAATACCCTTCGTCTCAATACCTCTTTTGCTGTGCTTGATCTCTCAAACGCCGATCTCTCTGGACTTGATCTCACCGGTGTGCGTTTTGATCGCTCAGTTATCGAACACACTGATTTTTCGAATACCAACCTCACCAATGCGTCGTTTTTCTTGGCCAGTATCAGAGGTTCTGATTTTTCAAATGCACACGTCGATCGGGCGGTTTTCGGGCAGTCTGACCTCACCAGTGCCCGTCTCAATTCCATTTCTGGTATGAATGCTGATTTTCGTCAAGCGATTCTCGTAGATGCGTCTCTGACGGGCATTACAGAACTTATTGGCGCCCGATTTGAAAGAATCGAAATTCTC
>PJEL010004063.1_pt1 | contig 12246 bp, 7 predicted proteins | sample 1853271 | NCBI WGS metagenome assembly PJEL01 (sample SAMN08108733, study PRJNA415343) | Invertebrate metagenome, whole genome shotgun sequencing project. | host: Globobulimina | place: Sweden: Gullmar Fjord | collected 2015-08 | reverse complement strand
TGCCTCAAATCAGAAAAGCCGGATTGAGCTTATGATAAAGATAAAATTCTGGCCTTTCATCCCCTGTCTGAAGCACTAAGCTTTGTAGTGTAAAGCAGCTTTCCCGGCTTTTCTAGTAAAAGTTGGGGCTAGGAAATGGAATACGGGTGTTGCTTGGCAAAGGGGTATTGTGAGGCGGTTGATTTGGCTCAGAAGTGGCCTGAAGCCGGGATGAGGGGTTAGGTGTTGAGGCAGTATCTCCCAAAGCACAAGCTGTAAACACAAACAGAATAAACATCATCAAAAAAAGGGCTATTTTTTTATTCATTGATGGATTTTTGATCCTTAAGGTTGCTTAGAATTGTTTTTTTTGTACACTTTAATTGTAAAGGGTTACGGTACTATTACAAGGTACCCACCTCTCATTCCCACACTGAGCGTAAGAACGAGAGGTGGGTGTCATAAAACGAGTTGGGTTTCATAGGAGCCGCTGATGGCGCGGGGTGTGTGTGCTATGCAAGCATAGCCGGTGTCCCTCCACACTCTTCCCCGCACCACACGCTCCCTATGATAACTACATTATCATAGGAGGAAATAGTATGGATCATTTTATAGATATTTACAAACATCGCGCTGCCGATTACCATCACCTGATTGCACCTGAAGATGTAGAGCATAATCTATTACCAGCCATAAAACGGATAAGCTCACTGACAGGTAAACGTATTCTTGATTTAGGGACGGGAACAGGGCGATTACCCTTGCTTTTTGGGCATAGAGCGGCCCAAATGGTAGGCCTGGATTTACACGGGGGGATGTTAGGCGAACATCAAAAGCAAAAACAACAGCGACGGGGCAGGTGGGGTTTGATACAAGGCGATATGCGAATTCTTCCCTTTCCGAGTGATTGGGCCGATATGGTAACGGCTGGCTGGGCTATTGGACACTTTACGGGCTGGTATGCCACTGAATGGCAAACACAAGCCAAGCGGGTGTTGCAAGAGATGCACCGTGTGGTCGCTCCAGAGGGGGCCATCATTATTATGGAAACATTAACAACGGGCAGCCTGACTCCAGCCCCACCCAGTAAAGGGTTGGCCCAATATTATGCCTGGTTAGAGAATGAATGGGGTTTTATCCGGCAAGAAATTCGCACCGATTACCAATTTTCCAGCGTCGATGAGGCTATTGCCAAAACTGAGTTTTTCTTTGGCCCGGATATGGCGGCTACAATCAGAGCAAAAGGCTGGAGCCGGTTGCCGGAATGGACAGGGGTATGGGGCAAACAAATCGCCTAAAGGACAAAGCGTTGATACTCATTTTGGCAAGGATTACCCCACACAGCCCACATCTCTTTGCTTGCTGGACGCATAACAGCGGCACTACAGCTTTCAACAAAGAAGGGGGCAGTGGGGTGGGCACATATACCAAACTCAGGGCCATGATTGCGGGTCAGGGCAAATAAATCAGCCAGGGTAATTTGGCCCTGATTCAGCAAATAATCAGCCTGATTAAGACGATACTCTGAACTGGCCCGAGATTTGGGCAAACGCTCTCGTTCCACAGCAGCATTTTGCGGTCTAAGACAGTGGTTGGTATGGGTCATAACACCGCTTGTAATTTTTTCGACGTGGTAACGGGAAGACATGGCCTCCACATTATAACCCCGACCATGCCCATCGACCAATAAATAGTTGTGCGCTCCGGCCAACTTAACATCGGTAATACAAGTCAGGGCAGCATCAATATTATCCTGAGCCAACACCTGCCGAATGACAAAGGGCCATGTAACCCCAATCTGCCCATCACGCGCCATTAAATTGTTGACCCCCACGGCGATGCCGGCCTCATTCATGCCAATCATGCCGACACAGCCGATAATGGTCAAGGTTAAAAAGTTCAAGCCCTGGGTCGGTTTCCCATGCAGTAAAATCACATAAGGTGTGGCTGTGTTGTGCATGTCCCAGGTTTGACCATAAAAAGCTTGACCGTCTGTGGTGGCATCAGGGCTAATAATAAAGGCAGTACAGTTATCCGCACCCGGATGAGCCGGTATGGGGGCAGTTAATGAGTCAACATTATAAACCGTGTCAATAAAATCAGTAAATCCATTTAAGATAATCAATTCAGCCAAACTTAGAGCGGTGGCTTCACCCATGCCCTGAAGTTCTGCCATCAGGTCCGGGGCGTAAGCTTCATGATAGGGTAAACAGGCTTCGGCCAGAGCCAAAACATCAGGCTGGTTTAGTTCTTTGCCAGTCCAATGTTTGTCACGGCTTAAATGAAGCCGATCTTGGGTCAATGCTTGAATTTCTGCGGGATAAGCCAGGCCATGCTGTTGTCCCATTTCAAAAGGCGTACCAGAAACTTCTAAAACTCTTATATCAGACATTAGCTTACCTTATTTCTCTTTTTCCAAAGCAGAATTCAAAGCAAATAAATAGTGAATCGCAGACACATAAGCCGCCCCGTTACCCTGGGCCGCCTGCATTTTCAGCCGTAATGTTGGCTCATGCAAAATTTTGTTAATTAAACGATGGCTCATTGTGGACACTAATTCTTGTTCCCGCTCATCCAGGTCCAGTCGATTAAAAAGTCGCTCTAACTCTTTTCCGCGGATTTGAGTGATCTGGTTACGCAAGGACTTAATGGTTGAGACCACATCAAGCGAGGCCAGCCAGGTCATAAAATCTTGAACTTCTTCGGCGACAATAAGTTCAACATTGGGTATTTCCGACTCGCGCTCACGTACATTATCATCAGCCTGATGTTGCAAGTCATCAATATCACTTAAATGGACATGGGGTATTCGGCTTACATCAGGGTCCACGTCACGTGGGACAGCAATATCAATGATAAACATAGGCCGCCCGGGGCGAAGAGCCATAGCGGGTTCGATATGCTCACAATTTAGAATGGTGTGGGGTGCGCCAGTGCAAGGAATGACAATATCGGCCTCACATAAGGCTTCAGGCAACTGGTCAAAAGCTACGGCTCGGCCACCCCAGCTTTGGGCCAGTTGGGCAGCATTTTTAAAGGTTCGGTTAACCACCGTGATAGTTGACACGCCCCGTTTTTGCAAAGCCCTGACCGCTATGGCTCCCATTTCACCAGCCCCAATTAACAAAACATGGCATTGAGACAAATCACCTAATAAATTTTGGGCCAGACCAGCCGCCACAGAACTAATTGAAGCTGGGTTTACTCCAATTCGTGTTTCGGTGCGGGCACGTTTACCGGCATGAATAGCCGCTCTAAAGAGGGCCGATAGGACCGTACCTGCTGCCTTTTGCGACATGGCAGCTTCATAAGCAGCGGTAATTTGCCCCAAAATTTGGGGTTCACCCAAAACCATCGAATCGAGGCCACTCGCTACCCGAAAAAGGTGTCGGATAGCTATTTCATCCTGGTGAATGTACAGATGTTTGGCAAACAGTTTGGGGGCCATGTCACAAGAGCGGCTTAACAACTGGGTAATGGCTTTACCAGCTACATCAACATCACGGACTAAGGCGTAAACCTCCATGCGATTGCAGGTTGAAACAATCACCCCTTCGCTGACATCATCAAGGTGTGCTTCCTGGTGGGTGGCATCAAAGTGAGTTAAAACCGAACGCAAGGCCGTAGGTGAAAAATCTAAACGTTCTCTAATTTCAATTGAAGCTGTTTTGTGACTGAGGCCCATCAATAAAACTTTCATACAATAAAAACCCTTCATAGTATTAAATCTTATTTAATTTTAGTCCTATCTTACTTTATTGCCAATTTATCATACCTTAACCGATTTACGATTTGCGATAGTGAGGTTAAGCTTTCTGGTCACGCATAGAGGGGAAAGAAGCACTATATTTTAATGGAGTATGTATCAGGAACCCGGCTCGACAAGATTTGGGATCTTGATGAGACCAAGCAACTGACCGTGGAATACACTGACCTGATCGAGGTGGGCCTATACGATGCCAGGCGGAAGTTCATAGATATTCAAGCAGAAGACAAAAGAATTGTCAATGACCTCCAGCTTAAGCTGGATCAAACCGTCAATTAGTTTTGACAATCATTGCTTTATATGTTAGGCTTCTATTGTCAAATCAACTGCCCCCCATATTAGGGGGCTTTTTTATTGGAGATAACAAAATGTCCAACCCTCAACGACGTAAACGAAATTATGTAGTCCGACCCGACGGTAAACCTATCAATGTACCCCCCAACCGAGGCCAACTATTTATTTGCGAAAACGGCTGCTGCTGCGGTCATACCGCACGTGGATTCGCCCCCGTTCCCCACGATTTATATTACAACGAGTGGACTCGACGTAAACACCGAAATCGCGTTCACCTCAATCATGCCGGCTGCCTGGGTCCCTGTGCAGTGGCAAATGTCACCATGTTGATTTTTGATGGTCGGCCAATATGGTTTCACTCCGTTAACAGCGAAAACCTCATCTTAAGTATCTTCGATTACATCGACGCTATGCTAGAGGCTGACCGTTACTTGCCCCCACCTCCCGCTCTGGCCCAACATGTCTTTAATGGTTTTTCCTGGGATGGCCCCGAGCAGCACAATGCAGAACAACCTGCCTCGCCAACCGCCAGCACCGCAGCCGACGAATCAGCTATTTTAGCCTTGGGGCAATCACACCTCCTTTTTCTGACTCACGCCGACACCGACCTCTTAACCCTCAGCCAAGCTGCGGCCACTCTAGCACCTGACTTCCCCCCAGTCCGAGGATTTAACCTAAACACTCTACCAACCCCCGCTCATGTTGATGAGTTTATCCGCACCGAACTAAACGAGGTGCAGGTTGTAGTCCTACGTTCGTTGGGGGGGCGGCAAGGTTTTGGACATGGTTTTGACCAACTGGTGCAAACCCTCAAGCAACATGGCAAAGACCTGATTTGTGTACCTGGCACCGAGGGTTTAGACCCCGAACTGACCGCCCATAGTACCGTGCCCGTGCCTGTCATCCATGACGTGTACCGCTATCTACACTTTGGCGGGGTAGATAATATGCGCCACTTACTCCACTTTTTGGTCGACCATCTATTGGCCGGAGGCTGGGGTTATGAGCAGCCGCTGGAACAGCCCCGGCACGGGATTTATCAGCCACAGGACAAAAAGGAGCAGAGGAGCAGAGGCGCAGAGGAGACAAAACCTGGCGGAAGAAATTCTGCACCATTACCCCCCCAACATATCTCTACCCACCAATCGTCTGAGCAATGGCTGGCAACCTACAAGCCAACTCAACCAACCATTGGCATTTTGTTCTATCGGAGTCATTGGCTTAGTGGTAACACAGACTTCATCGACGCTTTGATTGGGGAAATTGAAGTATCTGGAGGTAATGCTCTGCCCATCTTTACCACCTCGCTCAAAGAAACTATTGAGCTTCAAAATAAATCCCCTCAGCAGCCCATCCCCGTTGCTTTCCAATATCTCTATAATGATAAGCACCAACTCATCCCTGATGCCCTCATATCTACGATTTCATTTGCCATGGGCGGCATCAATCCCGATGGCCCCACAACTGCTGGCTGGAACGTGTCGGCCCTGGAAAGTCTAAACATTCCCTTTCTTCAAGCCATTAGCAGTGGTATGAATTATGAAGAATGGCAACTCAGTCAGCGAGGATTACGCCCTCTGGATGTCGCCATGAATGTTGCCCTGCCCGAATTTGATGGTCGCCTTATCACAGTCCCCATTAGTTTTAAGGGTACTGAAAAAGTTGAAACCTGTCACGATTGTGGCCCAATCTGCACCTGTTCTGACCAACAAACATTACCCACCACACCTCAAGCACCACGTTACATTCCCCTCCCCGACCGTGTACGAGCTGTGGTCAAACTGGCAATGCGCCATACCGTGTTACGGCATAAACCTAATGCTGAAAAACGCATTGTCTTTATCTTAACCAACTCCCCCGGCAAAGCTGACCGCATTGGCAATGCGGTTGGTCTCGATGCCCCAGCCTCATTGATGCGCCTCTTTGAACAGATGCAAAGCGAAGGTTATCTCATTGAAAATTTGCCAGATGATAGTGATACCCTCTTACACCAACTCATTGACCGCTGCTCTTATGATGAAACCATCTTAACCGAACAGCAACTTGCTTTGGCTGCCGCAAAAGTACCCGTTGACAGCTATCAAAGCTGGTTTAAACAATTAACTTCTAGCCAGCAACAACGCATGACCGAACGCTGGTTTGCCCCACCGGGTGAAGCATACATCCACCTTGATCAACAGGGCCAACAGCAACATATTGCTCTCGCCGGATTGGATTTGGGACACGCTTTTTTGGCTTTACAACCCCCACGTGGTTACAACATGGACCCCGATGCCATCTACCACACCCCCGACCTGCCCCCTACCCACAACTATTACGCCCTCTATAAATGGCTGGCGACCCCTCAAGGTAAAGGAGGCTGGGGAGCTGACGCGGTGGTGCATATGGGCAAACATGGAACCTTAGAATGGTTGCCCGGCAAAGGCATCGGCTTGAGTCAAGACTGTTATCCCGATGCTTTTTTGGCCGACCTACCACTCATCTACCCCTTCATTATTAACAACCCCGGCGAGGGCGCGCAGGCCAAACGTCGTGCCCATGCAGCCATCATCGACCACATGATTCCACCTATGACCAGTGCTGATGTCTATGGCGAATTGGCAACTCTAACCCAACTGGTTGATGAATATTATCAGGTTGAACAAATGGACCCCACCAAACTACCTTTAGTCCAGCAGCAAATCTGGGACCTCATGCAGCAAACCAATCTAGACAAAGACATCGCCGAAATGTTACGCGTTGTTGACCATGGCGACCACAGCCATGAATGGGATGGCAGTTACACCGACGATGGCACCCCCCTCACCCTGGCCGAAATGAATGCTACCGATTTTGCCCATTTGTTGGAAGATATGGATGGATATCTATGCGAACTCGGCAGCTTGCAAATTCGGGATGGGCTGCATATTTTGGGTTATATCCCCCAAAATGAGCAACTCTGTCACTTACTCCGGGCCCTAACCCGTATCCCCAACGCCAATATCCCCAGTCTACGAGCTGAAGTCGCTTCCTGCTTGGCCTTTGACCTGGATGAGCTTTTAGCCAATCGGGGCCAAAAGTTAAAAAACGATGATTGGCGCCCAAAAACTTTACAACAACAATGGCCCACCCGCAGCTATCATACCCATGCCGATATCATCACCCTCATTGACGATCTTTGCCTCCAATTACTCCAACACCTTGAACAAAACAATTTTGACCCCACCCACATCACCCCCACGATTACTCACATTCTCCCCCCCTCCCTTACACCCCATTCCTCACCCACACCCCAGCCCCCCATCACCTCCGCACCCTTGCACCCCAGCCCCCCAGCCCCAATCACAAGCACCCTCACCTTTGTATGCACCACCCTCGTCCCTCTAATTCGCCGCAATAATGAAGAAATCGACAACATCATCAACGCCCTTAATGGGGGGTATGTCCCGGCTGGACCGGCTGGCGCGCCAACGCGGGGTATGGCTCACATCTTACCCACAGGCCGCAACTTCTATGCTGTAGACCCGCAAGCCATCCCCAGTCAGGCCGCCTGGCAAATTGGACAGCAATTGGCAGCGGAACTTATCAAACGTTACCAAACCGAAGAAAATCAATTCCCGGAAAGTGTAGGTTTGAGTATATGGGGCACCAGTGCCATGCGGACTCATGGCGATGACATCGCCCAATGTTTGGCCTTGTTGGGGGTTCGACCTGTCTGGCAAGCTGAAAATCGACGAGTGAAGAATGTTGAGGTTATTCCTCTGGAAACTTTGGGCCGGCCTCGGGTTGATGTCTTAATGCGGATTAGTGGCTTTTTCCGTGATGCTTTCCCTCACCTGTTGGAGTTACTAGATCTGGCTGTGCAAAAAGTAGTCCACTTAGATGAACCAAACGAGCAAAACTTTGTCCGTAAACACTTCTTGCAAGAAATGTCACACCAAATTACAGCCGGGCGCACTGATGATGAGGCCCAACGGCGAGCAGCTTATCGCATTTTTGGCAGCAAACCGGGGGCTTATGGAGCCGGAATTTTGCCCCTCATCAATGAGCAAAATTGGCAAAATGAGGCCGACTTTGCCGAGGCTTATGTCAATTGGGGCGGCTTTGCCTACGGTAAAAATATCTATGGCCATGACGCCCGTGATGAGTTTAAAAGTGGTTTGAGTGGGGTTCAGATTGCGGTCAAAAATCAAGATAACCGTGAACATGATATTTTTGATAGCGATGATTATCTGCAATATCACGGCGGGATGATTGCCACCATTCGCTCCCTCAATGGGCGTAATCCAAAAAGTTACTTTGGCGACAACAGCAACCCCGAACGGGCCGAAGTTCGAACCTTGCAACAAGAAGCCCATCGTGTTTTCCGCAGTCGGGTGGTCAATCCCAAATGGATTGAGGGCATTCAGCGTCATGGGTACAAGGGAGCCTTAGAATTGGCCGCTACAGTGGATTACCTCTTTGGTTATGATGCCACGGCCCAGGTTGTTGACGATTGGATGTATGAACAAACGGCTCAAACCTACGCCATGGACCCCCAAATGCAAGCCTTCCTGGAACAAAGCAACCCCTGGGCCTTACAAAGCATCACCGAGCGACTGTTGGAAGCGGCTCAACGTGGCATGTGGGCCGAGCCAGATGCCGACACCCTGGAGCAGTTGCGGGCTATTTATCTTCATATTGATGGTGAATTGGAAGGACGTGAAGATTAGCCATACCAACCCAAAATCCCAAAGTCACATCTCACCATCTAACAATCACTATTCACTATTTGGCTTGGCTTTCACTATTCACTGTTCACTTTTCACTGTTCACTTTTCACTGTTCACTGTTTCACCCAATTCAGGGCCATAAACATCCCCATTAAAAAGCCAATAATCTATGGTAACGTCTGAGCCATTCCGAATCCGCACATAATATAAGTCATTATCAACAATCCAGCCGCTCCAGAAACGTTCGCCTGTTAGGTCATTATTGTCGCGATAAACTACGCTGCCCGCCCCAACATTATTAATACCGTCAGGGTTCCCAGGTGACCACTGCTGTACACCTTGTCCTGTAAATACATCAAAGGGAACCCGACGAATACGGTTGCCATCATCAGGCGTAACAATCATGGTTAAAGCCATTTCCTCAAAGGCTTCATCATCAAAATCGGTTATAGAAAAAGTGTACCATATCTCCTGACCGGGGCTTAATTTGCCCCCATTTCTATCTGCGGCTAAAGGTATTGCCGTTTGTGGGGCAACCCCTTGAGCAAAATGAATGGGAGGAGAGGATGTAGTTTGAGTGTTGAATGGGGAGGTCTGTGTATCACTATCAAAAAGCCAATAATCAATATCCCGGTCAGACTCATTTTGGACGGCTACGTAATAAGTATCCGCTTTAATAATATTGCCATGCCAAATACGTTCATCACTATAAATATCACCATCACGAGAGACAATCATACCTGCCCCAAAGTTAATGGGGGTCTCTTTGCCTCCTTGCCACCATGTTTCAATCTCTTGAGCTGAAAAAACCTCAAAATTAACATTATGTCTTCTGTTGCCATCATCAGGACTAAAAAAGAGGCTAAAAGTACGCTCTTGAAAGTTTCCACCACCTGCAAAATCGGTACCGCTAAATGTATACCAATGTGTTTCACCAGAGTTTAGATGGCCTATATTGGCCTCATAGCTCAAAGGCAACGCCAGACCCGGGTCCAGTCCCAGATTAGGGTCAGCTTGAGGGGGGGGAGCTGGTACTTGTACTGGAATTTCCACCTCAATTTCGGTATCACTGATAATGCTGCTGGGCACATCTTCAGCCACAAGTTGGTAATTAAGGGAAAAATCACCGTTGTTAAGCAACTGAATATAGTAAGTATTGTCATTAAAAAGTTGGCCGCTCCAAAAAAGTTGGCTTGTTTCGGGGTTATCGTCCGTTGAAACAAGTTGCGCTGTACCCATAAGAATGGATTGACTGACATCATTCCCAAATTGCAGTTGCTCCTCGGCAAAGAGTTGTAGGACAATATATTGATTTAAATCATCATTAGCAGGCCTAAAAGTTAAACTGAGGGATTTCTCTACCCCATCACTATTTTGAGGGTGGGGGGGAACTATTCTAAACCAGCGCTGTTGACCCGGCCCCAAAATGCCATTATTTATACCGTCGGCTAAAGAAATGGCTATGCTAGGGTTACTCCCTGTACCAGTTGCTGCACTGGTTAACCAAATTATCAAAAAGGTTGCAGCTATAGCAAAAAGTGCTGCAATTAGAAATAAAAAATTCTTAAGCGGCATAAATGCCACTTTGTCATCTTGGGCTATCATCAATCACACCTTTACACCTATAGCTGCCGTTATCGACTTCAGTTGTTAAAGAATATACTTTTAAAGTATCTAGCTCTAAGAGGGTTTGCAACCCCCGAACGCTGGTTACAAACCAGCTTTGAGCAGTTAAAATTGGATCTGCTGTGTCTCTTAAAAGTATAAACTTTAAGCTGCTTTGCGTCAATGGGAGTCTTGACCTAACAATACACCCTAATCATCTATAAAATTTCCATCTTTTATCTGACTATGTTATACTGAATAATAACATTATTAAATTGACTTAAAGGCAGGCACCATCATTAGTAAGATATTACTTATTGAGGATAATCACCAAAACGCGCTTTTAATCAAGCGTGTTTTACAAGCTCGTAAGCATGAGGTTGTTCATGTTGATGATGGTGAAACTGGTCTTAAAGCAATCATTGAGGAGTCTCCTGATCTGATTTTAATTGATTTGGGTCTGCCTGATATTGATGGTCAAACATTAGTTGCTTATATAAAACGAATGCCTGAACTACAAGACATCCCCACAGTAGCTGTAACGGCCTGGCCTGAAGACACCGCTAGAGAAATGGCAGAAGCTTATGGTTGTGATGGGTTTATTTCTAAACCCATTAATGCCCATACTTTTCCTGATCAAATTGCTGAATATCTAGTACACTGAGGCCTAAATAACCCCTCAAAAAATTATTTTTATCGTCTACATATTGGGAGTATTATTATGCTCATGGCCGAGGATGAAAGTACAATTCACCTGCTTCCAGCCAGCGGTTTTTCTTATGATGAGTTAACAGCTGCCTATAACCACACCCGTGTTGACTATTTGGTTCCTATGCCAATGAACGCTAAAAAGTTGCGTGAATATGTGGATTTTTATGATATAGATTTAGAGTCATCAGCCGTAGCAACAGATGGTCATGAAATTCTGGGGCTGGCAATGTTGGGGGTCAGAGAAAAACGGGCCTGGATTACCCGGCTGGGGATTATTAGTCGCCAACGTCGTCGGGGGGCAGGACAAACTCTGGTCAGTCACCTTATAAAACAAGCTCAAAGACAACATCAGGTAAAATTTATCATTATTGAAGTTATTGATAACAATGTACCAGCCCGTAATTTATTCCTTAAAAACGGATTTGTGGAAACCCGAAAGCTCCTGGTATTACGGCGACCGCCAGTCTCGCCCTCAATAGATGCCCCCCAAGCTACGTTTAAAACATTGGATTATGCTCAGGCAATAGCCATGTTAGACAGGCGTGTCTCAAAACCTTCTTGGCTGGATGAAAAGGAATCGTTGCTGAATGCTGGAAAAATAGAAGGATATTGGGTTACCCTGACTGATGGTAGTGAGGGTTGGATTGTATATCAAAATACCATTTTTCAGTTAGCCCGTCTGGTATTGCAAACTGAAAAAGGAGACCCTGTGAATGTAGGCCGGGCCTTATTATATCACCTCCATACCCAACACCCAGCCCAAGATACCAAAACTGAAAACCTTCCCCAAGATGACCCCCATCGGCCCACCTTCAAAGAAATAGGCTATCTAGAAGAATTTACTCGTAATGAAATGATATGCCGTTTTTAATAAACAAAATATGACAATCTTGCAAAATCGTGATACACTTGCCGTTAGACAACCTGACAAATCTCTCCAATGAGGAGCCGCCTATGGCGGGGGGGGGTGGGGGGTGTCCCTCCACGTTCTCCCACGCCATACGCACCGTATGATAATTACATTATCATAGGAGTCGCCGATGGCGCGGGGGGTGTGGGGGGTGTCCCTCCACTTCCTTCTCTGCGCCACACGCCCAGTAAGATACCCCAAGTGCAGGGTATTATAGGAGGAGTCGCCGATGGCGCGGGGGGTGTGGGGGGTGTCCCTCCACTTCCTTCTCTGCGCCACACGCCCAGTAA
>PJEL010004062.1_pt1 | contig 12248 bp, 8 predicted proteins | sample 1853271 | NCBI WGS metagenome assembly PJEL01 (sample SAMN08108733, study PRJNA415343) | Invertebrate metagenome, whole genome shotgun sequencing project. | host: Globobulimina | place: Sweden: Gullmar Fjord | collected 2015-08 | reverse complement strand
ACAGGCTCCAATGGTGCCAAAGAGCTGCTCGCTATCCGGAGGGCAGTTCTTCGCCTTGCCAGCCAATCCTTCATCTGTCAGTCCATCCAAGAACTGAAGCGTGGCGGCACGGGTGTCTTCCCAAGCCTGAGCTACTTCATCAAACGAGGGATAGTGGTTCGCATCGTCGACAGGCTCCGACCCGCCTGCAAAGAGATCTTTCCATTCCTCGAGTGGATTTTCTTTCCCCTGAATGAGATGGTTGATGATATTGGCTTCGCTGTAAGCTAAATGCCCCAAAACCCATAGTGGGTGATTGCCGCCGGTTGCGGTGGGGGCTGTTAACGGAGCGTCCTTCATGTCATTGAGCAAATTGAGGGTGATCCATTTGGACATTTCAATATTGCCGCGAATGTAATCTACAGTTGACATCGCTGTTTATTCCTTCTGCTAGTAGTGATGAGCATTGATCCTGATACATGTTATCGAGGCTGTAAGGGGAATGCTCCCCGCCGATCGGCCGAGACTCTGTTGTGAGTGCATCGTCCAACCAACAAAGGAGCCAGTATTCTTGAATAAACATTCAACAATACTCTAAAAAAAGGGAGAGAGAGAGGAAGAAGAAGTCATTCGGTATCTGGTTCCATTTGCGGTTGCAGGAGTGACAATGAAGTTTGTATCACTCCCTGGATTGTTTCTTTGTCTGTACCCGCACGGGCCATGACGGTGAGGCCTTGCTTGGTATTTACCAAGAACGCTGCGAGTGCTCTGGGGTCTGCCGTCGCTTGTAACTCACCGATTTCCTTCGCTTGCACGAGCTGGGTTTCAATCGTCTGTCGCAGTCGATCTGCGATGTTCCTTGCCATGTTTGCAACGCCTTGGTCGCTTTGGCCAAATTCAATTAATGCGCTATCAATGAAGCATCCCTTGCCATGTGGTTGCGTCATATGTTCTCCCCAGAACTCCACCAATGACCGGACCTTTCCGAGAGGTGAGCCCGGGCCTTCTAACACGTTCATGATGATTTCAACCGTCTTTTGGCAGTACAATTCGAATGCAACATCGTACAAGGCACGTTTGTCACCAAAGGCGGCATACATGCTGCCTGGCTTGATGTCCATCGCTTCGAGAAGTTCCTCGCAGGTTGTCCCCTCGTAGCCCTTTCTCCAAAAGACATCCAACGCCGCTGCCGCTGCTTGCTCTTTATCGAATTCTCGTGGGCGACCTTTCACCATGAGTCAATAGTAGATTTCCTGAATGAATGTTCAAGAAATCGCTCGATTTCTTGATTAAAGATTCAATAAATGATAGTTTCGGCGTCTACATGGCGTGAATGGGGGATTTTGCCGCTGATGGCAGTGAAATGCGAGCATTTGGAATTGACACTCGCAATCATCTCTTGATGGGTTGTTTGGCAAACTGGACAGTTGGCTCTGGGCAAATCAACTGTCGCCTCGTCAGCCTTCTTAGGATCATCCATGAGATATCCACACTTTGTGCAGATGTTGAATCCCTCCATGCGGAGGAACAAGCAATTCCGCATATAGAGCATCGTACTGTACACTCGAGTGCCATAAAATGCCGGAATGCCAATACTCAGTACTGCCCCCATGCATTTCCAGATTGGTGGCGGGTAGGTGGATGCAGGATCATACTTGGAAACGGCTGCCGTGAAGTACACAAAGCCCACAATGCCGCCCATTGAGATGGCTGCAAGCAGTGTGTGGTGTATGCCCAGACTCGCGTGCGCGCGTTTCTTTGCTCGGTACACGACGTCTGCGTCCGGCAGGGTCACTGTGCCGATTGCCTGCATAGCGTCTGAGTCAGCCCCGCATTCAGGGCACACTTTCAATTCGCAATCTCCGCTTTCCAATCCTCGTAGATCGTAGCCACATTCCACACAAACGGGATATCCGATTCGACGAAGCGCAGCACACTTGGCTGGTCGTAAGCGCAGTGTTTCATCGAGGTGCATATTCCACAAGAACAAACCGAAGCCCGCAACGGTGGCGAGAAGTACAAGCCCGGCGGGGCCAAACAAGTCGATCCGTCCGCCGGTGCCGCGAGATGCAATAGAGACTATTGCGATCATGCCCGCGAAGACAAGCAACACACTCGTCGCCGCTCGCTGAACGTACCGGCATTTCATGGGTCGCATCAGTAAGATAGACGCTCGGTAGATCCACATTGTGTCATCTTCCGATGGGATGGTGTCATACGCGCGTTGGAGATCAGATTCCAAATGGGCGGGGTTGAGGTCGGCTTCGTCCTTCATAGCAATGAATTATTGCATAGCCTACCGAGCCGACTCGTCCAATCCGTTGGCCACCAGGCCATGTTACAAGAATGAATGGAGAGCAGCTGAATCTAGGCCAGATTCATCTCTTTATACGCAAGCCTGTTGCCTTCATTGGGGGATCGGCAGGTGTGTGTCTCACGCACTGTTGAGCGGGTTAATTGCAACCAACATCATGAGGTGATTGATAGGCATGGAATCTGCAGGCAAGGATGCTACTGATTCTGCTGAATCATTACACATGTTTGCCTTCAACTCGCTCTAGTGAAGATTCTCATCAGTCGGATCATTCTATCTGATTTTTTGCACCGCGATGTTTGTAACTTTACAAGCGGAGCGGTCAATCCCCTGAAGGCCAATCCACATCCCGCGGGTGTTTCCGGGCAGAAACCGCCTGGCGATCAAGGACCCGCTTTCATCCGCTATGCCATCCATGACCACAACGGGGTTTTTGATGCCAATCGTGAGCCCACTGCATCCGGGTACAGAACGATCGCCTGCTCGTGTTCCATAGACCATCACGGATCGACCGCCCGGTTGGGCTCCGTGGATGGCAAAGATCGAATGTTCCCCAGCGAAGCCGGGCATCAACGGAGTTGCGGTTGGGGTTGATGAACGTGGCGTGAGTATTCCAAACAACGGGCCATCGACTCCACCTGATCCGGGTTGTACAAAGATGTCAAAGAAATCGCCGGTGAAGGCGTTATATCGTCGTACTTCGTTACCGCCTTGGTTACAAACATACAGGAGCCCTTGGTCATCCCATGAGAGTCCAAGTGCAAACTGCAACGCGGGATCCGAAATGAATATGCGGTCGAAAGATCCAGTCTTACCATCGAATCGGATTATGTTGGGGGTAAATGCGTTGCTCACATACAAATCGCCATCGATACCAAAGGAAAGGTCGTGTGGCCCGGAAAGTGATTGCGATGCAAACACATCGATGAAATCACCCGTTTGGCCATCAAAACGCAATACTTTATTTGATATCACACTCCCAACATAGAGATTGCCATCAGGGCCGAACGTGAAGCTCGTCGGTCCATTGAGTCCATTTCCTTGCGCTGCAATTCGAACGAAATCTCCCGTGTCTCCATCAAATGCAAGCACAGTGTTTGTACCGCCGTTGCCAATATAGAGATTGCCATCGGGCCCAAAGTTGATTTGTCTTGGCGCGGTCAACTGTGGATCTGATGCAAAGACATCAATCAACGCTCCGTTTGATGCGTCATATCGAAGAATCTGTTGTGTCTCTGCACTTGATACATAGAGATTGCCGTCAGGACCAAACGTGAGTCCAACAGGATTGTCGAGTCCGCCATCACTAGCAAAAGAGGTAATGGGATCACCGTTTTCGCCGTCGTACAGCAAGATTTCATCTGACAGTCTGCTACTTACGAGCAAGTCCCCAGCTTGGACAAGATCTCTCTCAAAAAGGTTCTGCCACAGATCGCGATTGTCCAGATCGTTGATCATGTCGCCGTCAAAGGTATTGAAATCTGTGAGGAAAATCACCTCGCCGTCCCCGACTGGTACAAGCCCAAGCGCATTCGAGCCGTCAGCCCAAGTTGCGAGTACTTGAAATTCATCGTTGGTCGAGGAGAGTCTGTCATTTGTTGATGCTGCGGTAAATGATCCGATCACTCCCGCGCGACCTCTCGTCACGGTCGTTGAATACTCACTGACGACTCCGGTGCGGAGGCCGTCAAAGAAAGTGTCACCGTATTCAACTTCGAACCTTGCCGCGATTTCAGCAAACTCTGTCGCCCAAACGCCGTTGTCTGCTGCGATAATGAGTCGACCACCGCTCTCCGCATAACGCTCAAGAGCATCAATCTCTGCCACGCTGAGTCTCAATTCATCCAATGAGGGTGACAGATAGACGACATCAGCATCCGCAAGTGATGCATCATCAAACACCGGAACATCACGAATCTCATGTGCATTGGCAATGAGTTGATGTGCTTCACGCTGTTGTAGGTCTTTGCTTTTTAGCCAAAGGCTACTGAATGCACGGCCCTCGGTTTGGGTTACGACTACTGACCCCGCTACATGTGATACTGCGAGTCCAAATACACTAACGATAGCGGCGCATCGACACCATTGACGGAGTGAGTAAACCATCTCAAAGATCCTTCATGCAATAAAACAGGCAAATTGCGAAGTTGGAAGACAGCGGGATCTTCCAAACAGGTTGATCGCAGCTCAGCGATCACAGGGTATGTTATACGTTTCAAAAACACAGAAGTTCTGGAATACTTCACTTTTGTCTTGCGGAGACAAGCGAGTGAGTTTCTTGACCCTCCAGAAACTGCTTGGAAGGAAAGAGAGCGGATTGTCAATAAACTAGTGCAGTCAATCCATAGAAACTGTAGGGGCCGTAAATGCCAACCAAGTACGGAGTCCGCATGCGCTCAAAGGCAATGAGTTGGAATCAAGAGATCTTCTACGGTTCGCCGGAACGAAGCAAGCCCCACGGCGAAACCGGTTTTAGCGGTTTCGCGTGGGGCCATTCTGATCTAGAAATCTGGGTTGTGTGAGTAACAGTACGTCAGTTCATCCTACAACTTCAGTGTGGATGTTTGACATGCAGGCATCCGGGCAGGTGTTTCGGACCGCTGCTTGGAAATTGAGTGTCCAGCCCGTTGCTGCCGCGGGAATAAATCGAGTGTCTACAAAAATGCCTGATCCGTTGAACGGCCCCATCACAACGACCGCAGCAGTGGGTGGGGGTGGAATGTTGAGACCAAAGTCATAACACCACAAGCCGGTTGTGCCTGCAAACGAGCCGAGCGAGAAAGAGTACAGCACCGCGGTGAGCTCGCCGGGAGGGCCACCCGCTACTTGAAATGTCGCAAAACTCCCGCCTACCAGATTCGTAACGCTCAATTGCACGCAGATCTGTGGATCGACGATTGGATCGTTGATTAAGCTGGAATCATCCAAAACCACCGGGTCAGCCGGGGGACCAGCCAAACATGGGGCGCCTCCGGCAAGGCCAATCGCGAAAATGCTGATTGCAATAGGTGAAAAATAACGCATCATGTGAATCTCCTTGACTAAGTTGAGAATTCAGGACATGCGATCGATCCATAGGTCGAATGATTGGTCGATCACAATTTGAATGTACCATGCAACTGACAACAACGCAAGGGCGACCTCTCCAGCTGTGCACTGGGAATGGAATTACAGCAGGCCAAAATGGCTGGTAAGACTATGTGTAATAATGAGTTAGAGAGTGTTTGGCGAGTGACTAGGAAAAAGAGAAATCGCCCGCAGTGATTGAAGCTGGCCCGGGCAGGAAGCCTCGATCGGTTGGATCGTTCGTGGCGCTGCAATTCATGCGCTGACTCACTGCCTGGGGCCAGGTCGGGTGTCTCTGCGGGCGATTACTAATTGTTGTTTTCGGCCGTTCTGGAACAGTGGTTCCACTTCAAATCACAATACTTCCCCTACTTTCCTCTTTACGCGGTGAATTGGTCCTTCATTCAAAAGAAAAGGGTGAAAATGAACGTTTTCAGACACCTAATGTAGTCATTCGTCCCACGCCATCGTTAATTTAGGGGGCTGGCTGCATATCATGGTTTGCTCGAGAACCCGTGGATGATTGGCCGAACGGCGATAGCGGGCCAGCCTGATCTCATCCGTCTCTCTGGATCAGCGAATAAGAAAGGAATGGAAAGAAACGCATGCGGGTATTTGATGGCATTGGAGTTTCACCTGGCGTAATCATTGGCCGGGCATTTGTGCTTGATGAAGAGATTCGTCATATGCCGCGCCGTCCCGTTGCGCCCACGGATGTTGGCCATCAGTTGGAACGTCTTGCCACCGCATTTGAGTCCTCGATCTCGGAGTTAGAAACACTGAAGATCCGGGTCCGGGAAGAGCTGAACGAGGATGCCGCCAATATCTTCGATTTTCACCTCGGGCTTCTGAAAGATCCACACTTTAGAGATCCAATTGCGGTGCAGATTGAGGAATCTCATGTCTCTGCGGAGTTTGCGGTTACATCTCAGATCGAGCACTTCGCTGACCGCTTTTTGGAGATGGATCACGAGGCGTTTCGATCCAAGGTCACTGATCTCTGGGATTTGGATCGCCGACTAATCCGTCACCTGGTAGGTGAAGCACTCGATCGATTGCAACAGCTGACCGAAGAGCGGATTGTCATTGCGCATGAACTGACACCCGGCCAAACCGCCAGTATGAATACAGATCATGTCCGCGGCTTCGCCACTGAAGCGGGTGGGCCGACCAGCCACACCTCGATCATGGCACGAGCGATCGGCATTCCAGCCGTCGTTGGCGGGGGCGAGATACTCCAGTACGTGGTCGATGATGATCTGATCATTGTCGATGGCAATAGTGGGCGTGTTATTCTCAGCCCCGATGAATCAACGCTGATACGGTATCGAGAGGAAGCCCATCGACAGTCGGAATATTACGTCTCACTTGAAAAATTGAGCGAGCTTCCCTCAGAGACGACCGATGGCGAACGGATTCTCATGTACGGTAATATTGAGTTCGCGAAGGAAACGGATCTTATCAATCGCGTGGGGGGCGATGGGGTTGGGCTATTCCGAACCGAATTCCTGTTTCTGACTTCAAATACTGAACCAACCGAAGAAGAGCAATTCGAAGCATATCGGGAGACGCTCATCAAAGCAGCGGGCAAACCCGTGACCATACGCACACTTGATCTTGGCTCGGATAAGATGACTCAGAAGCGGTCCAGCATACCCGAGAGAAATCCGGCCCTTGGATGCCGCTCAATTCGGTACAGCCTCCAGCATTTGCCAATGTTCAAGATCCAATTGCGAGCCATCATGCGAGCAAGCGTTCATGGTCCCACACGGATCATGTTCCCCCTGATCACCGGCCCGATGGAATTGCGTCAGGCTCGTATGGTCCTGCATGATGTGATGGAAGATTTGAAAGAAGAGGGAGAGCTATTTGACCCTAATGTGCGGGTCGGGATCATGATTGAAGCCCCCTCAGCAGCGATAATGGCCCATGTTTTTGCCCGTGAGGTCGATTTTATGTCGATCGGGACAAACGACCTTGTCCAATATACGTTAGCGGTCGATAGAACCAATGAACGGGTGGCGAACCTCTATTCTGCCAGTCATCCCGCGATTCTTCGGCTGCTGAAGGACGTGATACGAGCCGGCCGCCGCCGAGGTGTCGAGGTTAGCTTGTGCGGCGAAGTGGCGAGTGACATCAATCATACGATGTTGTTGCTCGGACTGGGTTTGCGGAGCCTATCATTGGTCCCGACGGCCATTCCCGATATCAAGCGGATTATCCGCCTCGTGAATATCCGTCAATGCGAACAGGTTGCCCGAAAGGCTGGCTCGTTCGATTCTGAACGTCAAGTGCTGCAGTTTCTGCGGGATGAGACGCGAAAAGTACTGTCCGAAGGATCCGACGGGCGTCCCGTCGCATGAGCCTGGAGGGCCGATCCTTCGATAGAGAAATATGGTGGCTTGATGCAGATAACCAGCGTCAGGCGACGGCTGATGAATGCAGCGATTGGTATCCTACTTTTTGTAAGTGATCACCAACCCGCGCATCCAACTCCCGCCTCGACTGCACACTGCTGAGCTACCGACAATCGAATAGTTTTTGACGGGTCAATTCAAAGGTGAATTGACCTCGCAGCCTCGCATTTGAGATTTGCGTTCACCCTAAAGGAATAGGGGTCGTTCTTCGCAAATGCACGCCACCGACGAGGAGTGGTGATGCCCCTGGAGGAGTGTGTGAAATAACCACACGATCGCTTACCAACTCTATGTTGGTCGAGCAACCTGCAGGCAATTCAAACCAGCGATGAGGTGAATCGAAGTCACGTTTGCAATTTGGCAATGTTTGCCATTGTGAGGACAACCGGACTCCGAAACCTGTTGGTAGAACATCCTTAGGTGAAATGTGGTGCAGCACCAATGATTTGGTTGCTGGGATGCGATGGCCTGAAGAAGGCAGCAGTTGATCGAAAGCGATGGATGTCCAACTGGACATTTGCGATTCGTCCTGCGTTCCTCTTTGGCGAAAGAAACGTCGAACATCATTCGATTGAGCACACCAATGGAAAGCATGTGCTCCGTGGCAAAAAAGACATCTAAAAAAACAAATAAACAAACATCACAGCAAGTCGTTATCAATCACGTTCCCGGTGAGGAATGTCGTATTGCAGTTCTTGCGAACGGCAAGCTCGAAGAGTATTACACCGAACGGACATCAGAGGATCTGCATGTCGGTAATATCTACCTTGGTGTGGTTCGCAACATCGAATCGTCCATTCAAGCGGCCTTCATCGATTTCGGGATCGGCCGCAATGGATTCCTCCATATCTCTGACTTGCACCCTATGTATTTCCCGGGAACTGGCACCGATGGAAAGGAACAGGTCGGCCGTAAAACCCCACATCGTGAGCGGCCACCAATTCAAAGCTGCTTGAAAAAGGGGCAAAAAGTTGTTGTGCAGGTCATAAAGGAAGGCATTGGCTCCAAGGGACCGACGTTGACGAGTTATCCGTCAATCCCCGCTCGCTTCTTGGTCATCATGCCGTTTATGGAAGATCATGGAGTCTCCCGCAAGCTCGAAGATATTGAAGAACGACGAGAAGCAAAGAAGGTTCTTACCTCCCTCGATTTGCCCAAAGAATTTGGATTTATCTTGCGAACCTCTGGATTGGATAGGACCAAGACAGAGCTCAAGAGAGATGCAGCATTTCTCGTTCGCTTGTGGAAAGACATCGATCGAAAGAGAAAGAAGGCTAAGGGGCCGGTCGAGTTGTATGCGGAATCAGGCATCATTTTGCGCACGATCCGTGATATGGATCTTGCTAGCGTGGATCGAATATGGGTTGATGACCCGCGAGCGCTGAGTCGCATTGATGATTATTTAAGGATTGTTTCGCCTCGAAAACGATCTACTGATTTGATGCTGCATCATCGGGACACTCCGATCTTTCATGATTTCGGAGTCGAACCGCAAATCGATGCCATGCATCATCGGACAGTTGGACTTCCAGGAGGGGGTTCAATCGTAATTGATTCCACCGAAGCAATGGTGGCCATTGACGTCAACTCAGGCAAGACGCATAAATACCGAGATGCAGAGACCATGGCCTACGAAGTCAATTCGCAGGCAGTGGACGAAATTGCACGGCAGCTTCGATTGCGAGATCTCGGTGGCTTGATCGTCCTTGACCTTATTGATATGAGAGATTCGCGTCATCAGCGTTCGGTTGAAAATCGGATGCGCGACAATCTTAAACGCGATCGCGCCCGAAGTGAGACTCAGCGGATTAGCCGATTCGGGCTGCTCGAGATGACCCGCCAGCGTATGAGGCCTGCTGTCCGAAAATCTCACTTCGTTGAATGTCCAACATGCACAGGCGTCGGGCACGTTCGAAGTACCGATGCGCTAGTTGCCGATGCGTTGCGTCAAATGGCCTTTATTTTGCAACAAGCAAAAGTGGACAAGGTCGAAATGGTTGTCAATGCCGCCGTGGCGGGATTGTTGCTTACACGTAAGCGTCGAGAATTGGCTGCTATTGAAGATCGTACGGGCAAGACTGTGGAAGTGCGAGTTAGCAAGACCATTGCAGCCGATCGCATCGACTTTTATGCTTACGACAGCCACAATGCAGACCTCGAAATGGACCTTCTCAAAGAACAGTTCAGAGATCCATCCAAGGCAGAGGGTGACGCCATGCCTGATTTGAGCACGGCTGATGAAGCTGACAGTGAGACTGGCTCGTTTGCAGTATCATCACATACGGGACATGGGGCTGCAACTCAAATGCAGGGAACCTCAGCGCAAGAGATAGATGGAGAAGACGAGAGTTCGGATGAGGACGCCGCGCCCCGTAAACGCAAGCGGCGCCGTCGACGAAGACGAGGCGGATCACGGCCGGATGATCGGAATAATGAGGAGAACGAGGCAGAGGCGTCATCGCGTGATGAGCAGGATGTCGAACAAGACGAATCTGTTCAACAATCGAGTGAGGATTCAATTGCATCAGCATGGCCGCTCGAATCTGCACCTTCGAAGAATCGCCGGGACAAGAGTGAGAGCAACGGAGATGATGCCCCATCCTCGAGTAAGAAGAGGCGCCGTCGACGTGGTCGGCGTGGTGGACGCGACACTTTCGGGGATGCGAATGAGGTTGAAAGCAATGTTGCAACAAAATCAAGTAGCGACGATGCTCCGAACGAGGCAACCTCCTCAGCCAAGGATAATGCAAAAACCACTGAACCAAGTATGTCGAATGAAGATGAAAAAGATAAGCCCCGTCGAAAAACACGGAGGGGAGGGCGGCGACGCGGTCGGCGTGGTTCGGGCGAATCACAAAGTGAGGGAGCAGTTGAGAATACCAACGGCACTCTAGAGGCAACCTCGACGTCATCGGATTCAGAACCTACGTCAGGCTCATCTTCATCAGACACCATGACTGAAACAGATGACTCATCTTCACCGACCACCACGAAAACTTCTCGCAAGAAGAAAAAATCTACTCGCAAGACGAGCACTCGCCGCAATGAAGATGCCAATCAGGACACTCCTGTGGCGGGCAGCGACGATGGCGGTGAATCAGAGGGTTCATCGGCTCAGAAGAGCAAGAAGACCACCAAGAAGAAACGCCAGACGCGCAAGAAATCGACGTCGAAGAAAAGCGTGGCTAGTGGAGAAGATGACTCTCTGCCTATCGCTGCAGAGAGTGGTGATAAGAAGAAAGCTTCGACAAAGAAGAAGACTTCTCGAACTCGCAAGAAGACAAAGAAGACAGCCACCAAGGACCAAGGCGATTCGCAAGTTGAACCGAAGTCCTCCCGCCGCACCAAGAAATCGACCGGGAGCACCACCGCAGCAAAGAACGCTGCAGCGCCGCCCGTCGAAGAGAAGTCCAAACGTCGGACGCTCTATGGCAGTCGGCGGCGAATCACCCGAGAAGAGGCAACTCGATCCGCAGATCAAGGCTGATGTGGCGAAAAAGGTAACCGACGTGCAAAGAGGTTTGAGTGTGCGGTGATGTCTTCACGCGACACAATACGAGTGATTGTTCTTGGTTCTACGGGTTCTATCGGAACGAACGCGCTGGATGTGATAGAACATCTCAACGGTGTAAACGCCAGCGATGAAGTGGAAGGTCGCCGCTTTGAAATCGTGGGGTTGGCGGCGGGATCAAACCTCTCACTGCTAGAGCAACAAGCTGCGCGATTCGGTGTCTGTGATCTCTCAATTGCTCAGCCTATCGAGCCGATCGCAGGAGATTCGAAAGACAACAGAAGGTGGCGGTCTGGCAACGATGCTTCAAGGCAACTCGTCGAAGATGTAGAGTGTGATGTGGTCATCGGAGCAGTGGTTGGGTTTGCAGGCCTCCCTGCCATAATGACTGCGATCCAAAAAGGGTGCACAATCGCATTGGCAAATAAGGAGACGCTCGTTGCCGCAGGCGGTATTGTGATTCCACTGGCTGCTCAACAGGGTGCAAAGATTCTCCCCGTTGATAGTGAGCACTCTGCTATCTTTCAATGTTTGCAAAGTAAGACCGATCACGATGTTCCAGGCCATGAGTCGGTGCATCGGGTTGTGCTGACCGCATCCGGGGGACCGTTTCGAACCTGGACGAAAGAACAAATTGCGAACTCAACCGTTGAAGATGCACTCAATCATCCGACTTGGAACATGGGGGCCAAAGTCACGATCGATTCTGCTTCACTTACAAACAAAGCACTCGAAATGATCGAGGCGCATCATTTATTCAGCCTTGGCAATAGCCAGATTGATGTGCTTATCCACCCGCAGTCGATCGTTCATGGCATGGTTGAGTTTGTCGACGGTGCAGTCTTGGCGCAAATGGGGGCGCCGGATATGCGACTTCCCATTCAATACGCATTGACGTGGCCGGAGCGGCCAGTTGGTTGCAGCCAGCGCGTGGATTGGGAAGCACTCTCAAAGTTGGAAT
>PJEL010004061.1_pt1 | contig 12248 bp, 11 predicted proteins | sample 1853271 | NCBI WGS metagenome assembly PJEL01 (sample SAMN08108733, study PRJNA415343) | Invertebrate metagenome, whole genome shotgun sequencing project. | host: Globobulimina | place: Sweden: Gullmar Fjord | collected 2015-08 | reverse complement strand
AAGGTTGTCGCCCCATCGCCGCCGGTACCGCAGGTATCGTCCAGGTCGGGCAAGCCCACGTCCACGGTATCCGCTCGGGCCCGCAAGGCTTTGGCCGCCGCCACAATCTCATTGACGCTCTCGCCCTTGGTGCGCAAGGCGACCAACAGTGCGGTAATCAAGACAGGAGAAGCTTCGCCATCCATGATTTCGCCGAAGGCGGCTTCCAACAAATCTGCGGGAACCTCCTCGCCCGCAACGGCACAGGCAATGGCTTCGCGCAGACTCATGCCGACTTCCTTTCGCCGCAGGTTTGCAAGAAATTGCTGAGCAGGTTCTTGCCTTCAAAAGTCAGGATGGACTCAGGATGGAACTGCACACCCTCAACGGGCAAGAGCCGATGACGCAATCCCATAATCACCCCTTCTGCGGTGCGCGCCGTGACTTCCAAATCCTTTGGGAAGCCCTCCTGGTCGACGATCAAAGAGTGGTAGCGGGTGGCCTCGAAAGGATTGGGCAAACCGCGGAACACACCTTTGTTCTCGTGCTGTATCTGCGAGGTCTTGCCGTGCATGATGCGCGATGCGCGAACCACCTTCCCGCCAAAGGCCTCGCCAATGGCTTGATGTCCCAGGCACACGCCAAACACGGGAATCCCCGCCTCGGCAAAACCTTTGACACAGGCCAGCGACTGACCGGCCGCCTGAGGGACACCGGGACCGGGTGAGATCACCAGACCATCGGGTTTGTACGCCAACAGTTGATCCAGGGTTTCCACATCGTTGCGCACGACGTCCAGGGTTGCACCCAACTCACCCAGGTACTGCACCAGGTTGTAGGTAAAGGAGTCGTAATTATCGAGAATCAACAATTTGATGCCGACTCCCGCTTCGGGGTTTTTCGCAACTGCCACGGGTCGAAGTGAACTCATATGTCCAACCCCCGACGCGCCTTGGAGATGGCGCGCATAAGCCCTCTCGCTTTGCTCAAGCTCTCCTGGTATTCGAATTCAGGGTCTGAATCCGCCACGACCCCACCTCCTGCCTGCAGGTAGATCCCACCATCCTTCACGAGCATGGTGCGAATCGCAATGGCCATATCCATATTGCCCGAGTAATCGATGTAGCCAATGCAACCGCCGTAATAGCCGCGGCGCAATGTCTCAAGCTCGTCGATGATTTCCATGGCCCGCACCTTGGGCGCGCCCGACAAGGTTCCAGCCGGGAAGGTGGCGCGCAGCACGTCCAACCAATCCAGCCCCTTGCGCAATTGCCCGCGAACATTGGAAACAATGTGCATGACGTGGGAATAGCGTTCGATGAGGGCGTACTCGTTAACTTCCACGCTGCCCACTTCGGCCACACGACCGACATCGTTGCGTCCCAAGTCCACCAGCATGAGATGCTCGGAACGCTCCTTGGGATCAGCCAGCAACTCTTCTTCCAAGGCCAGGTCTTCCTCCTCGGTCTTGCCGCGCCGACGTGTTCCCGCAATGGGGCGCACGTCGACCTGCTGATCCTCCAGGCGAACGAGAATCTCCGGTGAGGAACCAATGAGCACCGCACCCGACGTCCGCAAGAAGAAGAGGTAGGGACTGGGGTTCACCGTGCGCAAACTGCGATACAAGGTGAAGGGATCCAAGCCTTCCTGTGCGACGCAAAAGCGCTGCGAAGGAACCACCTGAAAAATATCGCCGGCTCGAATGTACTCCTTGGACTGCTCCACCATGGCGTGGTAGTGCTCGCGCGTGGTGAAGTATTGCACGGGAAGATCTTCAGGGTCTTCATCGCCGTGGTCTTCGCCCACAGGTTCCGCTTCCAAAGGACCGCGCAAACGCACCACCAATTCATCGATGGCCTTCACAGCCTCGTCATAGCGCGCAGCGATGTCCTCTCCGTCGGCCAACTCGACCTGGCGGACCACGGACGCCTTGTGACGCACGTTGTCGTACACCACCACCATTTCTGGAAAGATAAAGGCGAGGTCGGGCAATCCGAGTTCATCGGGATTGTCGTCTGGAATGTTTTCGACGAAGCGAACCCAATCCCAACCCACCATGCCCACGGCGCCGCCGACAAAACGAGGCAACTCGACACCCGGAAGCGCAACGGGAGTGACTCCCTGCAAGCGCTCCCGCAAAAATTCCAAGGGGTCGCCTTGCAGATCCTGCTCCGTCGTTTCTGAAGCATCACTCCAGGTCACCTTGGAGCCGGTAGCGCGGAAAGTCGCGCGCGCTCCAAAACCCAAGAAGCTGTAACGCGCCCACTTCTCACCCCCTTCGACGGATTCAAACAGGAAGGAATGCTGCCCGTCGTCCAAGCGTCGGAAAAGGGAAAGGGGCGTATCCAAATCGGCGAGAATCTCGCGCACAACGGGAATCAGGTTCCCTTGTGAAGCCAGCGCTTCAAATTCTTCTCGCGTCGCAGGATGCAGCACTGGGCTCTTCCCATCTCATGGGTGGTGTGAAATCAGGGGGCATCTTAGCAGAGGATCGGAGACTGAAAGCCCCTATCCGGCGGAAAGTGCAAGGGAAACAGGATTACCTCAGAAGGGACGTCTCGGCCGGGATCAATCGAGCCGCTCGTCTCGCCCCAGACCCGTCAGCGTGTACATGAGCCGCCAGGCCGAGCCGCGCGTGCGATGGTCGAGATATTCAACCCCCACCTTCCAGCAATCGCATTTGGACAGGTACTCCAAACCCGCTCGATTGGTAATGCGTGCAGACAACTCGAAGCTGTAATCAATCTCGTAGACGGCGGTCCAGTGATCGGTCAGCAAGGTCCGCGTTGTCAAACCGAGTTGATTGATCCGCTCGAAAGAGTCATCAAAATCTTCGAAGCGCCCACCGCTGGTATCGTAATCTTCGTAGATCGCAGGGATGTCACGGCGGTAGCGGTACACTGCCGATACGCGCGAGCCCTTGTTGAAGTTGAGGTTGACCGACCCCTCACCCTCTTTGAACTCAGAGTCCTCGAGGTCGTAATCCACCTCGGCACCAAACGAGATTTTCTCCCACGGGTAGTAGGACGAATCGAGGCTGAGCCATCCAAACTCAGACTCGTTGAAGCGATAATCCAGGGACAGATCGGCATCCAAGAGCAAGCGAGCGGTTTGCCCCAGCTCTTCGGGCTCCTCAAAAATTCGGTTTCGAATACCCACCACCGTGCCGTTGTAGCGATCAATGCGATCTGCCGAATCCAAGGTGAGGTTCCGCATATCCTGTCGCCGCAAACGAGTTTGGGGCAAAGCGGTATTGGGAATGAAGAAGGGATCATCCGAACCACTGGACGAAACATGAGCAAGCCCCACGCGGGGCTCCAAGAGATGCCTGGACTTACGCCCCGTAAAGAGCGCCGAAAAGTCCTTTTCAAAACTCGTGCGCAAGTCCAGCCGCCCGGTGACCACACCCTGCTGTTCAAATCCTTGCGCGCGGGACTCGAACAAGGTCGAGATGTAACCGACTTCCGCAAGGGCCTCGACCGAGTCGGCAATCCGCAGGGGCAAACTTACGCGCGGCGTGAATTGGACGCGATGCCCGCGGTCCATGAGCGGCTCACCCTCGTCAAAAATACCGTTGCCCTCGCCGTCGGTTCCCGTTCCCAACTGCCCGTCGACGCCCACGTCGGCAAAGAGATCCTCTCCCACGATGCTGGGGAAGAAATCATCGCGCTGGTCTTCGCGGGGGCGGTGGTAGGTGTAATCCACATTCATGGCCGTCAGAAAATTGGACAGCAGGCCCGGCAAAGGACGCGACAGCAAGGTCATGCGCACATCGCCCAGGCGCTGCAAGTCCACATCGTCCCGATCCAAGTCGTCGGGCGCTTGCAAGTCATCGGTAAAGGATGCACCCGCCGTCAATCCCATGAACTCACTGCGACCAAAGTGCCGCGCCAAAAACCCGTGGGATTCCAAAGAACGTCCATCAATCCCCTCATCGATTCCACCAAAGTCGTAGAGGTAATCGTTGTCGGACATCAGGTTTACGTCCATTTTCAAACGCCAGTCGGCGGGCAAGAATTGATCGTGACGCCAATCCGTCCCCCAGCGCTCATTGTTGTAGGGCAGATCCTTGTCATCAAAATCATCGTGCTGGTCGTGAATCGAGGATGAGAAGAATTCTCCCCAGGACTTCTCACCGAACACGTATTCACCCTCGACCTCGGGCTTCCAACCGCGATCCGACAGGCGCCGTGGCGTCAGTGTAAGATTGACGTTGTCGCGCAGGGCCCAGAAAAAGGGGAAAGCAAATTCCCGGCCCGACAGCGAACTCGTTCCAAGTTCAGGGAACAAGAAGCCTGTCTGCCGCTCGGTCTTCAGGGGGAAAATCATCCAGGGGATCCAAATCGCCGGCACGTCCAGCACGTCAAAGGTGCCGTTCTTCACAGTGCCGTAGCCGTTTACTTCCAGATCGGCTTCGTCGGCGCGTATTTGCCAGGGATCCTTTTGCTCATCCTCGGGGCAGTCGCAGCTACTGAAGGTGCCTTTGGTAAAGCGGTAGGTGTCTTCGCCCGTGCGCTCGATCTCTTCGCCCGAAAGTTTGAATTCGCCCGATTGGGAATCCAGGTTGGCATCGAAGGAAACGCCCTCCAGGGTATCGATATTGAATTCAACAAAACTGGAATGGAGGGAATCTTCTCCCTCGGTAACGATCACGTCGCCGCTGGCTACGCCTCGCCGAGTCACATTATTGTAAGCCAGCCAGTCGGCCTGAAGCGTGCGATTGCCCTGGCGCACAACCACATTTCCATTGGCGACGTACAAGTCCTGGCTGCGGTCGAATTCGATTTCATCGGCGTTCAAATCTACGGGCGGCTGATCATCGGCGGCGCGTGCCACGGGAGAAGACAGGCAGACAGCCAGCACGAGGAGGCCACAGGCCCGACCAACCCGGTGCCAATCTCCTCTTCCTCGGATCCATGTCTGACACAAGGAACGCAACAACACCCCCACCCTCATGAAACTTCTGCCCCTTGCCGGAACGGAATCACGCCTGAAAAGCTAAGCGGCGAATTCCACTGATTGGGCTGGACGCTACAGATCGCGCAGGCTGGGGTCAACGCGCAATCCCAAATGAGAAAACACTGCCCGACGAGGAGACGAGTCGAGTTGGGATCGGGTTATGGGATTAATTGAGCGCGGCGGAGGAGCGCGGCAATTGATCGAGGCAGGTACCCAGGGCATCCATGTCGGGAATCATCAGATTCTCACCCAACAGCACCACCAGGTTGCGTTCAAACAGTTCCAACAGACCTTGATGAACATCGCGCAAACTCAAATGGGTATCGTTGGCCAACAAGCGCAGGTTGGTCACCACTTCCATGCCCTTGCCCTGCTCCCGGATCTCGGCCTTCTCCATAAGCAAATCGACCAGAGGGCGCAGCAACTTGTCTTTGCCCATATCGGCCACCACATCTTCGAGTTCGATGACGCGGGAAGAGAGGCGCTTCAACATGCGAATGGCAATCTCGGGCCGATCCATGCACATGATTTCCAAGGTGTTGGCATCCAACTCCAACATGGAGACATCGGTGAGCGCAGAGGCGCGGATTGTGCGCGGACCGCCCAAAACCACAGAGAGCTCGCCGAAAAATTCACCGGGCTGGACGCGCATGACGACACGCATGGAATCGAGCCCGGGACGGGTCAACTCCACAACGCCCTCTTCCACGACAAACAGGGTCTCGCCCGGGTCACCCACATCAAAAACGATCTCGCCCGCTAGAACGGATCGTTCATGGGTCTGGCGAATGGCCTCTTCGGTTGCGTCTTTGGAACCCAGCGGATCGTCCCCCACAGTCTATGCCCAGACCTGCCGTCGCGTAGACCGTGGCCTCTACAAAGAAATTTCGTCCACCCCGGTGGTTTCCTTGAGGGATGATGCGCAGATTATTGGGGAAGGTGCTTTCCGTAGGCAGCTTTGCCCGTAATCCCCATGTGGATCGACACAATCTGGCCCTGAGGGTCGATAATCATGGAATACGGGAAGCCCGGAGCACCGAAGGTCTTGGCCAGCTGCTCATCTCCTAGAAGAACCGGATACTCAAAGCCTTCCTGCGCGACAAAAGGCGCCACAGTTTCCCGTCCCTCAGCATCCACGGCCACGCCCAAAACCACGACGTCACGCGCGGCATACTCCTTGGCAATGCCATTCAAAACAGGGATCTGGAAATGGCAGGGCATGCACCAGGTCGCCCAAAAATCCAACACAACCGTCTTGCCACGCAGGCTCTCCAGGCTGAGTTCAGCTGCTTTGGCCCCATCGCCTTCAACCTCTAGAACGGGCAGGGAAAACGCAGGTGCCTGGGTACCCACCATGGGGTGATCCTTGCCCAGGTCTTGTACCGTCAGAGGCTCTGGCCCACAGGAAGTAAACAGCGCAATGAATGCCAATAACAAAGTTGTTTTAGTGACTTGAAGCATAATATTTAAGGCTCTTTCTAAAGGAACCAGCCTTCGATGGTGTAGATGAGGTCATTGAGGAAACCGAAATAACTGTTCAGCCGAGTGAATTGCCCCGTCATGATCAGCAGGCCCACGAGAACCAGTAGGACACCTGACCCGATCTCAATGGCTCGGAAATGTTTCTTCATGGTGTCAAAAGCGCGGAAGAAAACCTCGATACTCCAGCCCGCAATCATAAAGGGGATGGCCAGGCCCAGGGAATAGACCGCCAACAGGGCCATGCCCATCAGCATGGTTTCGCGACTGGCGGCGATGGTGAGCACGGTGCCCAAGATGGGGCCTACGCAGGGCGACCAACCAAATGCAAAGGCTGCTCCTACGACATAAGTCCGAATCCAACTATGCCGCGGCACCTCGACATTGATGCGTTCGTCCCGGTACAAGAAATTGATCTTCAACACACCGGCCACGTGCAACCCCATGACCACAATGACAAGCCCGGCGATTTCCGCGATCCCAAAGGAGACCGGTCCCATGGTCACGCGCCAGGTGCGAAGGAACTGACCGATGAAAGTGGCCGAGGCCCCAAGCAAGATAAAGACCGTGGAGAAGCCACACACAAAGCTCAGGCAAGAGAGCATGACGCGGCGGCGCACGGCGGCTGCCTCTTTCCCGTCGCGGATTTCTTCCATGGAGACGCCGGAGATCAGGGACAGATAGGCGGGCATCAAAGGCATGACGCAGGGCGAGAGAAAGGACAGCAGGCCGGCCACCAAAGACATTCCAAACAGTGCTGCCGTACCCGCGTCTTCCATTTCTTTTCCTAATCTCCGCCGGAGCTCGCCGTGCGCAATTTTCCAGAAGACCCGAAACTAGTGCTCAGGATCTGAATACGCCTGTTTTGATGCCTCAATTGACGGATTGGATTCAAGCCGATTGGCTCGAATGGACCGATTTCCAGAGGTGTTAAAACCCTTCTTCGATGGGCCCTCGTGCCCCCACGTGAGCGGGACGATCCTGGCCGGGCATACGCCCTATAAACTCAAAGGGCTCTTCACCTTTGAGATTCCTCATGGTCAACGTGTAGTCCCCGCGTACGGAAGGATAAAAGGTATGGCGGGCCACTTCGCGATCACCTCCACTGACAGCCCAAGCCACAGGCGTCACCACGGTGCCGATCACGGCATAGCTGAGCTTGCCGAGGAAATAGCCGACATTTGCTGCGCCCAAGGCGATGTTCTGGCCGACAACCTTCGCTGTTTCCGTCTTTTCTCCAGCCTGGCTGCTTGCGGCGGGCACCATGAACAAGGCCAACGCCAAAACAAGTGTAGTCAGTAATTTCAAACGCATTTAAAAGACTCCTTCTTCCTATCGAGCTCCGTTTCGAATTTTCATTCGAACTCACATGTGAACTCGTTTTAAAACCTGTTTTATAAGGTCACTTCGAAGCTTTCTTCGAATTCCCCCCCACCAACGACTCGCTCAAACTTCACGCATATAGTAACGGAAATACAACATTAAAACTGGTTTTCTGTATCAATTACCAGGGTTACCGGCCCATCGTTGATAAGACCAACCTGCATGGAAGCACCGAATTTCCCGGTGATCACCGTCACACCCAGCCCCCGGACCTCTTCCACCAATTGCTGGATCAAGGCTTCGGCCGGCTCGGGTGCCGCCGCCCCTCCGTAGTAGGGCCGTCGGCCCTTGCTCACATCGGCAAACAAAGTGAACTGAGAAACGATCCCCAAGCTCCCGCCTACCTCGAGCAAGGAGCGATTCATCACCCCTGCCTCATCGGGGAACAGGCGCAGGTGAACCATTTTCTGGGCCAGGAAATGTACTTCGTCGGCCCCATCGTCGGGGGCCACGCCTACCAGGGCCAACAAGCCCTGCTCCATGCTTCCGAGGGTTTCCTCCCCCACAGACACTTGCGCCGAGCGGACCCGCTGCACGACGGCTCGCAATTAGACTTCCTCCTGGTCAGCGAACTGGCCGTCGTAAACGGCTTCGCCCTCCGTACGCACGAGTACCAATTGGCACAAGCGCACCCCGGCGTGAATCTCCAAGGAATGTCCGGACAGGTTGCTCAACTCCAACACCGTGCGATTGGAAACGCCCGGCTGCAAGAAGGAAGAGCTGACATGGATGGTGAGCCCCAAGCGCGCAAAGCGACTGCGCCCTTCGAGAAAGCCGCAGAGATTGGGCGGCATGCTCACTTTCTCGCGCGTAATCCCGTGGATCATGGCCCCCGGCTTGAGCGTGTAGGGGTCTTCCAGGCTCAAGGGATCCGTGTGATCTCGGTAGTCGACAGCGTCGTGGATGGGGATGGGCGTGGTGTCCGGTCGGATGACGCGAATGGTGTTACCCAGACTCAAGTCAATGGAGGCGGGACCCACGCAGTCGAGGTCAAAAGGATCGATCACCAAGCGCCCCGACTCGATTTCTTCCAAGATGACGTCGCGCGTGAGGACAGCCATTCAATCCCTTCCCTTGTCGGTGCGGGTAACCCCCTCCCCCTGCCGACTTTTTTTCATCCCCAGCCTAGACACCGCTGCGATTTGCGCGCACCAGTAAAGGAATCGAAACCATGACGAGCAAGGCGCTGGCCAACCAGATCGACGGCAAGGGAGCCAGGGCTTGTTTTTCTCCCAAGGACTCCCCGAAACCGTACATCGTGTAATAACAAAAAATAATGCCCAGGCAGATCAAGGCGCCTGAGGAATTGGAATGGCGGTGTCGGCGCATCCCCAAGGGCACACAGAGCAAGGGGAACAACAGCGGCAACACAGCCGTGGCGTAACGCCTATAATACTCCATGGCATACCGATGGAAAATCTTGGGTCGCATGTAACTCAGGTGCTCAGGCAGGGGTTCACCCGTTTCCTGAACAGCCATGACCTCGCGCAACGCTTCGGTGCTCGCGTCGTGAGGCCGCCAGGGGAGACCCTTAGCCACGCCCTCTGCATCACCAAAGCGGAAGGCGTATTGCATGTGCTCAAAGCTGATGCGCCGATCCTCGTTGGTCTTCATCTTGTCGAAGAGATAAATCGCGCCGTCGGACAAATCCAATTTGATTTGCGCGAGGTCTTGGTCCGACGAAAGTTTCCCGGTCTCGGCAAACACTTCAAAAGGATTTTCACGATCAGAAAAATCAGAGATGAACACACCGCGCAAGGTGCCGTCCTCATCTTTTCGATCGACCATCAACACATGTGCCCGAAAGGTATGAAATTGGCCTGGCGCAATGACGGGTTTACTGACCGCGATGGCCCGTAAGGTCAGGCGCGCCTGTGCGCGTGCTGGCGCTTCCAAGTCCAAGGAGAATTTTCCGATGGCCAGGCTCAACACCAGCCCGATGACCAGCGCGGGCAAAAGCAAGTGCCCGATGTGAAGACCGCTGGCGCGCATGGCCGCGATCTCGAGATCCCCCGAAAGGCGCCCATAGGCGGCCAGAAGTCCAAAGACAAAGGCGATGGGAATGGAATAGCTGAGCACCATGGGAAGTGTTAGCAAGGCCAGGTGCACCACATCACCCAAGGAAACACCCTTGGCGATCAAGGGCACCAACTCACTTCCCACATCGCCAGCCACAAGTACCACCGTAATCATCAACAAGGCGATGAAGCTATAGCCGATGATTTCTCGCGCGATGTAACGATACAAAATGAATGGCTGCGACATTGGGGCGAAGCTAGCGGGTCGGCTGCAGGGTCGCGAGCGAGTGCCCGGCATTTTCGCAGTACAAGGAATTGGCCCTCCCCGGTCTCGGGTTTCGCATATCGACAGACCCATTGCTACTGTTCATCCGTGACAATCCTTTCTCGTTATCTCCTGGTTCGATTTCTTTTGAACTTTCTCGGCGCACTGCTCGTGCTCAATGCCGTGGTTCTCATTGCCGAAGCCTTGCTCCAATTGAGCGAGCTACTGGATGAGACCGGTGGTTTTGGTGCGGCCATGGGCATCATTGCGTTGCGCGTTCCCGCGGAGTACTTCCGCCTCACCTTCCCCATGGCGGGCTTCATCGGGACCTTCCTCTGTCTGGCCTCCACCGCGCGCAACAATGAAGTCATCGCCATGAAAGCCATCGGCATCTCACCCGTGCGCGTACTGGCTCCCGTGCTGCTGGCGGCTCTCCCACTCGCTGCCCTCTGCTTCCTCATCTATGAAACGGGGTGTATCGAAGCTTCACGAAGCCTCCTGACACTTGAGCAGAAAGGCCAGCGTTCCGCCTTTGGAAAAGATGTCGCCTGGTTCCGAAGTGGGAGTACGCTCTACCAAGTCCGCGACGCCAGATTGGAACAGGGCGTTTTGAGAAATGTACGCCTCTATGAACGCAATGAAGCGGGGCTCTTGGTGCGCGCCATCACCGCCAGAAATGCGAAGATTCAAGACGATGCGCTCTGGGAATTAAGGCATGTCCAAATCCGCAATTTTGATCCCGATCAACCCAAGGCCGCTACGGTTTACGAAAGCCTGGATAAACTTTGGGTCAACGGAATCGATCCGAACAACCTCATACCCTTCGACCCGAATCAGATCTTCTTTTCATTGAAACAACTGCAAGGTCGTATCACCAGCCTGGAAGGCGACGGCGGCGACGCCCTGGGGCTGAGAACTCAATTCCAATCCCGTCTCACCGAGCCCTGGATCTTCTTTATTTTTTGCCTGCTCGCGGCACCCTTGGGTCTTGACGTGGAGAAAACAAAGAGCTTCGCTCGCCCGGCCCTACAAGGCGTGGGCCTGATCGTGTTGTTTCTGATTCTCCGTTCTGTGGGCCACACGCTGAGTATGCGCGGAAGCCTCAACTTGATGCTCTGCGCTTGGTTCCCCATCCTTCTCTTCCTGCTCTGGGGCACTCGACAAACCTGGCACAGCAACCGCTAGGGCTTGGTCAGGGTTTGGTCAGGGCGTGAGTGTTTCGCTCTTCTCTATTCACTCAGAATCGAAATCGCCAAAGGCTTCCAAGCGCTGCTTCGCCCAACGGGCATGTTCCGCCAACAAGCCATCCTCTCCTTCCACAAAGGGGCGCAGTAAGGGGAGCAGTTGAACCTGCTTGGAATTTCCCGCGGCCACCAGAGCGTTGCGCATCAAGCCTCGCCACTTGGTTCGCTTCAAGGCCGATTTGCGCGCGGCCACTCGCCAGGCTTCCTCATCCAAACCCAGTAGCCACTCCAAGGAGGGATTGACCCAGCGGTCGGCGGGCGCAATGGCGGTGCGCATGCCAAGCGCGTCTTGCGGGGGCAGCACGTGCTTCTCCCCATTCCAAGGGCAGACGGCCTGGCAGATATCGCAGCCAAACACTTCCTGACCTTGCAACTCGCGAAGGGCCAGCGGGACGGGACCGCGCTGCTCGATGGTGGTGTAGGAAATACAGCGCCGCGAATCGACAACACCCGGTTGCACGATGGCTTGCGTGGGGCAAGCGTCAATGCAGGCGGTGCAGGTTCCACAGTGATCGGTGGTTTTCTCCGCGGGCGGTAGTGCGAGATCTGTCACGATGACTCCGAGAAAAACGTAGGAACCCAACTCGCGATGAATCAAGCAGCCGTTCTTGCCAATCCAACCCAGGCCCGCATAAGCCGCTGCGGCACGCTCTTGAACCGGCCCCGTATCCACATACACACGCGAGTTCACTTCCCTGCCCGCAAGTTCTGCGAGTTCACTGGCCAGTTGTTTCAAGGGCCTTAACAAGACATCGTGGTAATCCTGTCCACCGGCGTAACGTGCGATTGCGCCCTGATTCACGCTTGGGCTCGAACGTTGCCCGGGGTCATAGGAAAACGCGACGGCAATCATACTGCGAGCGCCCGCCAGTACCTTGCTCGGATCCACGCGCTCTTCCAAGCGCCGTGCGATCCAGCCCA
>PJEL010004060.1_pt1 | contig 12249 bp, 8 predicted proteins | sample 1853271 | NCBI WGS metagenome assembly PJEL01 (sample SAMN08108733, study PRJNA415343) | Invertebrate metagenome, whole genome shotgun sequencing project. | host: Globobulimina | place: Sweden: Gullmar Fjord | collected 2015-08 | reverse complement strand
GTTTATCTAAATACGGATAGGACTGAAGATGCGTTGACGGAGATAGATGAATATTTAAGTAAGATAGACGATAATCCTGAAGCCTATGAACTTGCGGCTATGGCCTATGCGGCAAAAAATGATTATAAGGAAGCTGAAAGGATTATGGGGGAAATGCTGAGCAGGTTTCCTGAACAAACATCATCCAAGATCCTGCTTTCTGATATTTATTTGTCGAGCGGGAAAACTGATAAATCTGAGTTGCTAATTACTGAAGTGCTCGAAACCGAAAAAAATAATGTAAAGGCACTGTTCATTTTGACAAGAATAAAAAATAGGCAGGATAAGAATGAAGAAGCCATTGATGCTTATAGAAGAATCCTTGATATTGCCCCGGATAACAGAGTCGCATTATTTGAGCTGGGTGCTACCTACCTGAGAGGTAAGGAACTTGAAAAAGCAAAAGCAATAGCGCAGCAGCTTATAGATGCAGAGCCAAATCGCCATGAAGGCCATTATCTTATGGGACTGGTGTATTTTCATGAAAAGAAAATGGATGAAGCTATAATTTCTCTTCAGCAGTCTGTGAAAAAGTTCTCTATTGCGGGTGCGTTCTATTATCTTGGCCTTAGTCACCTATCTCAGGGGAATATGCAGCAGGCCCTCAGTGATTTCCAGAGAGTGATCAATGTTCAGCCGGACATGCTTCAGCCGCACTTGTTGTTGGCTGTAGTACATCTCAAGAGCGGCAGGCCGGAAGATGCTGAGCGGGAAGTGAAGATCGTTCTGGGAAAAGACGGAAAAAACGCTTTTGCTCACAACTTGCTCGGGAGTGCATATCTAGCTCTCGGGAAGGGGGCTCTTGCCATGGAAGAATTTGATAGGGCCATTGAGTTAAATCCGAAACTAGTCGATGCACATATCAAAAAAGGTGCATTTAATCTTCTGTCGGGTGACAAAGAAAGTGCAGAGAAGGATTTTTTGGATGCGGTTGAAATTGCGCCTGATCTGCTGAATAACAGGATTATCCTGGCGCAATATTATATTAAGAATAAGAAATACAGACTTGCCATTGACACTCTTGAAGATGGTATGAAATCGACTCCTGAAGATGCCGTAATCTATAACATGATTGGGGCAGCATATATGAAAATGACAGATATGAATAAGGCAAGGGAGAGCTTTGATAAGGCGATCGCAGCAAATTCAGAGTTTTATTTGCCATATTTCAATTTAGCCTTGATGCACCTGAAAAATGATGAGAAAGAAAAAGCGATAGAAGCATATGAAAGAGTTTTAACTCTGGATAATAACAATGTTACGGCACTTCTTATGACGGCACAAGTTATGGAGTCAGACAATAGAGGCAGTGAGGCGCTTGCCTACTATATAAAGGCAAGGGAGCAGGGCAGCCCTATAGCGTATATGGCGTTGGCAGAATACTATATAAAGAACAAACAGAGAGAAGATGCCCATAGTGTCCTTGAAGATGCATTAATCGCTCATCCAGATAACCTGGAACTTATGGCCATGAAAGGCAGTATTCATATGGCTGAAAGGGACTATAAGAATGCGATCTCCATATATCAACAGATGAAATCCGTGTCTCCGGGTATTGGAGGAGTAAAGCTGGCCGGGGCGCATGCGGCAAGTGGAAACTATGACATGGCAGCTACTGTGCTTAAAGGTCTACTATTGAATGATAATAATAATATCGGGGTTATGGCACAGTTAGCTGGTATTTACATGAAAAAAGGCGATAATGATGAAGCGGAAAAGACGTCGCGGAAGATGATATCACTTCAGCCTGACAGTATACATGGATATAGGGTACTGGCCGGGGTGCATGCTGAACAGCATCGGCTAAATGATGCTGTTGCGGTATTGGAAAAAGCAGAAAAAATAAGCCCTGAAGACCTGGAACTAACACTTGAAAAAGGAAGGCTGCTGCTGACATTAAAAAAATACCGTAAAGCCATGGAGGTTTTTCAAGGCATAGTGAAAAGGAATCCACAGTATGCCCCGGCATACTTTTTCCAGGCGAGTATTTTGGAAATTGAGGGAAAGCCGAAAGATGCTGTGCGAAAACACGAGAAGGTACTTTCCATCTCGCCTAACTACATTCCGTCGTTAAATAATCTTGCCTATTTATATGCAGAAGGGCATGGTTCGGTTAAGAAGGCCGTAGATTTGGCTCAAAGGGCCAAAAGTCTCGTCCCCAATAATGGGAGTATAACAGATACCCTTGGATGGGCTTTATATCGGAGCGACAGGATTGACGAAGCGATTCCGTATTTTATTGAGGCGTCGAAATATCATCCGAAAGATCCTACTATTCGTTATCACATGGGACTTGCATACTTGAAAAAGGGAGAGCGTGCGAAGGCAAGGGAGCAGCTGAAACATGCTGTCCGTTTAGGGAGTGAGGCCGACTTTGCCGAACTCAAGGATGCGCAGAAATTACTGAAAGGTCTTAAGTAGCGATGGGTTTTTATTCAACTAAGAACATTACACATATTATTGGAGATATTATTATCACGATCTTGTCCGCCTATGGAGGGCTATATCTTCGGTTTTTCAGTCGCTCATCCTTTCAAATAAGGGGATTAGACCCTTATCTACCTAAGGCATTAGTTTTTTCTATATGTATTGTGTTGATTTGTTTTTTTACAGATTTATACCGTAACGAGAGAACTGATGGCCGAAAGGAAATTTTCCTGAAAATATTTTTCTCTGGTCTTTTTGCCTCGATTGCTCTGGCATCGTTCTACTATTTTGTTCCTTCCATGCAGATAGGGAGGGGGATTTTGTTTCTTGCAATATGCATATCAATTTTACTGCAGTCGATCTGGCATATAGGGTATGACCTGTTTCTAAAACTTCCTGCAGTTACAGATAGAGTATTGATACTCGGCACAGGCCCTACTGCAAGAAATTTGGGGGCAATCCTCAATTCCAGCAGCAACGGTTTTTTCTTATCCGGCTATGTGAATTGTCTAGGAGAATCAGTTGAGGTACCGACTTCTGACGTGATCAGTAATGGAGAGGGACTCCTGTCGGTCGCTCTAAAAGAACGGGTCCAGAAGATTGTGGTAGCTCTAACTGAAAGGAGAGGGACCTTTCCGTTAAGGGAAGTGCTTGACTGTAAATTGCGAGGAATTGAAGTTGTTGATGGTCCATCTTTTTACGAGCAATTGACCGGAAAATTGCTCATTGAGAGCATAAACCCAAGTCATCTGATCTTTTCCAAGGGGTTTAGAATAACTATGTTTGGGCGCTATATAAAGCGCTTATTTGATGTGATATTTGCTGCTGCGGGCATTGTTTTTGCCTTGCCTTTAATAATGATTATACCAATCGTGATTAAAAGTACGTCTAAAGGCTCTGTCCTATTTAAACAGATACGAATAGGGGAGGGAGAAAAGCCTTTTACGGTTTATAAATTTAGGACGATGGTGCATGATGCCGAAAAAAACACCGGTCCGGTCTGGTCACGTACAGGAGATAGCAGGATTACGAAAACCGGACGATTTTTAAGAAAAACACGGCTTGATGAGATTCCACAGCTATTTAATGTTCTAAAAGGTGAGATGAGCTTTATTGGTCCGCGGCCTGAAAGGCCCTTTTTTGTTGAATCGCTGAGTAAGCAGATACCGTACTATTCAGAGCGGCACTGTGTTAAGCCCGGTATTACCGGCTGGGCGCAGGTCAGATATGAGTATGGAGATTCTATCGAGGATGCCATAGAAAAGCTCAGGTATGACCTGTATTATTTAAAGTATCAATCGATCTCCCTTGACCTTCTCATTGTTCTTGATACAATTAAGGTAATTATTTTTGGCAGAGGAGGAAGATAGTAAGGAAAATTTAAATTATTTTGTTATATTACCGATAGTAAACAAACTATTGAGTTCTATTTATCTATGCGAGGGATTAGGAAATGAAGAAAGTTGCATGCCTGGTTATCATGATGGTACTAATGAGTATGAGTGCGTATGCTAAGGACTATGTTATTGGGGACGGGGATACGCTAAATATAGCTGTCTGGGGTAATCCTGAATTAAGTCTTGAAACGACTGTCAGGCCGGATGGCAAAATCACATTCCCGGCTCTTGGTGAGATAAAAGTATCCAATCTTACTGTTATGGGGCTCACGGAAGTGCTTACGAAGGAAGTGACGAAGTTAGTGAAGTCGCCTATTGTTACAGTTATTGTAACCGGAATGACTAATTATCGTATATTTGTTATCGGCAGGGGGGCGCCAACAGGCGTGAGACAACTCGCACGGGAAACTACGCTCCTTGAATTTCTCGCACAGCTTGGATCACTCACTGAAGCTGATCTAGAAAGTGCGTATCTTGTAAGAGATAAGAAGAAGTTCAAGCAGGACTTTACCTCGCTCTTTGAACATGGAGACTTTCAGCAGGACATGGTGCTTGAGCCGAATGACATGATCTTTATTCCTGACAACTTTGAAAAGAGGATAACGATAGTAGGTGAAGTAAACAAGCCGACAACTATTCCATACAGGAAGGGCTTAACTATATTAGATATCATATTAACTGCTGGAGGCTTTACCGACTTTGCCAAAAAGAATGATGTTGTTATAATGAGAAAAAAGACTAATGGAAAAAGGGAGAGTATCTCTGTAAAGGTAAATAATCTTATGAAGGGTGATATTAACAGAAATCTGGAAATAGTGCCAGGTGATTTTATCGTGGTAAAAGAATCTTTATTCTAAGTAAGTGGGTAAATTATGACTGATTATAAAGCAGAAATAATGAGATATTTGAAGTTGATTTATACCAAACGGTACCTTTACACGACCATTGCATTGAGTGTTATGTCATTAATAGTGTGGGGTAGTTATTTTATACCGAAACAATATAAAGCAAAAAGCACGGTGTTTATAGAGCAAAATGTTATTGAGCAGCTTGTCAAAGGGATAGCGATTACGCCTAATATGAATGCAAGAATCAAAGTGCTGAGAGATACGATGCTCGGAAGGAGCCTTGTGCTCAGCGTCATTAAGAAGCTGGATCTTGATGTGGAGGCAAAAGATGACGCGGCGCTGGAACAGATAATCGTTAACTTTCAGAAGACAACGAAGATAAGAGTAAACAGGAATGGCCTTATTTCTGTATCGTTAATCCACCGGAATGCCTCGCTGGCCAGGGACTATGTTAATACACTGGTCAATGAATATGTGGAGAATAATATATTTGCAAAAAGGGAAGAAGCGTATGATGCAACAAGATTCCTCAATACACAGGTTGATTTTTTTAAGAATAGAATGGATATGAGCGAGGACGCCATAATTAAATTCAGGCAGGAGCAGGGTATATATATTTCACTGGATGAAGGCAGATTAATTAAAGAGATAAAGGGATACACAACCGAAATCGAGAAGATGAAAATAGATAGAAACGAGATGCTTGCCCAAAATAAAAGCATGGAAAAGCAACTCAAGGAAGAAAAACCACTTTCGGTAACGACTATCAGCTCAAAGGGAATGGAAGGTACTATAGGTGTATTGCAGAATAGACTTCGTCAGCTACTGTTGCGTTATACCGAAAGCTATCCTGAAGTATTAAAAGTAAGAGCTGAGATAGAGGCTATAAAACAACTGCAGGAAGAGCCGCTTTCCGCTGACTCTCCTGAACTGGCTGATTCACAAATATCGGCCGTTAATCCGGTATATCAGGATCTTAAACAGCAGATGATAGAAGTGGAATCCAGGATTCACGCGATAGACTCCAGAACAAATGACATAATCGCATTGATTAAAGAAAAGAAGGAAGAATTGAAAAATATTCCTGAAAGCAAGAAAAAACTTCGCGATCTTGAAAAAGAGCGGGACTCTTTTTATGGTGTCTATCAAAAACTGCTGGAGAGACTTGGGCAGTCTGAGGTCTCAAAACAGATGGAAATTGAGGATAAGGCCTCCACTTTTAGAATAATAGAACCTGCTATAATGCCCACAATTCCCGTTAGTCCCGATAGAGTACTTATTATTCTGGCTGGTATTGCGCTTGGGCTGGGAGCAGGTATTGGAGTTATATTTGTTCTCGACCACCTCGATAATTCAGTCAAGACTCTTGATATACTCAAATCTTTCGGCTACCCGATACTTGCAGTTATCCCTCTCATGGAGATCGATGATGAGGTGGCGAGGGTTAGAAAGAAGGACATACTAGTTTTTAGCATTGCAGGAATATATATGTTATGTATACTGGGGACGTTAACAATGGAGTATTTAGGAGTAACGGTGATTGAAGATATTATGTCGAACTTGGTATTAAAAAAGAATATATAATTTAATCTAAGGGCATAGATTACTAGTGGCCAAGGAGGTAGACAGGGTTATATCTGTTAAGAATATATGAGTAAAATTGAAGATGCATTAGAAAAAGCACTAAAGCTGAGGCAGCCTGATACCGCACCGAGCGCGAAGAATATCGGTACGTTATCAACAGAGGCTCCGCTTGACGTAAAGAACCCTCACATTGTAACGCTGACGGAACTCGGATCTCCTATTGCTGAAGAATACAGACGCCTCAAGTCAATGCTGATACGGGAGACTAAAGCTGACTTTCTAAATACCATTATGGTTACTAGTGCTGTCGAAGGAGAGGGAAAGACAATTACCTCTATTAATCTTGCTGTAACTCTGGCCCAGGAAATAGACTGTAATATACTTCTTGTTGATGCTGACTTGAGAAAACCAATGGTATGTGAATATCTAGGAATAGATTATGAATACGGTCTTGCCGACTATATTCGAGGGGATGTTGATTTGTCCGAGGTTTTAATAAGGACTGGAAGGGAAAACCTGGTTGTTTTACCGGCTGGCAAGGTCCCGGAAAACCCGGCTGAGCTGATGTCGTCTGAAAAGATGAAGAATTTGGTTACAGAACTTAAGCAGAGATATATGGACAGGTACATAATTATTGACACTCCTCCAATCCTGTCATTTGCGGAAGCTATATCTATTGGTTCTCTTGTTGACGGGATCGTATTTGTAATCAAGGAGGGCCGGGTGCAGAAAAAATCTATTGATAATGCGCTAGGACTCCTTAAGGACCTAAACGTTTTAGGACTAGTATTTAACAGTGTGAGTTTAGTAAATCGAGAGGGCTATCCTGATCGATATTCTTATTATGGATATAAAAATAAGGAGAAATAATGAAAAGAAGTGTAATCTCAGGGCTCTTGGTACTACTTCTTACAATGATTGTCTCAACAGCATATGCACGGGTTCTTGTCAAGCCTGCCGTTAGCATTAGAGAAGAGTATAATGACAATATTTTTCTGACGGAAAAGGACAAAGAAGATGACTATATTACAACGGTCTCCCCCTCAATTGATCTGGAATACTATCCTAACAGTAAATTAGACCTAACACTCAATTACGCGCTTAACTTTAAGTTTTACGGGGAACACAGTGAGTATAACGATACTGACCTGGGAGAGACGCAATCAATACAGTTCACTGCTAATGCAAGGCCGTATAGCCGTGTGTTTATAGATGTAACTGATACGTATGATCGGGTTGCTATCGACCAGAGAATAAAGAATTCTGAGGACAACGCCTTTTTCAATAAAACCGACATAAATATTTTTACGATATCGCCGTATGTACTTCTACCTATTACACCGTCTACTTCATTAAATGCCGGTTATGAATATATCAATATATGGTATGACGAAAGCGTCGCTAATGATTCTGACAGTCACTCGTTGTTCGGGATACTTGATAAAAGGGTTAATCCTAAATTGACCGGTTTTTTAAGTTATAGATTTACTCGATTTGATACGGACAGATCAGATTCATTGAGTGGAGTTGCTGGTCATAACAAACATAATGGTACTGTGGGTATTTCCTACAAAATGAATTCTAATATTGAATTAAGAGGCGAAATCGGACACTCATCTTTACATTCTCAGAGATTGACTGACTCTGACTCCGTGGTATGGGAAGTTAGTGGGGCGTATAATCAATCGGACGATGGAGCATTATCTGCCATAGTGACTTATGGACGGTCATTCATAAATTCTACTACTAATGGCGCTTCAAAGAGCGATAGTGCGGATTTGCTTGTGACTTACGGACGAGTCTACGAAATCAACATTAATCCCTATTATAGATTCGATGACTTTGTGAATGTGGAGAGGGAGGATAAGGTAGCTGGGATTAGGGTAACACTATCAAAGGAATTATCTCAAAGAACATCGGTTTCGATAAATGGGGAATATGAGCAACAGGAGTATTTGCCGGAGGATGAGAGCATAACTAGGCTTGCCGCCGGAACAAATATTAATTACAAAATTATTAAAAATTTAACACTTTCTCTCGGATACAGATATCGCAATAGGGATTCGGACCAGATTGACGATGATTACAAAAATAACATCGCATGGGTTCAGGGGAAATATGATTTTTAGGGTGAGTTAATGTATAAAAGTCACTTTTCTTTTAAATATAAACCTTTTGAGCTGGTTCCGAACGCTGACTTTCTTTTTCTTAGCCCGACGCATCAAAAAGCTATGACGTATCTTGATTATGGGATTAAGGAAAAAATCGGGTTTATATTATTAACAGGTGAGATAGGATCAGGTAAGACTACAATTATCAGGAATTTGATAAAAAACCTGAATCCCTCAGTCAAGCTTTCAAGGATTAATAATACAAAGGTTAATTCGGAAGAGCTAATAAGCCTGATTAATGAAGATTTCGGACTTGATGTTAAGGAGAAGCAGAGCAAAACAAAATTGTTAAGTGAGCTGAGCAATTTCCTTATTGAGCAATATTCAAAAGGCATTCAACCGGTGCTTTTAATTGATGAGGCCCAGAACCTTTCAGCTGACCTGCTTGAAGAGATTAGATTGCTCTCAAACCTTGAAACCGACAAGGCGAAGCTTCTGCAAATAATACTCGTGGGACAACCGGAGTTGAAAAAGACCCTTATGCTCCCAGAGCTAATGCAACTGCGCCAGCGTATCAATATTAACTATCATATATCTCCTTTGACGGCTGAAGAGACGGGCCAATATATTAAGCACCGCCTCACTATTGCCGGTAACCCTGACGCTATACTTATTGACGATGAGGGGTTGAAAATTATACATACATTCAGTCGCGGTATCCCACGTCTAATAAATATCCTGTGTGACTTTGCACTTCTGACTACTTATGTTGAAAATAGAACGGAAGCTGATGCCGATATTATTCGGGGGGTCGCGAAAGATCTTGAATCATATGATTACTGGAATGATTCAGAAGCGGGCACAAATGGGAAAGAGGTCAGTGCAGAATATATTGGCTCTACAGAAAGCATTGCATTGCGACTAATTGAGCTTGAAGAAAAGGTGAAGAAGAATGCATCGGAGCTTGAATATTTGGCGAACAAACTGTCTCACTGGGAAAAAGTGATTTCCAGAGGGGACAGTGAAAAAACTCGTAAGGAACTATCAGAACTTTCAAAACGTATATCTTCACTTGAAAATATAACTAATACTGAGAATAACAACAGGTTGACTACATTGCCGGAGCCGGCAGGCGAAGCATCGATTGCAGGACAGGCAGAATCGTTGAAGATCATGCTGAAAAGTATTAACCATAAATTGAAATAAAAATCGTTTTTGTGAATGTAATGGCTAAGTAGATGTCAGGCAGATACCCTGATTATACTGTTGCCAATGCCCGTCTTTGGTTAAAAAAATTATTATATGTGCGTCGTTTAAGTCCGAATGTGACTGAGAGGGCGAAGCCGTGTTTAATCTCAATTCATTATAATGGATTAATATCAATATGCAAGATCATAGCCAAGCACAGAATAAGAAAAAAGTTGTAATTATAGGTGGCGGACCGGCTGGACTGACTGCTGCGTATCAGCTCTCCAAGATGGGCGGAGAGTCCGTTGTTCTAGAAAAAGACAAAGTTGTCGGAGGAATATCCAGGACTGTTAATTACAAGGATTATCTTTTTGACATAGGTGGTCATCGTTTTTTTACTAAGATAAAGGCGGCGGCGGATATGTGGAAAGAAGTGCTTGAAAAGGACATGCTTCGTCGCAAGCGATTATCTCGCATTTATTATAATAAGAAGTTTTTTTATTATCCCCTTCGTCCCGTTAACGCAGTGTTGGGGCTTGGTATATGGAACAGCGCAATGATTCTTGTAAGTTACATGTATGCACATGCTTTCCCGTGTAAAAATGAAGAGACTTTCGAACAGTGGGTTACAAACCGGTTCGGTAAGCGCTTGTACAATACTTTTTTTAAAACATACACTGAGAAAGTCTGGGGTATCCCTTGCAGTGAAATAAGGGCTGAATGGGCGGCACAGCGTATTAAAGGTCTATCACTTGTCAGTGCCATTAGGAATGCTCTGATAAAACAGAACCAGAACCAATCAAAAAGTGCTGTGATCAAGACACTGATCGATTCTTTCGATTATCCCAAATACGGACCTGGTATGATGTGGGACACCGTATCGCAAATCGCACAGGAGAATGGTTCAAAGCTCCATTTGGAGGCCGAAGTAGAAGGGATTCTGTGGGATGAAAAGAGCAAAAAGATAGAGGCGGTGGAGGTAAATATAAACGGGAAAACAGAATTGTTCTATGGGACTGACTTTATTAGCACCATGCCGGTTAGAGAACTAGTGCAGAAGATGAAACCGGCGGTCCCAAAGGAAGTGCTTGAAGCTGCTAATAAATTAAGTTACCGTGATTTCCTGACGGTATCACTAATTGTGAACAAGCCCGATTTGTTCCCTGACAACTGGATATATATTCATGATCCGAGTGTCAGGCTTGGCAGGGTACAGAATTTTAAAAACTGGAGCCCTCATATGGTTCCAGATCAGAATACAACCTGTGTTGGCCTGGAATACTTCTGCTTTGAGGGGGATGACCTGTGGACCATGCCGGACGACGAGCTGGTTGAACTTGGGAAAAGAGAAATGGAGACGCTCAAACTCCTTAAAGCATCTGATGTTTTAGATGGAAGTGTCGTGCGGATGCCCAAGGCATACCCGTCTTATGACTCCATATATCGGGAAATGCTGGACATTGTGCTTGGGTTTATAGGCGAGTTTGACAACCTAAACCTTGTTGGCAGAAACGGGATGCACAGATACAATAATATGGACCATTCCATGTTAACTGCTATGATGGCAGTGGAGAATATTAACGGAGCAGAACATGACTTATGGAACATTAATGTAGAGCAAGAATATCACGAAGAGGAGCGGGAGGAGTCTGCGGATGTACCAGAGAAGATGATCCCGGATGAAGCCATTATTCAGGCCTTTGCAAAAATGGATAAGCTGGGATTCGCTTCTGCCTTGGGTGCGGTGAGCGGCTTGTTGGTTTTTATTTCGACTCTATGGCTCGTAATTAAAGGGGGGAATACGGTCGGCGCAACTCTTCAGCTGTTGTCTCAATATTTTGTTGGATATACCGTGTCGATAAAGGGCGCGTTCGTAGGATTCGGCTATAGTTTCGGTTGGGGTTTTTTATTCGGCTGGCTCTTTGCATATCTCAGAAATGTATCGCTTGCCTTTTACATTTATAGAGTGAAAAGAAAAAAAGAAATGCTTTCTTTTGGGGATTTTCTGGATCATTTCTAAAACTTAAAGCTTAATGAGGAGACGTGAAAAATGGTAAAAGCTAAATCTTCAGAAGAAGAGAAAATATTCACCGGCATTCTCCGGCTTAATGCTAAAGTAATGGGGTTGATTTTTGGTCTTTTGATGGGGCTGGCTATTTTTATTGCAACAAACTGGCTCGTAATCAAGGGTGGGCATGTAACTGAAAGTGGTGAATATGTGATCGGCCCGCATCTTCAATTGTTGGGTCAGTATTTTATCGGATACAGTGTCTCATTTATGGGAAGCATTGTCGGTTTTATTTATGGTTTTGCTATCGGCACTCTGGGCGGGTCGCTAGTTGGATGGATTTATAACAGGATTGTTGATCTTAGAAATTAATCTGTAATTGATATGAAAGAATCAGTGCAAAATAATAAACCGAGATTTTCGATAATCATACCAACATATAATACAACCGATGTGCTCGGGCAGTGCATTCGTGCATTATGCAATCAGACTGTAGACAAAGAGTGTTTTGAGGTCATCGTTGTCAACGACGGTGGAAAGACTGAGGTAGTTCAGGATATTAACTCTGCGGGCAGTGGAATTGACATCAATTATTATTCACAGAATCATAAAGGACCCGCAGCAGCAAGGAATTTGGGAATTGACAA
>PJEL010004059.1_pt1 | contig 12252 bp, 9 predicted proteins | sample 1853271 | NCBI WGS metagenome assembly PJEL01 (sample SAMN08108733, study PRJNA415343) | Invertebrate metagenome, whole genome shotgun sequencing project. | host: Globobulimina | place: Sweden: Gullmar Fjord | collected 2015-08 | reverse complement strand
ATGAACGTCATTGCTCGAATTGATAGGTTGCGAAGCCGCTCAAACTACCTATATGTAAATGAATGCGCAACTGGTACGAGGAGTTTATGTTTGGATTTGTGATGCTACTTCGTGAGTGGTGGATTATTAGACGTAGCTTGATGATATTTAACGTGCCTTAACATCTGTACTAAACAGAATGTTCTAAATGTGATGTGATACTGGACTTTGTTTTACTATTGTTACTTATGTTGTTGAAATTGTCGTCACTCTTGAGAACAATCACTTTCTTTATGTGGGGGTAAGATGCGAATACTAGTAGTAGAAGATGATCGTTTGATCAGTGAAGCCATAGAGCAGCGCTTTATTGACCTCGGCCATGGTGTTGATTGTGCCTATGATGGTGCGGTCGCGTTTGCGATGATCAGCCACACCGATTTCGATTTGGTGATTCTTGACTTAAACCTCCCTAATAAATCAGGTGAGCAGATCATCAAGCGCATTCGTCAGTCTTCTGATACGCCTGTCCTTATTCTTACCGCCCGCAGTGAAGTCTTTGACCGAATTCAACTACTGGATTTGGGTGCCGATGACTACCTCACCAAACCTTTCGATTTTGGTGAATTGGAAGCACGCTGCCGCGCGATCGTTCGACGTCGTCAAGGCAGCGATCAGAACATAGTGACGTTTGGTGACATTGAGTTCGATAGTGCAGGATGCATTGTGAAAGTGAAGGGCGAGGTCATTGAGCTTAAACAGCGTGAATATCGCTTATTAGAAATTTTCCTGAACCACCTCAATCGTGTGATGAGTAAAGAAGAGATCATCGATCACTTATACAACTTCGATAACCCACCCAACACTAATGCAATTGAAACCTACGTTGGTCGTTTGAGGAAGGCGCTAGCCAATAGCAATGTCGAGATCAAAACCCTACGTGGCCTTGGTTATGTGCTCAATAAAGTCGAAGACTGAGCTGAGGTGTATTAGGTGACGGCACTGACCAAATCTGTCCGCTTTCGTTTTCGAACAAAATCGCTGAGATTTCAATTATTGTTCTCTGCGACCTGTCTATTGTGCCTGATTAGTTTGCTCACTTTGGTTGCGGTAAAGCGCTACGCCTATCAAACCACTCAGATGTTTTATGATCGCCAGTTGAATAACGCGGCTCTGCAGATCATAGAGCAGGTTCGTTTTAATGGCTTAACATTCAGTGTCGACATTCCCACTGCGGCCTTTAAATCACTGGCAGATTCCCCAAGAGATAAGGTTTTCTATCTGGTTGCGAGTTCTCCGAGTTCATCGGAGTCTGGTTACATTACGGGTTATAAAGAATTGCTTGATGACCAACTGGTGCGTGACCAAATTGAGCAATACCAGATAAAACTCGAACCAGAGGCCGCTTATTTTTACTTAACCTTCAAAGATGAATGGGTGCGTTTGTCTTTGGTCAGTCGCATAATGAATACCCGTGAAGGGCCTCAGAATATCTACGTGCTGGTCGGGCAAACCACACAAGCGAGGCAAGTATGGGAGAAGCAACTCTCGGACCACGCAGTCAAGCTACTACTAGCGGTGATGTTAAGTGCGTTGTTGGTGATTTTTGTGTTGATTGTAAAGGTGCTCAAGCCCGTTAACGAGATCAACAATAAGATGGAAAGGCGTTCCAATCTCGACCTGACTCCAATTAACCTCGACGCTCCTGAAGAGGTTGAGCACTTGGTCGACACTATTAATGTGTTCATGTCTCAGCTCGATAAGAACTTAACCAACCTTAAGAACTTTACCGGCGAAGCTGCACATCAGTTAAAGACACCAATCGCAGGGATTAAAGCCCAAATCGAACTGGCTAAAAGTAAAGCGAGTGATCGTCACACGCTCGATTATTTGGATAAAGTCACCGGTGCGTGCGAGGTGCTTGAGCGCACGGTTGAGCAGCTGTTGAACCACGCGACGATTCGCCATCGTTACCAAAGTATCGAACCTACAGATATTGATTTTAATGAGTTAGTCAAACAAACCAGCCGTGGCTTGGCGATGAATGCACTTAATAAAGACATCGAATTGAGCTACATAGAATCACTTAAATTTCACATTCGAGGCGACAGCTTCGCCTTAACTCAGATGCTGACGAATCTCATTGAAAACTCAATCAAGTATTCCCCCAAAGGCAGCACTATCGAGGTTGAATTAGTACAGCAAGGCAGCAAAGCGGTGCTGTATATTCGCGATTTCGGGCCGGGCATTGATGAGCAAGATAAGCCTCATGTGTTCGAGAAATTTTATCGCAGCCCGAATGCGATTAGCCAAGGCACAGGGCTAGGGATGAGTATCGCGTTAGATGTTGCCCAAAAATCCAATGCAATTCTGAGCTTGGAAGACACTACATCAGACGAAACGGATAATCGCGGCCTTACGGTGAAAGTCCAGTTCCCGCATACCTATTGGTGGGAGGTTTAATGATGAAACTAATACTGACTTGGATCGTAGGGCTAACTTCGACGGCGATGTTAGCAAGCACTCTATTTGTTACCGATGCCAACGCACGAGCTAATCAAGGCGCTGGTCGCCAAGACTCGGTTCTTCAAGACTCTGTTCACCAAGACAATAGCAACCAAGGTGATGGCAATGAAGACGCGTTGGTGATCTATGGTGCGGCCTACTTGTCAGAAATGAAGCCACTGCTCGATGACTTTCAACGTAGAAATCCAGAAATAACCGTGCGCTATCAAGCGATGAGCAGCAATGTATTAGATGCTCATATCCGAGACCAAAAGCCGGACCAGCCCGACATCACCATCAGTTCGGTGATGGATTTACAATTGCGACTTGTTAATGATGGTTATGCGCTGCCTTACCAAATAAATGTGGCGGGCTATGGCTCTCAATCAGGGATTGTCCCGCACTGGAGCCAGTGGCGAAACGAGCTGTTTGGTTTTAGTTATGAACCTGCAGTGATCGTGTTTAATGAGTCTTTTCTTGAAGGAAAGGAAGTTCCGCTGAGCCGTGTCGAACTGTTGAGTTTTATTCGTCTCCATAGTGATGAACTGATGGGGAAGATAGGGCTGTTCGATATTCGAGATGTTGGTATCGGTTATCTGCTTTGGTCATTTGAACGCGCTCAAACGAGTAATTACGGCCAGTTTTTAGAGCTGTTTAATCTCCATCAGGCTCGCACCTTTGATAGCTCTGCGTCGATGCTCCAAGCGCTGACTGATGGTGATATTGCGATTGCCTACAACATCATGGGCTCGTATGCGAACTCGTGGGAATCGAAGCACAAAGATGTGATGATTGTGGCGGCCAACGACTACACACCTGTGGTCATTCGAACTGCATTTATTAATAAAACCACGCCTAGGCTAGAACAAGCTCAAGCCTTTATTGATTACTTATTTTCCTATTCAGGGCAGAAGCTGATGGCAAAAGAAACCAATATGCCCCCGGTGCGTACCGATATAAAAAGTGCTAAATCGGCAGCGGTTTTACGTGAGCAGTTTGCCAATCAACTCAAGCCCCTTCCGTTAGATGTCAGCCTGTTGATCTTCTCGGATCAAAGCAAAAAATCCTTAGTGATAACCGAATGGGAGAGCGCTCTTAAAAGCTACGATTAGTTTAGTTGGTAGTTAATTCGATTGCTTTGCAGTAACCCGATCTTGGCTTGGTCATTCAACCAAAATGCCGCCGAGTCAGCTACATGACAGTTTCGTTTTTTACTCTTGAAGTCCTAAAATGAGCATGGATTTGCTCTTTCACTTCAAGAGTAAGAGGTTGAAAACGGTCATGAACGAGAATATTTCCTGCATGTTGATCCGCGGTGGCACATCGAAAGGTGCGTACTTTTTAGCGAGTGATTTGCCTGAAAGCGAGCAAGAGAGAGATGATCTGCTTGTGCGTATTATGGGTTCAGGCGAAGGCCAACAAATCAATGGCATCGGCGGCGGCACGTCACTGACGAGCAAGGTCGCAATTGTGTCTAAATCGGAACAAGAAGGGACAGATTTAGATTATCTCTTTGCTCAGGTCGCGGTCGATAAGAAAGAAGTCGATACCAAACCTTCGTGTGGCAATATTCTCTCTGGAATCGTGGCGTTCGCCAGTGAAAATAATTTGGTTAAGTTAAGCAGTCCATCGACCATGTTGCGCGTCAGAAACATCAACACCAATACTATTATCGAAGTTTCCGCCGAAAGCCCAAATGGCCATTTACGTTATGACGGTGATGTGCGTGTGGACGGTGTTCCTGGAACTGGCTCACCAGTTTTGCTTAACTTCTTAGATGTTGGCGGCTCGAAAACGGGCAAGCTATTCCCAACAGGCAACGTGCGTGATCAAGTCGAAGGTGTTGAAGTTTCTTGCTTGGATGCAGCTGTGCCTATGGTGCACATTAATGCCAAAGACTTTGGCTTAGCGGGTAACGAGACCAAGCAACAACTCGATGATAATGCCGAGTTACTTGAGCGCATCGAGTCTATCCGTTTATCTGCAGGTCGCTTAATGGGCATGGGTGATGTGACAGGAAGCGTGGTGCCTAAAGTGTCTTTGTTATCACCACCAACCCAAGACGGACACATTACCTCTCGCTACTTTGTTCCTCAAAACTGTCATGCTAGCCATGCTGTGACGGGCGGGATCTGTGTTGCGGCGGCTTGCATGATTCCGGGTACTGTCGCGCATGAAGTGTGCCAAGGCATTAACTCTGAAACGGTCGTTATTGAGCACCCTAGTGGACAAATCCAAGTCAATATCAAAGTAGAGCCAGGGGAAATTGAGCCTGCGGTTCGTCAAGCGGCTTTGGTGCGTACAGCGCGCCCACTGTTCAAAGGTCAGGTTTACCCGACGTTTTAATCTCAAGCTGCTTTAATGCGTATTCATAATCGCTGGCCATTTGGTTGGCGATTTTTTTTCATTCTCACATTCACATTCACATTCACATTCACATTCACACTCACACTCATATTCTTTGTTCGTTCTAATATCTTCCCCGAACCCTCGTAAAACCTCGAGGTTTACTGCACCAATTCGGCGCGCGGTGCTCTGTTTTTGTGCCTTAAAGGGCGATCTTTGTAACACTTTTGTTATCAAAGTGCAGCGTGTCAGTTGGATGACAGGTTCGGTGACTAATTTGTCAGAAACCACAAAAACAGTCCAACTGCAGGCAATACGCAGTAAATGGATATTAGGAGGCACGATGCTGAACGTACAACTACCCGACAATACACAATCTTCTACTAAGGGTTCGTTATTCTCGAACGGTTCTTTTCTTATGACTCAAAAATTGTCTAAGTTAAAAGTTTGCCAATCACTCTTGGTCACGCTACTTGGTGTGGGGGCATTATCTCATCATGCACAAGCCGAAGAGGTTTCATTTAAAGGTGAGCGTGTCGAGTTTGTGATGCCTTACAAAGAGGGCGGCGGTACCGATACATGGGGGCGTTTCTATGCACCTTATTTGTCTCAATCGTTACCGGGCAATCCAGTAGTAGTGGTGAAAAACATCCCGGGTGGCGGCTCAACAAAAGGCGCTAACCAATTTGCTCGCCGTGCGAAAGACAACGGCCTCAACATCTTTGCAAGCTCAGCATCAACCCAATATCCCTATCTTCTTCAAGATCGCCGAGTTCGTTACGACTACAACGATTGGAGCGTGATTCTCGCATCCCCAACTGGCGGCGTTGTGTATGTTTCGCCTAAAACGGGCATCGAGAACGTACAAGATCTTTTCGATAAGAAAGACCAAATCAAGTTTCAATACGCAAGCCAAGGTGCGACCTCTATTGATTTAGTGCCGCTGTTAGCGATGGACCTACTTGGCTTAGACGTACAAGCGATCTTTGGTATGCAAGGGCGTGGTGCTGGTCGACTGGCGTTCGAGCGCGGCGAAGTGAATATCGATTCTCAAACCAGCTCATCTTACATCGACAAAGTGACACCGTTAGTCAATGAAGGTAAAGCGATTCCTTTGTTTAGCTTCGGTGTATTGGGTGAAGACGGCAAGTTGAAACGTGACCCTAACTTCCCAGAGCTTCCGCACTTCGCTGAGGTGTACCAGCTGTTCCACCCTGAAGAAGCAGAAACACAAGGCTATGCGGTTTGGCGCTCATTCTTTATGGCCGGGTTTGCCGCTCAGAAGATGATTTTTGTGCCTAAGTCGACACCAGAAGAGATAGTTGCAGCATGGCGCGCATCGGCTTCTGAATTAGTCTCTCAACCTGATTTTCAAAAACGCGCCGTCGAAGTATTGGGTGATTACCCTCAGCTGACTGGCGAACAAGCACAACTCGCACTTAAAGCGGCTATGTCGCTTGATGAAAGCAACCTTGAATGGGTCAGAAATTGGCTCACTACAAACTACAACACTCGTTTCTAAACAGGCTATCCAGAAGCCCAAGAAAATATGAGTCTTAACAACGCTCAGTATTAACTGGCGGTGAGACCGCGGCGCAAGATCGTGGCTCACGCCTTTTCATCTCACTTTCTCTGTCGCAACGTAGCTAACGAGTGATTCGATTAAATCGTTAACTCAGTGAGTGCTTCACTCCCATTGTATCGCCGCTGTACGGGTAACACCGTAGGGCTTTGTGCATCAAGGGCTCAGGAAAGCAGTGGTCACGAAAGCGAAAGTGAGTCTCATGATAGAAAGGATTCAACGATGTTTAACGAACTCTTTGCTGCACTGGAAACCATATTAAGCGTTCAGCACATAACCTTTATGTTAGGTGGTGTATTGCTGGGTCTCGCGATTGGTATCTTTCCGGGGCTTGGCGGTATTGCAGGCTTATCATTACTGCTACCGTTCTTGTATGGCATGGACCCAATTTCAGCCTTGGCGATGCTTATCGGCTTGGTTGCGGTTATTCCCACTTCCGACACATTCACTTCCGTATTAATGGGGATCCCGGGCTCAAGTGGCTCACAAGCAACCGTGCTTGATGGCTTCCCAATGGCGAAGAAAGGCGAGGCGGCTCGTGCGCTTTCTGCCGCGTTTACTTCATCGCTTTTCGGTGGTTTGTTCGGTGCGGTGATACTGACGGGTTTTGTGCTGATCGCTCGACCAGTGATCCTCGCTTTCGGTTCTGGTGAGTTGTTCATGCTGACCTTATTAGGTTTGAGCATGGTCGGTGCGTTGGCAGGTAAGAGCTTGGTAAAAGGTTTGTCGGCGTGTGGCATGGGTGTATTGCTTGGCAGTGTCGGTAGTGCCCCTGCAACTGGCGAATATCGAATGACCTTTGACAACTTCTACCTAATGGATGGCATTCCTCTGGTAGTCGTTGGCTTAGGTATTTTTGCGCTTCCTGAGATTATCGATCTGCTTCGTCAAAATAAGCCAATCGCCAATGCTAGTAAACTTGGCAAGGGTTGGTCTGCGGGCGTTCGTGACTTCTTGGAAAACAAATGGCTCGCAGTGCGTTGTAGTGTAATCGGCTGTATTGTTGGTGCACTTCCCGGCCTTGGTGGCAGTGTAGTGGACTGGATCGCTTATGGTCATGCGGTACAAACGACTAAGAAAGATCCTGAATTCGGCAAGGGCGATGTGCGTGGTGTTATTGCACCTGAATCGTCGAACAATGCGAAAGAGGGCGGTGGCTTAGTCCCTACGCTGTTATTCGGTATTCCAGGTTCGGGTAGCATGGCAGTGTTCCTTGGCGGCATGGTGTTGGTGGGTTTAGAACCGGGTCCTGCGATGGTGAGTACTGACCTCGATATTACTTACACCATCGTTTGGTCTTTGGCACTTGCGAACGTGTTTGGTGCTGGCGCTTGTATGCTGATTTCACCTTGGGTAGCTAGGCTAACCACGGTTCGTTACACCTTGCTTGCCCCATTCATGGTAATGGTGATTTGTTTTGCTGCATTCCAAGCAACACGCGACCTTGGCGACTTAGTGACCCTATTAAGTATCGGTACGTTAGGTGTGTTGATGAAGCGTTTCGACTGGCCTCGCCCTGCGTTCTTGATTGGTTTTGTACTGGCAAATGGCATGGAAACCTACCTGTACCAAGCGGTTCAGTTTGATGGTGCTGCATTCTTACTACGCCCGGGTGTGATGATTATTGGTGCGCTGACTGTCTTCTCTCTGTTTTTCATGTGGCGTCAAAGCGCGAAGAAAAACAAGCAAAGCGAAGCACAAGACGCTTCGATTGAAACTACTCAACCTTCAGTAAGAATCAGTAACCGCAAGCCTCAGGTTATCTTCGCTGCCTTGGTCAACATCGCGTTTATGTACGGCATTTACGATGGCTACCAACAGAGCTTCTTAGGTGGTGTTTTCACCATCATCATCGCCAGCATTATGTGGGTGTTGTCTGCGGTGGTGCTATTCCAACTGCTGACTAAGCCAGAAGGCGATGCTGTCTATTTTGATAACGAGTATGAACAAGGCTACGCCTTTGATACCAACAGCATCAGCATGATGCATTACCTGTACTGGCTCGGTGCGTTGATCCTTGGTTGTTACTTTGTCGGCTACGTGATTTCTATCAGTGTGTTCTTCTGCCTGTTCCTGATGAGCAAAGCAGGACTGAGCTTGATACGTTCCGCATCGGTAACGGTTGCCGCGACAGGGTTCTTACTGGGTCTAACTCATCTCATGGTTTTGGATTTACCGATTGGCTTGTTGCAAGAGACGGTTGATCTGCCTTGGCCGATTGGATAACGGAAGGAAAGTAATTATGACGATTCGAACTATTATTATGCCCTTCGCTTCTACGGCAAACTCTGCGGAAAGGTTAGAAGGTGCATTGAGCATTGCTCAGTACTTTGGTGCACATTTGGATGTGTTGCATGCTCAAATTAGCTCGCAACAGTTAATGCCTGAAGAGCGTCAATTACTGCCAAGTAAATGTCTTAGCCGTATCGACCAGTTGGTGAATAACTACGTTGCAGAAGACATGAACCAGTCTGAGTTTGAGTTCACTACCTTGTGCGATAAGCTCGAAGTACCGCTGTGTGACAGTGATAACCTAGTGATGAATGAGGCCAATAAACACGTGAGTGCCCAATGGCATAATCTAACGGGTTATCGAGCGGATGTGGTGTCTGAACGCGGTAAGGTGTCTGATCTCATCATCATTCCTAAACCACTGAATGGCAAAAGTAGCGTCAGTTTTGATGTGGCAATTGAACATGGCAGTCGCCCAATCTTATTGATGCCCCGTGAACAGAAAAGCTTTAATCCAGAGTGCATCATGATTGCTTGGAACGGTGATGATCCGGGTGCAAGGGCTGTGAAGGCTGCGATGCCACTGCTACGAAAAGCGAAGAATATCGTGGTGGTGACGAGTGAGCGCTCACTCAATAAAAAGCCTAACCAACAAGACTTAAAACGCTACTTAGGGCTGCATAGCATCGAGGTGGAGTGTATCTCGTTCAAAGAGGGCAGAATTAAAACGCCTCAAGCGATCCTTGCTCACGCTGAACAATTTCATGCGGACTTGATTGTGGCTGGCGCATTGGCTCATAAGAAGATGCATCAACAGATGCTGGGTGGCGTAACCAGAAGGCTCCTTAGTAAAACTAACGTGCCCTTGTTCATGGTGAGCTAATAGATCGGTGAGTGATTTGTTCCCACGCGTCACTCACTGATTCATTGAAATTTAATTGCTGTCATGTCAGGCGCATGACAGCTTAGATTGTTAGAGTAAACTCATGGGCTAGCTGATATGTGACCCGTCCGTCTATGTTTATGTGGTCATCGTATTTTTTCTCCTTTTACGATGACCTATTACCAGTTAGCCCCTTTTTATTTCAATGGATGCAGCTCTAAACCAGAGCTGCGACCTTTCCTCTCGCAACCAACTGAGCTCGGATCGAGTCATACACCCAGTTGAACGCAATCGCGTACAGCACGAAGAAGATAACAATTCCGATATCCATCATTAATACTGTCCAGAAATCGAGTTGAAGTACCCACATCAGTAGCGGGAACGTCACCAGCATCAAACCCAGTTCGAAACCTAAGCCGTGCAGAACACGTGTTTTCTTGGTTCGTTTGCTGCGGTCAGCGCCGTAAATCTTGTCGTAACCGTAGTTGTAGACGTAGTTCCATGTCATCGCAATCAGCGACAAAGATAACGCCAAGCCTGCCATTTTTACTGCTCCGCCACCGACAATGTAAGTTGCCGCCACGGCCATCAAAATCAAAGCTGCTAATTCAAATAGCACCATGTGTAACATGCGTTCTTTATGTGACATCTTTTTTACTCTCTTTATGTTTTCTAGCCTCTATGGGCTAATGACTTGCCTAGATAATATCTATTTAACTGATAATATAAAGATAGTTAGCATCACATATGGTGATAGTAAGTGTTGGGAGATACCGAATGTACAACATAGAACAGCTGAAGATGTTTGTGTATGCCGTTGAATTAGGGTCATTTTCTGCCAGTGCTCGTGAGTTGGGCAAGGTCCAGTCGGCGGTAAGCCAAGGTATCAGTAATCTTGAAATAGATTTTAATGTTCAACTTTTTGACCGTTCGACGCGCAAACCAACCCTCACGGCGCAAGGCCAACAGATCTTCAAACAGGTCAAAGCGATTATTCTGCAGGTGGAAGATCTCAACTCGTCAGTCAATGCCATCAATAATCAAGAGGAAGGGCTACTGCGTATTGCTTTAGACGATGCCTTATTGCTTCCTTCAATGCCTAAGGTGTTGGATAAATTCAGCCGAACATTTCCAGCTACTGAAGTTGAGTTAATGGCTGCGGCGAGTACCGATGTGAATCGCTTAGTGTCTCAAGATCGCGCAGATATCGGTTTGATGTTTACCGACCTCGCTTTCCATGCCGATTCAGAGCCGTGTTTTATTGGTAACCTGCCTTTCGTTGCCGTGTGTCATCCCGATCATGCTTTATCGGACGTGTCAGTTGCGAAGTTACCCGACTTTATTTCTCATCGTCAGCTTATTCTACGAGGCAACAAAGGTAAGGTGATTGACCATTTTCCTGTAGTCGCGGGCAAGGTGTGGTGGGCGAACAGCTTTGTTGCCATCAAGGAGATGATCGTACATAGCTCGGTGGGTTGGGCATACTTACCGAGTTACTTGGTGGAACATGAGATTCAACAGGGGAAGCTTAACCAGATTAACGTCTCGTTTGACCATAAAACATGGTCGCCTCCTGTCGATTTGGTGATCTCCAAGAAAGCGATGAAAGGGCCGGGCTTGCTGTGGTTGGAAGACAACCTCAAAACCTTACTCGATTGATCTTTTCCAAACCATAGACAAATGAAGGGCTTACCCCGAAAGGTAAGCCCTTAGTTTTTCTAATCTTCTGCTAGATGCTAGATGCTAGATGCTAGATGCTAGATGCTAGATTTAACCGTCAGACCGTTGTAGTACTTGTCTTTCATCTTAAGCGCAACGTTCACTAGGTAAATCAGCACGGGCACTTCAATCAGTGGACCGATAACGCCGGCAAACGCTTGGTCTGAGTTGATACCGAATACAGAGATTGCTACAGCAATAGCCAACTCAAAGTTGTTACCTGTCGCAGTGAAGGCAATAGATGCGTTTTTGTCGTACTCAATGCCCATCTTCTTACCAATGAAGAAGCTGATGAAGAACATCGCAGTAAAGTAGATGGTTAGAGGAACCGCAATCAACAATACGTCCATTGGCAGTTCAACAATCATCTCGCCTTTTAGGCTGAACATCAGCACGATAGTTGCCAGTAGAGCAATCAATGTGATTGGCGAGATGCGTGGAATAAACACATCGTTGTACCATTGCTCGCCTTTCATCGACACTAGGATCTTACGACTTAAGAAACCCGCTAGGAATGGGATACCTAGGTAGATAAGTACACTGTGTGCAATATCGATCATAGAGATATCAACCATCATGCCTTCGTAACCGAATACTGGTGGAAGAACGCTGATGAATAGCCACGCCATAAAGCTGTAGCTCACCACTTGGAATGCACTGTTTAGAGCAACTAATGCTGCACCGTATTCTTTGTTACCGCCGCCGATGTCGTTCCAAACCAGAACCATTGCCACACAACGAGCAAGACCAATCAGAATCACGCCGACCATGTAACCTGGGTGGTCGCCTAAGAATGTTAGCGCCAACACAAACATCAGAATTGGGCCGACAAACCAGTTCATGATCAAAGATAGTTTGATCGCTTTCTTATCTTTTACCACGGTGCCTAACAGGTTGTAGTTAACCTTAGCCAGAGGTGGGTACATCATTAAGATAAGGCCAATTGCCAGTGGAATGTTGGTTGTGCCAACAGACATTGATTCGTTCCACTGTTCGATTTGTGGGAACA
>PJEL010004058.1_pt1 | contig 12253 bp, 8 predicted proteins | sample 1853271 | NCBI WGS metagenome assembly PJEL01 (sample SAMN08108733, study PRJNA415343) | Invertebrate metagenome, whole genome shotgun sequencing project. | host: Globobulimina | place: Sweden: Gullmar Fjord | collected 2015-08 | reverse complement strand
AGCTCAGCGGCACAAACCGACTGCCCGAAGTCATTCAAGGGGTTGAGTTCAAAGACGGGATCAAGCAACTTCAAAACGCCGCCTAATCACACCGTCACCAACTTTTGGGCATAACTCGCTTAACTTTCCACCAAATGGAGATAAGCTATTGGCTTCCAGCCGGTCCACGTCCGGGTCGAGCGTGTGTTCGGTGCGCGAACCAACAAGCCATAGTGCTGAAAATCAGCAGCGACGGCCTTAGAACATTAATAAGTCGAGGGGCTTTGTTGAATATAGAGCCTTTCGGCTTGTGGTGGAGTGATTTATGGTATCCAAGAAAACTTGTTATCCTGATTGTTGTTGCGGTTACCTAGATTGGACTCTGCGGATATTAACATGAACAATACTGAAATAACCCGAATAATTGCCACATCCCCCTATTTTCAAAGCGATTGGTATCTTGCCGAATATCGCGATGTGCAGGTGTTGGGAATGGACCCCGCAGAACACTATCTTAAATATGGCGCACATATGGGACGCAACCCCGGCGTGCATTTCGATACCCTGTTCTATCTCAACAAAAACCCGGATGTCAGGCAGGCCGAAATGAACCCGCTTGTGCATTATGTGCTTCACGGCGTCCATGAGGGCCGCGAGACCATGCCGGATAGCGGAATCCGACACCTGCGCGCTCAGACCATGCCAGTCAGAGATATCGAGAAAAAGCTGTGGGGCGGGTTTGCGGGTCTGGCACTGCCCGACATGCAGGCGGCTCTAAATTCCGGCAGCGGCTATGATGATGCATCCAAAGCTTTTGCCGCCTTTGTTTTGGGGCGTTGGTATGCGTTGCATGAAGACTGGAAAAGGGCCGTTGACACGCTGCGTATGATCCGAAGATTTGACATTAACTCGTACCGAAGCAAGAAATGTAAAGTTCTTTTGGTGCAGTGCCTTATCCATAATGGCGAGTTTGAAAAAGCCCGGGAAATTATTGATTTTGCTCTTAGCAACGGGCCGGACGGAGACTTTGCTCTGGCCCAGAGCAACTTGCTTCAGATTGAGGAAGGGGCGGCCGCAACGGAACGGCTGGCGGGGATCAATACGATCTACCGGGCGCATGGGTTGCACGAAATTTCACTGGAAGACCCCGACCGCGGGTTCATGTTTGATAACTTGCACCAGCAAATACCACCGAAAATATCGGTAGACGGCCCAACCGTCAGCATTCTCATGCCGGTTTATAATGCGGGCGCGTTCATTGACGTGGCGCTGCGGTCTTTGCTGGCACAGACTTGGAAAAACATCGAAATCATTGCGGTTGATGATTGTAGTTCCGACAATAGCTGGGATCGGTTGCAGGTCTGGGCGACGAAATATCCCCGCCTGAAGGTGTTTCGTACTGATCAGAACATGGGTGCCTACCCAACGCGCAACCGGGCGCTAGAGCTTTCATCGGGAGAGTTTATTACCGTTCACGACAGCGATGATTGGTCTCACCCGCAGATGATCGAAATGCAGATGCGGGCGATGGATGCCAATCCGAATATCAAGGTCAGCTGTTCAAACATGGCGCGGGTTTATCCGGATATGACGTTTATCTTGCGTCCGCAGCGCGGCAATCTTGAGTTCGTGCATCGCAGCTATCCGTCGATTCTGATCGCGCGCCGCGACCTTGAAGGCCTAGGCCGTTGGGATGGTGTGTCGGCAAATGCCGATGACGAATTCGTGCAACGGGCGCGCACCGCCTGGGGGGTGGATGCGGTTGTTGATATTATGCCAACAGTGCCCCTCTCGTTCTTCCTGATCCACGAAAACTCTCTCACCCAGCAAAAAGGCACCAGCCTGAACAGTCTCACATTCGGCATTCGCAAGGAATATGGTCGTCAGGCGGCTTATTGGCGCAAAACGCGGACACAAGGGGGGAAACTGGCCGGACTGTCGCTGGAGCGCACCAGCCTGAAAAGCCCGTTCCCGATCCCCAAGGGTCTGGCCCCAAAAAACTGGGAAAAGAACAATGATTACGACATTCTGCTGATCACCGACATGAGCCTACTGGGCGGCACCCGCCGTTGCAATGAGGGTTATATCGAGGCGGCGGCAGATATGGGGCTACGCATTGGCCTGTTTCACTGGCCCCGCTATGATATGCGTCTGACTGAAGTCGCCGATGAATATCTTGAACTGTCGTATCGTGACAATGTTGATATTCTTGTGCGCGAAGATCAGGTGAACTGTAAAACGGTGCTGATACACCATCCGCCCATCCTGAAATACCGGATTGATGCGCTGCCTGACATCATCACCCAGAATGTCTTTATTCTGGTGAACCAGTCGCCCATGCAGCTGTATAGTCAGGCGCCATTTTATTACGATCCAAAAGAGGTTGACGCGCTTTGTCAGGATCTGTTCGGGAAAACACCCTGCTGGATTCCGATTGCGCCACGGGTTACGAAAATCCTCCAGGATACAGGCGGCTATGACAATATTCTCAGCGAAGTCTGGTCGCCACCGTATCGCGGCACGCTGCCCGATCATATACCCGACGCACCGATCGGTCTGGGCACAAACCGAAGGTTCGTTATTGGCCGTCACGCTCGGGATCACTGGACGAAATGGCCTGAAACCGCCGAAACCCTTGGTGCGGCGTATTGCGCCGAAGCGCCCAATATTACCACCCGAATCCTTGGCGGGGCAAGGACCGTCAAAAAGATCTTGGGGGATGTCCCATCAAACTGGGACGTTCTGGAATTTGATACAGTCGCCGTTACTGATTTCGTTCAGGGGCTGGATTTCTTCCTGCATTTCATTCGCAGCGACTATATCGAAGAATTCGGCCGTAACATCATGGAGGCCATGGCCGGTGGCCGGGTTGTGATCCTGCCGCACAGTTTTCAGGACACATTCGGCGATGCAGCGGTCTATTGCGAACCGGATCAGGTGCGCTCGGTTGTTGAACGTCTGTGGGAAAATCCCGCAAACTACCGGGCACAGGCGCAGCGTGGATTTGACTTTGTGGTGCGCAACTGTTCGGCACCAACGGTACAGAAACGGCTGAAGGCGCTTGCGTCCATTTCCGATTGAAGACAACATGGCCAGCAGATCGGCAAGCTCCAAAATCAACCTTATAATTACAGGAATATAATTCTTGAAATTTTTCCCAAGCAACGCCCCAAATTTTGATTTCCTCGTACATATAGACCCAAGCGATGACCTAGTAAGCGAGATGGTAGATATTGGGGCAAGTGTATTAGGAATTGGGAAAATTCGTATCTTTACTTGGGGTATTTCTGGGGAAGGCCACCTACTATCCGGATCAGGCAATATCTCGGGTCAATTTTTATGCGGCCCAAAGAAGTTAACTAAGCGGCCAGAAAGAATTGCAGGCAGCGCTTTGGTTCTAAGTGTTGGAAGATCTATTAGAATTAAAACCTCAGAATTCGGGTTTCCGCCAGTCTTCTATTCTTCGAATTTTGTTACAAACAGACTTCACCTTGCGCATATTGTTAGTCAGTCAGCATGCCTGGCTGGTGTAGCTTCATTTTTTGTTGGTGGCAACACATCATTTTGCGTAACGGGCAGTACAATTCAAACGCACGTTGCTGGTACGAAATTGCAATTGCCTTGGGAAGAAATTTCGATAGGGGAAAATGGCATCAAGGTTGCAGGAAGCGCTCCGAGACTCAATGCAACAAATGTTCACACGTATAAAGAATTGATGCGCGCGGGTGCCGAAGACGTTCTGCATAATGTCGAAACTGCCCTCAACTCGGGGTTACCCCTCCGATGTGGTATTACAGCGGGCCGGGATAGCAGAGTGGTGCTTGCGGCTCTTGTCGCGCTTGATGCAGTGGATCAAGTCAAATTTTTCACAAGTGATCATGGAAGGGATGTCGAATTTTCAAAATTATTGATGTCTGCCATAGGTATAAGGCGGAGATCGCCGTTCCCTACCCCGGAACGTTTCATCCAGAGTACACCAGAAATTTCTGACGCCATAATCAGAAGCTATCATTTTGGGAACCACAACGGTAAAGTTTTGGTCCGACCAAGGCAACTACTTGGTTTCAACGAAGGGTTTGGTATTAAGTTGGTCGGCGGTTGTGGCGAAGTGTATCGGGGATTCTATAAGATACCACCGCATGTTGGCGGGAACGAAGCGACTTTGAAACAAGATCTGGATCATTTTATCAAATCAATTGAATCTTCATCAAAAGCATCCCATTTTTCGCGTACGTTGCTACATGAAACTTTCGAAAATCTCCCTGGAGAAAATATTTTTCAACTGCTAGATTCTCACTATTTTGCATTTCGCAACAGATACCATTTTGGGAGCGGAAAAGCCTATGCAATGGATAAGGCCCCAGTTTATTCTCCAATGGAATCATACAACCTATATCTGGCGAGTCGCTGCCTACCTCAAGAGGATCGACATAGTGAAAGGGTAATTTATGATCTGATGCGGGTATTATGCCCGGAGCTGCTTGATATCCCGTATGAGAAGCCGTGGTCTCAATCGCTTCAAAGTGGTGAATATTTTGTCCGTGATTTTGGCGCTCCTTTTCGCAGAACCAAAATCTCTGACCTGTCTACTAGAGCTGGTAAATTGGACAGAAAAAGAAAAGGTGCTGCTCATGATACTGACCTTGCCTATAAATTTTATAAAGAGAAAATTCCGAGACTGACAAATATCTACAGGCAGGGACAATTCGAACAGATATTTGACAAAAAAATAGTGGCCAAGCTGAATTGGTCAGCCAGAGATGGCAATAATTCTAGGTTCTTTTTGAAAAATATTTCTAAATTTCAAACAATTGAAGACCTTTATGAAGGTAATTAGTGGTCCGATAATTCGGTGGGTGGCATTGCACATAGCTTTGTTGCGAAAATCGGACTGAAGGCGTGCTCAAAGGGTTTTGATGTGGTTGGTGTAGCTGCAGAGCGGAAACACCAACCACATGCGCCATCTCTATTGTGGTTTCTGGGCGGCTTGCATCATGGCCCAAGGGGCCCGAAGCTGCATATATGGGCTTCTGTCGGAACAATGCATGAATATTCAGCAACTGGAGTTTTGTAGATACATGATGACGTTTTCGGCTGGCATCTTGAAACCACGGCCATCGGAGACACGTTCAGTGCTGATCGGGTACGTTGGGTTCATCTGCATAAAGGTACCAAACCCACCACAGGGTTTTGCTATGTCTGGGCAACGTCTGAGTGGTCAAGTCGCAGCTGCTTGATGCGATCTGTAGGGAAATATTTGTAGAATGCGGTGCGGCCTATTTTGAGTTGATCAATGACGTCGCCGATGAATGGGTAGTTTTCGGTGTCCTTAAGCATAGCTTCGGCGTGTTTGATGTTTTGCTCGTTCATGGCTTTTGGTCTGCCGCCACGCCTTCCGCGCTTTGCGGCGGCTTTGAGACCGGCGCGGGTGTTTTCAACGATCAATTCGCGTTGGAACTCGTCGAAGGCTGCTGTCATGTGGAAAAACAGCCTCCCCTCAGGGGTGCTGGTGTCAATATTTTGTGTCAGCACTTTGAGTGCGATGCCGCGCTCAGCAATGTCGGAGGCTGTTTTGATCACTTGCGTGAGAGACCGCGCCAGTCGCGAGAGTTTCCAGACGGCCAGCGTATCGCCGTCACGCAGATAATCGAGGGCAGCCTTGAGCTGGGGACGGTCGCGATGGAAGCCAGAGGCTTTTTCGACGAAGATCCTCTCGCAGCCGATATCTCGCAACGCATCCATTTGAAGCGCAGGGTTCTGATCCATGGTGGAGACGCGGGCATAACCGATGAGCATGTTTTTTGTTCACAAATCCTGTTTCTATCGTGATAAACGAACCTGCGATTCCGAACAAGGTAAACGGCCTGATTTCCCTAGGTAAGGAAGCCCTGTGGGACATTGGCTGCATCTGTTCGTTAAACGACGGTTTTGAGAACATCAATTTTTTGGAGAAGCTATGGCCAGAATGCGTATCTTGACCGCGAACGAACAAGAGGCGTTCGATAAGCCGCCCCTGTTTGATCACAACGAACGGAAACGATTTCTCAGTCTGCCAAAGGGTTTGATGGATATCACCGCTGGCTTGCGTACCCCTGACAGTCAGGTCGGGTTTTTGCTGATGTGCGGATATTTCAAGGCAACCAAGCGCTTTTACCAGCCACAGGATTTTCATGAACGCGATATCGCTTTTGCAACGCACCAGCTCAATTTGGCAGAAGAAGCCTTTCAAGCCACTCAGTACACTGAGACGACCCGGCTACGGCATCAGCGCCACGTCCTCGAATTCTACGGCTTTGCGCCCTTTGATGAGAGTGCCAAGAGCACCTTGGCCAATGAGATCGCGACGATGGCGCGCATGCATCTGAAGCCTCGGCTGATCTTTGACCGTAGCATGGATTTTCTTGTTCAGCACCGGATTGCAGTTCCAAGGTCCCGCAGCCTGACAGACAGCATTCGCGCTGGTCTGCATGACCGTAAGGTCGAATTGATCGGGCTGATGGATGATCAACTCAGCGATAACAGCCGTCATCTGCTAGATGATTTGTTTGCCGCACCCGAAGACAAAAACCGCTACCGGCTGACCCTTCTCAAAAAGCTGTCGCAGTCAACCAGACCGACCAAGATCAAGGAAGCGGTTGCGGACTTTGAGATATTGTCAGACCTTCATCATCAGTTGGCCAGTATTCTGGCAAAGCTTGATCTTGGTGTCGCGGGCATTCGGTATTTTGCAGGCAGCGTTTTGAAGTCTCGCATATTTCAGCTTCAACAACGGCGTCAAGCTGATCGTTATATTCACGCCACCGCCTTTGTGGCGCATCAATTTCACCGCTTTCAGGACAATATGATCGACCTCTGGCTCAGCGTCATGGCGAGCTTTAAATCTGCGGCGGCTCGGGAATATCAGGAAACGCTGATGCAGGGACGCAAAGAACAACAACGCCAGATCGAGATTGTTGTCGATGGTTTGGAGGTCTCTGTTTTCGGCGTCATGCGCGGTATCCGTGGTGTCATGGAAGCGGCCAATCTGTCGGACACAGAGAAAGTCGCGGCCATTGGGGAACTCCTGGATCAGAGCAAAACCACGGATTTTGACCAACTCAAGGATGAGCTGACAGCGACAGCTAAAAATGCCAGTTGGTACGACGTTCTGGAAGCGCGTTCCGTGAAGCTTCAAAACCGCCTCAGTCCTGTGCTGCGGGCACTGAACTTCATGCCCAACAAGCGTGTTTCTGCGCTGCTAGAAGCGATTGATCATTTCAAGGCAGATGGGGATTTATCCGCTACCCACGCACCGATGGGCTTTCTCGATGCCGAGCAAAAAGCGGCTCTTATCCGAGCTGATGGCACGTTCCGGGTTTCGCTCTACAAGGTCTTTCTGTTTCAAGCTGTCGCGACTGCCACTAAATCTGGCGAACTAAACGTTGCGCAGTCCTACAAATACCGCCCCATGGACGCTTATCTGATCGACAAAGAGCGCTGGCAATGGGAAAAGGTCCATCTGTTGGAGCGAGCGGGTCTTTCTGAATTTACTGATTCCGAACCCGTTCTCGCCAAGCTGAATTCCACGCTATCCGCCCAATATCAGGCAACCAACAACCAAGCGGCGACCAACCCGCACCTGAAGCTTCGCAAAGACAGAACGTTCCATATTGCTACGCCAGCGCTCGATGCCAGTGAGGCCGATCCGCTGGGCGATTTGTTTCCCCAGCGACACGACGTACCGCTCGCACAGGTTTTGGAAACCGTCAATAATCATTGCCGCATGCTAGCTGCTTTTGATCATTGGCAGCAGACCCATGTCCGCCAAACGGCGTCCCATCCTGCCTTGCTGGCCGGGATCATGGGGTTGGGCTGCGGGATCGGCGTACGCAAGATGGCGCGGATTTCATCACGCGTCACCGAAAGCGAATTGGATCACACCGTCAACTGGCGCTTCTCTCTAGACAACATTCGGGCCGCCAATGATGCCGTAGTCAAAGCGATGAGAAAGATGGAACTGCCAAATCTCTACCGTCAGACACAAGACCAGTTGCATACCGCCAGTGATGGCCAAAAGTTTGAAGTGAGGGGTGAAAGTCTGCACGCCAGCCGGTCATTCAAATACTTCGGCCAGGGCCAAGGGGTTAGTGCTTACTCCTTTGTCGATGAACGTAATTTCCTGTGGCATTCACTGATGATCAGCGCCGCTGACCGCGAAAGTGCCTATGTCATCGACGGGCTGATGCACAACGACGTCGTCAAAAGCGATATCCACTCGACTGACACCCACGGTTACACCGAAGCCGTTTTTGGCCTGACCCATCTTCTGGGATTTTCCTTTGCCCCACGCATCAAGGGCATCAGCAAACAGACCCTCTACATTTTCAAACCGAAAAACCAGGCAGGCGAAGGTTGGGCGTTACGGCCTGACAAAACCATCAATGAAAGTGTGATCCGGGGAAATTGGGACGACCTGTTGCGCCTAGTCTGCACAATCAAACTCAAGGAAAACACGGCTTCCGACATCTTTCGGAGGCTCAATTCCTATTCCCGCCAGCACGCTCTCTACCAAACTCTCAAGGCCTTCGGGCAGATTATCAAATCGCTGTTTATCCTGCGCTACATCGACGAACTCGCCCTGCGCCAAGCCATCGAAAAACAGCTTAACAAGGTCGAATTGGCCAACCGCTTTACCCGCGCCGTGGCCGTTGGCAATCCTCGTGAGTTTTCCCAAGCTGAAAAGGAAGAACAGGAGGTCGCAGAGGCCTGCAATCGCCTGATCAAAAACAGCATCATCTGCTGGAACTATCTGTATCTGGCCCACCAAGTCGAAAAAGCGCCAGACACAGAGGTCAAACAAAACCTGATCCGCCTAATCGCAGCCCGCTCTCCCATGTCATGGGCCCATATCAACATGCTGGGCGAATATGATTTCTCAGAAGAAAAACTCCGAGACACACTCGGAATCCTGCCCCCGAAAAAGGCTGCCTAAAATGAGTACAAAAACGGGAGACGCAGAAACAGAGAAAACCAAGCCTCTTCAAATCAATGGCAAAAATCCTGTGGTGGATTTGGTACCCTTATGCAGACAAACCCCAAATACCAAAGAAGTTGCTGACGAGAACCCGTCGTTACGCTCGGCCATCCTGACTGATATTTACTACCGAGGCTAGGTGCATACTTCATTCACCGTGAATGGCGGGACGCCCTTTTCCCGGCGGAACGGGGATCTGAGACCTTCGTGGTCTTGCACGCGGCTTGCAATTTCCGGATCATAGTGCTGATATACTTGAGGAATAAGAGCCGGCGGGCAACCAGAAAGCCGATCTTTGAATTTCGAACCTCCCACCGCATCTACTACACCCCATCCGCAGCTTTCTTTTGGTGAAGTAGAGGTGGCTATGAAATACAGACTTGACATAAGAACAACAAACAGTACTCAAGGTCAAATATGTATTACATTGCTTGACTGCGGTGTGATTGGCTATATGTAATACAAGTATTACACACGGCTTCAATAAGGAGGATAATGTAAAACATATGTTGCGTGGAGATGAGTTTGCTCACGTACCCGTTGATCGGGTCGCAGAAGAGCTGGGCCGCCGCCTAAACGTATGGCGTCTGTCCCGCAAGATGAAGATGGCCAATATGGCCGAAGAGATGGGCGTGTCGCGCCCGACCTTGCAGCGACTGCTTGAGGGCGACAACACCTCGACGGAAACATTACTGCGCGCCTTGCTGGCGCTTGGGCTCATCGAGAATCTGGATGTTCTCGTGCCGGACATCAGTGCAAGCCCGATGGCGCGCCTTGAGGGTGGAACGCCACTGGCTGAACGAAAGAGGGTTGCATCCAAGCCAGAGCCGGAGTCAGGGGATCCCTGGACCTGGGGAGATGAAGAGGGATCTCAATGACGACTGCAAGTGTGCGCCTGTGGGGAAAAAATATCGGCGCGGTCACATGGGAAGAGGAGCAGGATCTTGCACTCTTCGAGTATGATCCTGCCTTTCAGTCAGCAGGTATCGAGGTTGCACCTCTGACGATGCCAGTGGGTCCAGGGATCTTTCGTTTCCCTGCGCTATCAAGGGACTCCTTTAAGGGATTGCCGGGTTTCCTTGCGGACAGTCTCCCGGACAAGTTTGGCAATGCTGTGATTGACGCATGGCTGGCGCGGGAGGGTCGTCCGCGAGGGTCAATGAATCCGGTTGAGCGGCTTTGCTACACGGGAACCCGGGGCATGGGTGCGTTGGAATACCATCCGGAGGCCGATTTCAGAAAGGCGCCGGGCGATACTCTATCAATCTCTGCGCTTGTTGATCTTGCCCAGGAAGTGATTGATGAGCGCGAAGAACTTCACGGCGCGCTACAAGGCAATGAAGAAGACGAGGCTGCATTGCGGGATATTCTTCGCGTTGGCACCTCGGCTGGGGGCGCGCGCGCCAAGGCTGTCCTGGCATGGAACCGATCGATGGGTGAGTTTCGATCTGGCCAGGTAGACGCGGAGGAAGGATTCGAGCACTGGCTCATGAAATTCGACGGTGTTTCGGGAAACAAGGACAAGGAATTGGCCGACCCGATGGGGTTCGGGCGCCTGGAATATTCCTGCTATCTGATGGCGAAGGATGCCGGGATCGATATGTCCGAGTCACGTTTGTATGAAGAGGGCGGGCGCGCGCACTTCATGACTAAACGATTTGACCGAACAGATGGTGGACAGAAGGTTCATATGCAATCGCTCTGCGCCATGCGCCATTTTGATTTCAACATGGCGCGCGCATATTCCTATGAGCAGGCCATCGAAACGGCGCGCATGCTGAAACTGCCGCGCAAAGATCTCGAACAGCAAGTTCGCCGCGCCTTCTTCAACGTGACAATCCGCAACCAGGATGATCACACGAAGAATATTGCGTACCTTATGGACAGGACCGGAAAGTGGACCCTTTCGCCAGCTTATGATGTGGTCTACGCCTACAATCCAGCAGGTTCATGGACCTCTCAGCATCAGATGTCCATCAATGGGAAAACGACTGGATTTTCTGACGGGGACCTACTTGAACTGGCATCTTTCGCCGACATCAGCAAAACGCCTGCCAAAAAACTTCTGACTGAAATTCGAGACACAGTCTCTGAATGGGGAAAATACGCGGAGCGTGCCGGTGTTCCAGCCGATCTGGCTAAGCGTGCAATGAATGGGTTCCGGCTTAGCCTGACCTGACCGACTGCAAAGCTGATGGTGTTTACGCTCATTCAGGCAGCATCCAAAAAATGGTTACGCCCGAAGGGCAGAAACCAGTTGCCCAAACTCATCGAAGGGCGTTGTCACGTTAACTGGGTTGGCACCAAATGAGCACCAGTGTCGTTGTTCAAAGAGCACTGACTGCGGCATTCCAGGCGTCAAATGCCTCAAGGCGGTGATATCGGATTGTTAGGGCGGAGCTGCGACGGGCTGGAACGGAGAAGCAATTTCGTATAGAGGAGTGGATTGACACGAACCGCTGCAGACTTCCCGGTGACCGATAACCCTGCATCGCCCGTTCGCGTTTTCGAAATGGCAGATGGCTATTCTCGGCCCGGTTGTTCAGACCTTTATGAGACCGGTGTTCAACCCCTGGCGCAATCTCTCGTTTAGCTGCTCCGTATGATCTCAACTTGTCGGTAATGAAGCGTTTCGGCACAACACCTTGTCGCTTCATCAATCGGTAAAACAGGCGTTTCGCCGCCTTCTTGTCGCGCCGACGTTGAAGAATTTCGTCAAGCACGATCCCATTCTGATCAACTGCCCGCCATAGCCAGAACGATTTGCCTGCGATCTTCACGACGACTTCGTCGAGATGCCAGATGTCGCCGGGTTGAGGCTGACGGCGACGCAAACCGCGGGCGATGGATGGGCCAAATTTTACAACCCACCGTCGGATCGTTTCGTATGACACGTCGAGACCACGTTCCAAAAACATCTCCTCCATCTCACGAAGGCTCAGATTGAACCGGCAATAGAGCCAGACAGCGTGAGCGATGATTTCGGATGGGAAACGGTGGCGTTTATAGCTGATCGCAGGTGTGTTCATCTGAAGTTCATATTGGCAAGGGCTGTGCGAAGCAACTGGAAGCGATTAACGTGACAGCACCATTGGGGGCGCTTTTTGCTTGGATATCTGTGTTTTGCATTCTGCTTCTTACGACAGCAGAAAATCCTTGGGAGTCATGAGTTTGTGGTCAGTGCCGCCGAAACCTCTCAACTTACGTAAGCATTTTATGACATACTAGCAAGCTTCGCACTTGCAAAAGGAATTCAGGCAT
>PJEL010004057.1_pt1 | contig 12254 bp, 10 predicted proteins | sample 1853271 | NCBI WGS metagenome assembly PJEL01 (sample SAMN08108733, study PRJNA415343) | Invertebrate metagenome, whole genome shotgun sequencing project. | host: Globobulimina | place: Sweden: Gullmar Fjord | collected 2015-08 | reverse complement strand
GTTGACGTACAGCAGGACAATTTTTGATTCCAGAAAATTCGCAAATTCAAAAAGCCTGGCTTCAATAGCCCGGGTTTTTTCAGCAATTTGACTTTCAGACAGAACGGAAATAATTTGGGAAATGTCTTCTCGAATCTGAATTTTTGCGGCACCAATTTCCTCCATACGATATCTCCCCAGTGCAGTTTGGTTGATCGTTTAGACACGGATTGCTACCGCCGCAAACGTACAATTGCCATTGACTAAATGACATGGCCGTGTTACGTGCGGCATGTTTTGGATATTCATTTTATACTATGACACATTTAAACTGATTAATATAAGGTTTTTTATGTTAGAAATCAAGTTTGTTAGTCAAAATTTATCCGGGGTAAAGGATGCATTAGATGCGCGGGGCTATCAGATCGACCTGGAATCGTTTAAAACATGTGATGATGAGCGCCGGGCCATCTTGCAGGAGATTGAATCGCTGCGCCATCAGCGCAACGTTGTATCCGACCGGATTGCCGAAATGAAAAAGGCCGACGAAAATGCCGAAACGCTGGTTGTTGAAATGCGTGCCGTCTCATCAAAGATTAAGGAACTGGATAAACAACTGTCCGAAAACCAGGCAGCCATCACGGACATGCTTCTGGGAATACCGAATATCCCGCACGCATCGGTTCCGATTGGCGCCGATGAGTCCGACAACCCGGTAGTTAGAACGGTTGGTGAGTTGCCCCAATTTTCTTTTGAGCCCCAACCCCACTGGGATATCGGGACCCGGCTAAATATACTTGACTTTGACCGGGCATCGAAGATTACCGGGGCGCGGTTTCCGCTCTATTTCGGCGCCGGCGCCCGTTTGGAACGAGCCCTGATCAATTTTATGCTCGATACCCACACCGCTGAGCATGGATATAAAGAAGTGCTGCCGCCTTTTATCGTTAACCGGCAAACGATGACTAACACCGGGCAGCTGCCAAAATTCGAAGAAGATCTGTTCAAGCTGTCAGGCTGGGAGTACTATTTGATACCCACCGCCGAAGTTCCGGTTACCAATATTCACCAGGGAGAGATCCTGGAGGAGGAAATGCTTCCGGTTTGCTACACGGCCCATACTCCGTGCTTTCGTTCGGAGGCCGGCTCCTATGGCAAGGATACCCGGGGATTAATTCGGCAGCATCAATTTAATAAGGTAGAACTGGTCAAATTCTGTCAGCCGGAATCCTCTTACGATGAGCTTGAAAGTTTATTGGGCAATGCCGAAATGATTCTAAAAAAGTTAGGGATTCCCTATCAGGTTATTGAGCTTTGCACCGGAGATCTGGGATTTTCGGCCGCCAAAACCTATGACATCGAAGTCTGGATGCCGGCCCAGGGCCTTTATCGAGAGATTTCATCCTGCAGTAACTTTGAAAATTTCCAGGCCCGCCGGGCCAATATTCGTTTCAAACGCAAAGGCCAAAAAGGCACCCAGCTGGTTCATACCTTAAACGGATCCGGGCTTGCGGTCGGGCGTACGGTGGCCGCTATCCTCGAAAATTTTCAACAAGCCGATGGTTCAGTTGTCATACCCGAGAGGCTGCACCCATACATGGCCGGATTGGAGAAAATAGCGCCGTGAAAGCCGATGCATTCCCCCAAGATATCCGTCCCTACCTGATGCCGTCGCATGCGGGACGGCTGATTTACCGTTGCCTGGGCTGTGGTAAGGAATACGGTATCGAAAAACTCCTTTACATTTGCCCGGAGTGCCGGCAGGTTTTGCTGATTTATGATCAAAATTTTAACCGCTTAAAGAATATTTCGGGAGCGCTCTGGCAGCAAATTTTTGACTATCGCAAGATGCTGAACATTGATGCGCTGAAGGGCATTTACCGATACCACGAATTCATCGGACCCGTGCTGCCCCTGGACTCTGTCATCTACCTGGGGGAAGGACATACCCCGCTCATAGCCGCCAATCAGGCATTGCAGGAAAAAGTCGGTGTGCGGTTTTACTTTAAAAACGATGGGCAAAACCCCAGCGCGTCTTTTAAGGACCGGGGGATGGCCAGCGCCTTGAGCTATATCAATTTTATGGTTCAAACGGGTTGTCTTTCAGATGTCCTGGCCATCTGCGCGTCGACGGGTGATACATCGGCTGCGGCCGCGCTTTATGCGTCCTATCTGACACCGCAGGTCAAGTCGGCCGTGCTGCTGCCGCATAAGAAAGTAACCCCCCAGCAGCTTTCTCAACCCCTGGGCAGCGGTGCCGCGGTGTTTGAGATCCCCGGCGTTTTTGACGATTGTATGAAAGTTGTTGAAGCGCTCTCGGAAAGCTACAATGTTGCGCTGCTGAACTCCAAAAATGCCTGGCGGATTCTGGGTCAGGAATCTTACTCTTACGAAATTGCCCAGGATTTCGAATATGATCTGGCCCACGCGGCGCTGGTGGTTCCCATCGGAAATGCCGGCAACATTACCGCCGTGATGAGCGGATTTTTAAAATTTTATGAGACCGGCATTATCAACTGCCTGCCGAAGATTGTCGGGGTCCAGTCCCATCATGCCAACCCGGTTTACCGTTATTTCCTTGAACCGGATACCGCCAAACGCAAATTTGTTCCCGTTACGGTCAAGTCCAGCGTGGCCCAGGCGGCCATGATCGGCAATCCGGTTTCGATGCCAAGGGTTATTCAATTGGTCCGGCAATATAACGAGGCGGCGGGCTGCCGCAAGACCTTTTTTGTCGAGGTCAGTGAGCAGGATATTATGGATTGGGAAATCGCCGCCAATCGCAATGGACATATCGCCTGCACCCACGGGGGAGAATCACTGGCCGGTCTGCTGGCAGCCAAGGCCCAGGGGGTGATTGACAATCAGGATATCGTGGTGCTCGATTCCACGGCCCACGCCCTTAAGTTTGCCGGGTTTCAGGAAATGTATTTTGAGCAGAATTTTCCCGCGGACTACCATATTTCCCCCAGACAGGACCTGATCAATGCGCCGCTTTACGTTCATCCGACGGACCTTGATCAGGTACCGGCCCCCGGCAAGCCATTAGCGGGCGAGGCGTTTGAGCGCTTTGTAATTCGGACCGCCGAAGAGATAGCCAGCCGATTGAATCTTAACCAATACACTGATTCATAATTATTTGATAGTTCATCCCCTATGAGGAAAATAAAATGAAAAAAATCTGGTTTGCAGGAGCAAGCTGTATTCTACTGGCAAGTATATTGCTGGCGTGTTCCTCTAAAGAATATCAGGAGCAGCAAAAAGGGCAGGCGGAAGCATCCAGAAATCTTGGCGAAGCCTATCTGCGAGAGGGCAAGTACTCAGCCGCATTAAGGGAGTTGACAAAGGCTGAGGCCCTGACGCCGGATGATTACTATTTGCAATTCGACCTGGGGCTTACCTACTTATACCTGCACGAAACGGACAGGGCCATTTATCATTTGAAAAAATCGTTGGCGATCAAAGATGATTACGGTCCGGCCCGCAACAATCTGGGAAATGCCTATGCCGCAAAAGAAGAATGGGATAAGGCGATCGAACAATATGAGAGATTGATCTCGAATTTGCTGTATGTCACGCCTCAATTTCCCTATTCCAACCTCGGGGTTGCCTACTACCACAAAATGGAATACGGACTTTCGGAGAAGTATTTCAAAAAGGCCCTGGCGATCACGCCGGATTTTGACCGGGCTTTATATGGCCTGGCCAAAACTTACATCGCCAGCGGAAGGATTTCCGAGGGAGTTGAACAGTTGGAATTGGCCGTTGCACAACATCCGGAAAATACAAGTCTGCATTTCGAACTGGCCGAGGCCTACAAGCTGAACCGCGATTATCGAAGGGCCTACGGGTCTTATATTCAGGTTGTCCAAATGAATCCGAACAGCTCGCTGGCAGACAAGGCTTTGAAAGAAGCTAAAAGGCTTAAGCCTTTGTTTTAGATATCCATTTTGCTGCCTTTTTGCTGGAGCTGCACGATGCGAGGGGTGATGAATATCAGCAGTTCATTCTTTGTATCCGATTTGGACTGACCTTTAAACAACCAGCCCAGCACCCCAATTTTCCGCAAGCCGGGAATGCCTTTTTCACCATAAACTATGGATGATTTAACGATACCGCCGATGACGATCGTATCACCGTTGTCAATCAGCAGTTCGGTTTCGGCCTCATTGGTCGACAGGGCCGGGCCATCATCTGTTTGTTCGGCCACATCGTTTTTTGTGACAAATATCTTCATGCCGATGCGGTTATCCGGGGTAACAGTGGGGGTGACTTCCAGCAGCAGATCGACATTTTTAAATTTTATGGTTGAATTGCCCGATGAATCCCGCTCCTGGTAAGGGACTTCCAGACCCTGCTTTATTTTGGCCTTCCGGTTATTCAAGGTGACGATTTTCGGCGCTGAAATAATGTTGGTTTTGCCTTCGGTCTCGCTGACCAGCAGCGAGGCATCAATTATCGAAAAGGGGGTTCCGGTCAGTTTCTGAAAATCGAAGCCGACGACACCGCTTGGATTCACCAACGGTAAATTGTTGGCCAATCCGCTTAGGAGCAGCTGCGAATTACCGACATCGAACGGTCCGGCGCTGACGGTTCCCCAATTAAAACCGAGGTCTCTGGTAAAGTTCGTATTGGCTTCCACGATTCTAGCCTCGATGACCACCTGGGGGGTGACCAGGTCGAGTCGCTGAATAATTTCTTTGACGCGTTTGATAGCCGATGGTACATCGGTTAAAGTTATCATGTTCAGCCGTGGATCAACAGATATAGTTGCCCGGGTCGTCAGTACTGAATTTTTTTCTTTTGAACTAGGTATAGGAAATTGAGTACGCACCATTTCTCCTGCGTCGGCATAGTTTACACGTATAAAGGCGGTGACGAGATCTTCCTGATGCTTTGCCTTCTGGGTCTCTTTCAGTTTTGCCTGTCTCAGTTTTTCTTCCGCGGCGAGGGTGGCTAAAGTGGAAATCCGGATGATGTCGCCTTCCATTTTACGGCCGAGCTGATTCATTTTTAAGACCAGATCCAGTACCTGGTCCCAGGGCACCGGCTGTTCAAGGGCGAGGGTCACTTTGCCGGTCACGCCTTTATCGACAGCGAAATTTTTGCCGCTGATTTCTTTTAGGATGCGAAAGACGTTTTTGATGTCGGTTTCATAAAAATCCAGTGCAATCGGTTCACCCGTGTACTTCTTGGCGACCTGTTCGCCGTATATATCGACCTGCTTTTCGCCTCCGGTTTGTAAATTTTTCCTTTTCTGGTGCTCCATATCGTAGCGTTCGGGTTCGATCTCCGTGTATATGACCTCACCGGACTCCGAGGGGGACTTTCCGCTGAGGGTCGCCTTTTCAGCTTCTCCCGGTTCGACGTCTTTTTTAGTTGTTTTTACCGGTGCAGCCACCATCGTGATTTGACCGGCTGCTGCCGGTGGTATCTTTGCGGCGGCGGCGGTAGGCTCGGCCAGCACTTTTTTCCAGGCCGGCAGTTTGGCATCTTCATAAGGCCTTGGCGGAATCCTGGATGCCGCAAAGTTAACGCGGATGACATCATCGGTTTGTTTGACAATAAATGGCACACCTTCACGCAGTTCGATATCAATAACAGTGTCTTTAGATTCAGGCAGGAAGGTTGGCGTAATACGGTCGACTGCACTTTGGAAGCGCGTGGTGATCAGCGCCCGCTTGCGGTATTCGGGCAGGTTGGTGCTCAACAGCTGGAGATGCAACCTTTTTTTGTCGACTTTGATCATCCTGTGTTCAACCGGACGAGTGGTGCCGATAATGATGGCCGATTTGCCGGCTTCTTCACTCGTAAATTCGATTCGGTTCAACCAGGCCGGTTGGTCATATTTAGCCGATGGTAATTTTTCAACACCTGCCCGCCCTGGGGCGGATGCCGGCCGCGATTTTGTTGCCTTGGGATTTTTTTGGCTTGCTGGCGGGGGGGCCTGCCCCACATAAATCAGCATCCCGTTGTCGACCGGTCGCGCGGTATGTTTAGAAAGATAGGCTTTATTCGTTTCAAGGACAATTCGGATCTTATCCGGGTGACCGAAGTGGCGGATCTTTCGTACCTGACCGGATTTAACCGCAATCCGTTGCTCGCCCTTGAAAGGGCTTTTGAGATTATAAATATCATAGACAATGCGGGGCGGAGTCTCACTGATTGTAAAAGATTTAAAATTGGTGATGGTTCCATCGGCCTCGATTGTGATCATTACATTTTGTTGGTGCGGGGTGGCAGAAACCGACGTCAGGCGGGTGGCAGGGGCAGCCGGGGCCTTAGCCGGTACGGGCGCTCCTTTTTCTGCTCGGGGCGCTTTGGGCTGCATCTTCGCGGTCATCTTGCCGGATTTCGAAATTACAATGTTAAGCCCGGCCGCGTTCGGTTCGATGGCATAAGGAAGATCTTTCTTCAAAGCGATAAATATGCGTGATGTTTTTCCGTCTTGCTCGATCTGGGTGGCTCTGATAGAGCTGATGAAATCATTTTCCGGCGGATAATAGACGGTTTTGATATTATCCAGGGAGGTTTCAGGCAAGTCAATCAGAACACCCAGGGGAAATACCTGTTTGATCGCCGTGTAGGTCAACACCTGGTTGCCTTTTACCGTGACCGTGGTGGACTTGGCATTCTCGCTGGTAATGATGTCGCTGATCCGTTTATTCGCCCCGGCAGCTTTGCCTTTAGCGGCATTTTGGGAGGCACACGCAGCAAACAGCATGACAAGACTTAATAAAAGGGCACTTATATGTAGGGGTTTGGTTAATTTACTAATTAAATGAAGCATCTTAAAACTCTCCAGGGGGTTTGGGAAGCTTGAGCTCTCTTTTGCGAGTTTGAATCTTGCCGAAACCATCTTCAAATTTTTCCTCGACATAAACTATTTCTCTTTGGATTTTGGTAATTGTACCGCCATTGGTACCGATGTAAGTGCCCTTTCTAATAACATATCCTTTGCCGGAAGCTTCTTCCACCAGGGCCCGGTTGCCACTGGAAGCCAGGATAATTCCGACCAGCTTCAACTGGCTCAAATCAACACGTTCCAGCGGCGTGCGCGGAACCCGTTTGATCTTCTTGTTTTTCTTGGCGACAGCCTGCTTATCTTTGAATAAAGGCTCAAAGGGATTAATTTTACCGGTGGCATTATACTTCGGCGGGATACCGCCAGGTGAACTTTTTGAGGTTGCAACTGCTTTAGAGGGGTTCATTTTTTTTCCAGCAACAGTTTCACCACCACCCGGTTGTGTCTGGTTTTCGGCGGCCGGCTTTATTTCCGTTATCTCCGATTTAGGGCTGATCGCCGGCTTTTTTCGTTTTGCCTGGCCGGACTGGTTGTTTTGAACCGGCCGGGTTTTGTCGACTTTTGCGACCACCGTCTTGGTCTGCTGTTTGGCGTCTGGTTTCGCTTTGGCAGTACGAACCGTTTTTTTGGTGCGGACTCTGGCGGTATTGTCTTTTGTTGTGACTATTTTTTTACGAACCACTTTGGGTTTTGCCGGAACCCCAGTGGTATTGTCACATCCCCAAAAAAGCAGAGCAATACAAATTATGCTGATCAAATATCGCATGATCTCAAGCTATCTTCCCTATCATTTGCTGGTTGATCTTGGTTATCCTAACTTTATTTCTTCTTCCGTTTCTTTTTATTTTTTTTGCTTTTCTTAGCTGATTCTTCAATGAACTTATAGGTGACAGCCATACACCGGGTATTTAGTTCTCCGGTGGTACCCTTTCCCTTCTTAGCGCTGGCGATCTGAATGTTTTGTATGTTTACGATACGTGATAGACGGGCAACCTCATCGAAAAATATTGCCAGGTTGTGATAGTCTCCCTTGATGTTCATGGCAACTGGGATTTCAGCATAAAATTCTTTTTTCTTTTCAGCCTTTGGTTCAAAGAGCAAGAATTGAAGGCCGACGCGCTGGCCGGAATCGGAAATGCTGGTCAGCAGTGAAGGAATCTCTTCTTTTTCAGGCAGTTTTTTCATGGCCATCCGAAATTGGGCTTCTGCCTCTTGCATCTTAGCCTGAAATTTCTTTAAGTCCTTGGCGTTGCGTTTGGCAATCACAAGCTTTTTTTCTAATTCGTTATATTTAGTATTTAATCGATCAATCTGCTCAAATTTAGGCCAATATAAGAAGTAGATGAATCCTCCGGCAATCAGGCCAAACAAAGCCGCCGAAATCGCTACCCTCTGAACCCTGGATAACCCCTCAACTTTCTCAAAAAAAGGTTCAATTGATTTTGCAAAATCGTTTGCCATTATTTCTTCGCCTTATATTTCGTGGGAGTTAATTCGTTATTGTTTCGACCGGTCGTTTCTTTATACAACTGACCTGGAAGCTTTTTAACTTTAACGTATCTACTTTGCTCTGTTTGAGCGTATTTAAATTGACGGCACTAAAGAGATCGGTTTTTTCCAGCCGGACCATAAAATCCGCGACCGTTTTATTGTCCAATGCAATGCCGCTTATTTTGACACTGTCATTCTTGGAATCCAACTTGGTGAACCACATGCGTTTGGGCACCGTTACCTGGGTCATTGTATCCAGCAACCGGGCGGGTTCAAAGCGGTTGGCTTCAAGGGTCCCCATAACGGTCATTTTTTTCTTCAGACTGCTGAGTTTCTTCTTAATCGCTGCGATCTCTTTATTGATTTTGTCGAATTTATCCAGCTCGGATTGGACTTGTTTAACCTGCGCATTCAGATCGACAATATCCCTGCCCAGGCTCCAGTTATAGTAAACCAAAATGATTAGCAAAAAAGCCAGAGAAAGAATAAAGATGGAAACCTGGCGACGGATGTTTTCTTTCTTGCGGGCTGCTCGGAAAGGCAGCAGGTTTATTCTTATCATTTGTCGTCCACTTTTCTCATTGCCAGGCCCATACTGATGGCTGCCTGGGGCCCAATTTGTTTAATATACGCGTCGTCGAAGCTTTTTCCATCAGTGGGAAAGTTTTGAAACGGATTTAGGGATTCAACTTCAGCAGATGCCTCGGTAGCCAGTAGTTGTCGAAATTCGCTGATGTTGGCACCGCCACCACTGAGAATGATGCGTTTAATTTGATCTTCAGGGTAAGTCGAGTAAAAGAAGTCAAGCGCACGTCGAATCTCAGTGCACCAATCGGCAACAACCGATGACACAATTCCCTTTAAGTCTTCCGGGGTGAGTTTGTTCGGATTTTCGCCGGATTTCAGTTGCTCAGCTTCTTCAAAAGTGCACTCTATCAGGGACATTATTTTCTGGTTGATTTGCCCGCATCCCAAAGAAACATCGCGCATGAACACCGATGAGCTGCCTTTGAGAATATTCAACGATGTCTTACTTGCACCAATATCAATGAGTGCAATGTTATCATCTTGAACATCGTAATTGGATTCAAACGTATTTTGCAGGGCAAACGCTTCAACATCGATGATGCAGGGATTGAGTCCAGCCAGATTCACCAGGTTGATGTAGTCATTAACCATTTCTTTTTTGGCCGCCACCAAAAACACATTCATTTGATTGGGGTTGGATTCATTTTCCCCGAGTATTTGAAAATCAAGGTTCACATCACTGATGTCAAACGGGATATACTGTTCGGCTTCAAAGTGAATGGTTTCTTGAAGCTGCTCTTCGGCCATGGTTTGAACATTAATTTTTTTAACGATCACCGAGTAGCCCCCAATGGAGACAGCGACGTTGTTTTGTTTGATATTATAAGATTTAAAAAGCTGCTGAATCGATTGCGCGACTGACTCAGGGTCGTTAATCGTGCCTTCCTCGATAGCTCCGTGAGCTATATCCACAATGCCGAAATGCTTTAGCATGTATCCTCGTTTGGAGTCTTCGATTTGAGCCGCTTTTATGGATCTAGAACCGATATCCAAACCGACGAGATTATCTTTTTTTCCAAAACCCATAAGAGAAATTTAATCCTTAAAAATTTTATGTTTGTCTGCTGGTTTTAAGCCCAGTGCCAAGAGAATCTTGCGTTGAGTTTCCATCCGACACGGCATGTTCTTTTCAATCCTGTTGATGGTGATTGGCGAGACATTTGCATGTCTGGCAAGTTCAGCTTTACTCATTAACATAGATTCTCTGAAATCTTTTAATTTGTTCTTGCCCATAGATTTGGTTTTCCGAATGTTGAGCACTAAAAATTGATTTGATTATGTTTCCCAAAGTCCATATTCAGATATAAATGAATTTAACTTATATAATGATTGCATTTTATTAAATATATGTCAATATAATTACATATAATTAGCCATAATTACACTATATTGTATCGCCATTTTTTATTATTACTATATCTGGTACGGTTGGTGATCATCATGTTGTACGGGTTGATCCGGTGAACCATGGCTTTGGGTCGGATACGCCAAATACTGTGTAGGGTCCGGTTACTTAAACGATTCGCACTGACTTGTCCGGTCATTGGATAAAAAGCCCCTGGGGTCGATTATTTGGTGCGTATAGTTTTCTGCAAATGTTGCGCCAACTGCCAGCGATGATGCTGCAAAATGGCCTGTTATTTAATAGATAATAATATGGTGTAATATTTTCAAGTATTTAAAAGATGGAATTTATTTTCCCCGATTCTAAAAATAGATAAAGCCAGTATGTTTGGCAACGCCGGGTTGGAATTTATCATTAAAACCGTCAAAATTTTGGAAAAACCTGTTATATCGGTTCGACCATGGAAAACTTGGGAGAAAAAGCTTTAAATTGACTTTAAAAACGTATATTCTAATCCTGGTCCGCCGGAAGCGGAGAATTGAATTGAAGAAATAGAATATTCAACCGAAAATATTATGGATAATACTCCCCCCGAAGAGAGATTAAAACCGTTTCGACTGGTCAAATACTTTACATTCACCGGTCTGGTTGTCATTTTTCTGGTAACGATCATTCTGTCGGTGCTCAATACCCACTGGGTCAAATCAATGCAGCGGCAAAATAGCGAAGATTATGCTCGCAGCCTGATCGAGAATTTGAACAATCAGATTTTTGTTCAGGTCATCGTTCCAGTCGGGTTGATTTTTAAAGGGAAAATCCAGTTCAGCAACAAGGAAACTTTCGAGCGAATGGATAAGGTGGTCCGCAATACCCTGCACAGCTTCGAAGTCGAAACGCTCAACTTCTATGGTATGGACAATACCATTTTATATAGTTTTGATTCGGATCTGATAGGACGAAAGAATTTTGGCGGTACCGGATTCCAACAGGCGCTGGAAGGCAACACTAGCTCTAAACTGGTTCAGCGCGGCAACTTTTTTGAAATTTCGCTCGGGTTTCCCAAAGTCGTCCGACTGATCACCTATGCACCCCTGCGTTGGGAACCGCAGTTTGCCAGGCTATCCGGCCCTTATCTGGGAGTGATTGAAATCGTACAGGATATATCCGGTGATTATCAGGCGATATTCAGGACCCAGATATTGGTGGTGATTACCTGTACCTTAATTATGGGTGCTCTTTTGGTCGTACTGATCTTTGTGGTCAAACGCGGTGAAGGCATCATTCAAAAACGTGCCGAGGAACGGTTGCGGCTAAAAGAACGCCTGGGTCGGGCAGAGCGGCTTTCCTCTCTCGGGGAGATGGCCGCCGGAATTTCCCATGAAATCCGCAATCCATTGGGGATCATTCGAAGCTCGGCCGAGCTGTTAAAGAAAAAAGTAACCAAAGTCGACCCTTCAAACACAATTCCGGATATAATCGTTGAGGAGGCGAATCGGCTCAATCAAATCATTACCGATTTTATAAACTTTGCCAAGCCCAGAAGCCCGAATTTAGTTCCCTGCCGCATCGAAGAGGTTATCGATAAAAATATCACCTTTCTGACCATGCAAATCGAAGAAAATGGCTATGCCATCAAACAGAATTATCAGAATTCATTGCCCGAAATCCAGGCCGATGCCGCCATGCTGTATCAATCTTTTTTAAATATCTTAATCAATGCGATGCAGGCAATGCCCAACGGCGGTACCATTGAAATTACTATCGATGCGAGTGATAAAATTGTTACGATCAGTTTTGCAGATGAAGGCCGGGGAATTTCGGATGACGTCATCGGCAAGATCTGGGATCCTTTTTTTACGACCAAGGAAATGGGAACGGGTTTGGGCCTGGGTGTTGTTAAAAATCTAATTGAATCCCATGGCGGCAGCATCCAAATTCTTAACAGGTCCCAGGGCGGGGCGTGTGTAACTGTTGAATTACCAGTCGAGCAGTCGTAGGTGCGGGTTACGGGTTGCGAGTTGCGGGGTGCGGGTTGCGAGTTGCGGG
>PJEL010004056.1_pt1 | contig 12256 bp, 2 predicted proteins | sample 1853271 | NCBI WGS metagenome assembly PJEL01 (sample SAMN08108733, study PRJNA415343) | Invertebrate metagenome, whole genome shotgun sequencing project. | host: Globobulimina | place: Sweden: Gullmar Fjord | collected 2015-08 | reverse complement strand
GGGTCGGCAATTTGCATTCGTCTATCGTTTGAGCGGATATGGGCTTGGTCTTCTGGATTGACCTTTAACTTAAGTAAGGCTTTGGATTTAACTTCACCGCAGCCAACCCATAATATTGCTAGATATTTAATCTTGACAGTAACGGCTCGGACGAAGCAAAAGTCCTGGAAGGTCAATTGATCAGAAAGGGGTACCTTTTCCGGGTCCAATGCTGCTTCTTCGGCCAACGCTTGTCGGTGAACCCGCAGTTTTTGAACCAATCGGAAAGGTATGGTACTCAAGTATTCGCCACCTTCCTGATGACCATACTGAGCATAATCGAGGGGCAAAGATAACTTCATGTCACACAATCTAGCATGATTGTACTCAATTGGGTCATCGTCTTCCTTAACATAGGTCGGGTTTCCGAAGACACTTCCCACAGAATCAGGATCCTGCATTAAAGCAAAATGTGCATCATAATCCTGTCGAAATTTCTTACCGGCAAGTCTAAGTCCCGTGGTAGAGTGGCCTTTTCCTCGACCCTTCTTACCAATGTACCTATCACTTTCCTTGCGGTAAAATTTGACATCCCGGGGATCAAGGGAGGCACTAATAACAGCCTCTAACTCTTGATTGGCATCACACAATAAGGGCAAATTCTTCAACACAGACGCCTTCTCGCCAAGAAATTGGCAGAAAAGACGACTGAATCTCGAATTCTTTTGAAACCAGACCTGTCGAGCGTTGCTGGCGGTCCGTACATGTAGCATGGCTTGCTCACGGGTCCGGCCGGCACGAAGTCGGAATAGACAATCGGGGGTCACACAACAGATCATGTTCCATACGCGATGAATATCAACCACTTTAAGGCACAAATGGCACAGTACTTCATAAGGGAGTCCGATCTTGGGGTTAACGCACAAGAATTCGTTTTGTAACCGCTGGACCCGTCCTTCCGGACTTGAGTCCATTGGGGTCTTGTACTCGAACGAGTAGAGGAGTCGACAAAAGTCGGACAATTCTAACCGTCCGTCGGGGGCATGTGGTTTGATATTCGGGCATGATGCAATGGCTTGTAAGTCATATACACCATTGGTTGAATTCCAAGGTAGACCGTAGGACTTCTCTAAAGCTATCCCACAGGAAGCGACATCTACTGCCAGCTTCCGAATCTTAGGATTCAACACGACATTTAATAAATAAGGGGGAAGGATCCGAGTATTACTAACTTGGATGGCCAAGGCAGGTCCACCAAAGGAATGAATCTGGATAATGCACACAAACGACAATTCTTTGTCAGTAAGGTCAACATTCTGCTGCAACCATTGGAGGTGATGAGCAGCGACTACCGTACTTTGCATCCATTCTTTAAGATCACAGCGGTATAGGCCATCGCTACCCAGTACAGGAGGGGTCTTAGAAGGTGCTATTTGAGTGGAGTTAAAGTGGGCACCCTTATTCCAGTTTTCCAATTCTTCGGGATTGAAAATACATTGTGCGAAGGCTTGCTGTAGGTCTGCCGGCCAATCGTACGACTCATTGGGAGAAGTCCGCAATGAGGGTCTGGCGGCAACTAAAACCTCAGCAGCCCGTCGCACTTGGTCGAGGGTCCTACCGTAAGAAAGACTCCAGTACTCCATATGGACAGCTAAAATGCTCTCTTCGCCTGCGCCCAACACAGCGCCATGTCTGACGGCTGCACGGACGGCTAGTTCGGCTTGAGGGGACTCGGCATCATAATACTCGGGGGCATAAACATTTCCAGGGGGGTTAAGATCACGGGCAGTCATCATAGATCGGAACGCAGGAAGTGTCATGGTCAGATAGTGGTGACTTTCGGAATGACGATTACGCCAAGCCAATTTCTGCGCCTCCACACACTGATTCATCATGACCTGTGCTTTTCCGCTAGGAGTCAGGGTTTTAGAGTAACTATCGGGGATTGGAGGAAACATATGCTTAGCCAGATACTGAGGGTTACTGTTATACAATAATGATCGAGCGTAAGGGTGTGGAAGGGACTGACCGGGGCTATAAGCCGTCGGTACTTCTTGGAGATAGTCCTGGATACCCTTAGCTACTGTGATCGGGACATTAAGCATATATTCGGCAAGGGGAACTGCACGATCACCATTCTGCTCAACATCAACTCGGAGAGCTCTGGGAAAAGGTTGAGGGGCCTCAGGATAGGCTTTATACAACTGGAACTGCGCCTCATCCGTGTCCAAGCTCTCGGACTGGATGAGGGCTGGATCCAACTCAACTTTTTCCAACCGCATTTCGGGCTTACTAACATCTCTAGACGTTCGTACCAACGGGCAAGTACAGAGGGTACAAATGGGCGTAGGGTCGATCAATGGAGACACACCCCGCGACACAAGGTCGGCAGGTATCTGCATCCAAGGCGACAGTTTGTCTTTCCAGTCAGCATTTAAAAAGGGATCAGGTGCTCCGGGAGCTAAAATACCTTTCTTTTCACCAGGGCATCTGGGTGAGCCGCTAGTAGTGGGAGTCGAGGAACTAGTGGAGGTCGGCTGCTCAACCAATAAGTCGGGGGCAGAAGTAATGACCTCCAGTTCGCTCGAGACACCAAAAGGCAAGACAGTTAAGGGAGTGACCTCCATTGGGGAACTATTGTCGGCAGTGGTTAACTGCGACATGTCCTCAGTCATATTGGATGTCACAGGCTCGGTCTCATCGCTTACCGTGTATTCCATTTCATCAACCTCTCTCTCGGCCGTTTCCGGGACCACTTCCGAGGCTGGTTCGGCCAGAGAAGTTTGGTCCGGGATAGACTCCAGAGGGAGAGGGACATTGTTTGATTCTGGTGGTTCTATTCCGTCAGAGTCCTCAGGGATAGTCCCGGATTCAGCTGACCGGTCCAAGTCAACCAATTCGACAGGGAAATCCGACTCTAAAACAATAATAGACGCATTAGTTAAGATCGTCCAAAGGATACAAAGCAGGACAGAGGGACAGGGAGCAGTTAGAGTTAATTCCAAGCACCATAGGCAAAGGGGCAAAATTTCAACAAAAGAAAGTGCGTAAGGAAATACATACCGACCAGAGTGATGAGGAAATCTAGCGGCATTGTCCTGCGCCGAAGCGGCAGAAAGCATAATGCGCTATCGTGATTGTCAACACGGTGCTTTCAACTTACGTCATTGGGTCATAGGCGTTCGTACAAGGCTATAATAGTTCACATCATGTTCGATTTCCAAAATCGGAACACGCACAAAATTTAAAAATCTTAAGAAAAGTATCTCTACCTGGTTGGGACACGTCTTTGGACATGCTTGGCCAACAAAATAATTTTTCTTAATAAAAGAAATAAAAATAGAAATAATAATAATAATAATGGAGCTGTCTTATAACACAAACAACTTGGGAGGGAAAGAAGAAACGAAAATGAGAAACTGACGCAAAGGACGTTCTCGAACTTTCTATTTCACTTCACACAGAGAACCAACAATAGGTACCGTAGTCTCGCTACAGCAACCTTGATATCTCCAGTTGGTGTAAACATTATCGTGAGTGAGCAGCAAAGCTAAACTGGTCGCGCGCCGTGCTCGGCGCAAGGACGCAACAGCTGGCGCCACTTATCACTTATGTCAACAGGGCAGCATTAAGACAGACTTCATCGTGCGTATACAACACGGCACAATTATCAAAATTTCGATTTTTATGACCAAATTTTCTCTACTACACCATTTACCGCACTAAGTACCGCCTTTCCCCCAATTTAGAGGATAGCTTCTCCTGAAGCTTTGGTGATTATTCTAGTGGGTGGTATGGTTGGAGAACACTCTCTCTCTTTCGAAAAATGTATGTATACATTTTTGAATGGAAGAAGAGTTATTGGTATTGATAAAGAACACTCTCTCTCTTTCGAAAAACGTATTTATACGTTTTGAGGATTCGGAAAGTAGAAGTAATTCTTTAGATGGGTATCTTTTTGGGGATATGGAATGCACTATATGCACAACTTCGGAAAGAAGTAATGGTTTTAAGGACGCACTCTCTCTTTCGAAAAATGTACTTGTACATTTTGAGGTAGTTGTGTTTTTGAAGGAAATCATGGATATAATCGCATGACTAGGAGGGCTTTACATAAGTCTAGGAATAGACGTTATGATGATGAATACATGAGGGAATGAGTGAATCCGGAAAGGACGTCACTCGAGTTTATATAATAAATACAAAACATATTGTAGACTATTGAGAAAATTTAAATAATTTGAAAAACACTTATGCGTTACACACGTAATCGCATATTATGTATTATAGAAAAATCTTGTCACCGGTAAAAGGAAACATTATCTATACAACACTCTCAATGTCATTGTAACATTATATACAAATAATTATAAAAACACCTATATACAGACATAATCCATGAAACATCACAATTTACAGATAGTACAATTTACAAACACACATGATACATATATAATAATTAGTTTAAAAGGACTACTTTTTGTATTTTTCAAATATCTTTTTGGATTTTTATAGGGTTTTCTAAATTTTATAGTGTTTTTGGAGTTTTCAAAATTTTCTCACATTGGGACAATTAATAACAGGGACATAACGATAACATATTATATACAATTTATACAATTAATTATTAACTCTCCCTTCTAATTGGTTAGAAGCTGGGGAAAGTATTCGATGACATCCCGAACAACGGAGATCCGAAGTTGGGGTGATGGGGGCATTTTCAATACCATTTGGTCGACCGCAATTAGTGCAAGTCACCTTACGAGGGGAGGCTAATACGCTGTCTCCACGCTCGTTATGGTCTATGGGGTAAATTTGTCGCGATCTGGTGTAGGATACTCCGGAAATGTATCCGGGAGTTCCAGGAACACCAGATATAGGGTTTTTGGGCTTAAATGGGGACACGATTACTGGATGTTGAGTCGCGATGGTATAGGCCATCAGGATCGGACGTTCCTCGCCAGGAAGTGGTTCCTGAGGTTCCCAAAGAACTCGCCAAGTACTTCCAGGTTCGACCAAGTACATCTGTTCGACATTGTGAGTCAGAACAGATTGTATTCGAATCTGTACCGCATTCCAGCTTCGTTCATAATGTCCCGCGTGGAAAATCCAGTTTTCAGCTCGTGAGCTTTCGGGTAAGAGGCCAACACTGATAGCAGCAGTTTCCCATTTTTCGATGAAATCGAATTCATTTGGGAATTCTACTATACGAGGTACAAAAGTAATTCCTCCGAGAACTCCAGATGGTTGGTGTCCTAGACCGACAGCGATGGCTATCGCTCTATGCCATTCTTCCTGAGTGGCTTGGACGACAAATCCATTGGAATCTCGGGCAAGTGAAGAATCATAATTGACAGTCCCCGTAAGGAAGTCAATTGATTCGTTGAAGTCGAGGTATGGTCCTTGGGGGCCAAACGCAGGACCTTGGGCAGGACGGGCTCGAGAAGTAGGGCTTCCGAACTTGTCAATTTGGCATTCGGTGGGGAGGTATGGAAAGTACTGACGTAATTTATCGTACAGTTTACCCCACATTTCCAGATGGGTTCCTTTTAGGACCAATGGGAGACCGGAGAATATGCCTTTTTCAAGGGCAAACTGCTCTAGTCTTTGTAGACTTAAGATAGGATCAATTCGTCCAATATCTAGTCTAACTAACCAATTATTTTCGGCTATTTGGTCGCCAGCGCAACTTCTTGTCAAATACGGTCCGCAACCGTCCACTGGAGTTCCAGGAGGAGATTGTTCATTATAGACATAGGCAGCGTTGGAACCAGCCGATAATTGATTTCTTCGGGCAATCGACCTTTGTATGCATTGAGCATATTCTGGGTGATATAGTATGGTTTCTCGTCGACAGACGAGAGGCATCATTACCTTGGCAACTTGGGGAAGCATGCCGTCGGCTTGAAGTGTAACAGTAGTACTGTCAGGGTATAAGTAAAAAGAGGGTTTCAGCCGTAGTTGCCTTACGAAGGCTGTTTCCATGGCTGTTTTAGGGAAAGGCTTTATATTCACGGTACGATTCTCGGAAGAGGTAGCGTGGGTTGATACGGCCGGTCGGGCAATAACAGACCCAGCTAAAAGTCCTCTTCGAGAATATCCCGTACTTCGAAGTATAGTCAAGTTGGGTTGAGGTCCTGAGCGTCCCATTCGGCGTCTAGCTCCAATCGCTCGATAGGCACTCTCAGGTCTCGAAGGAGTAGCAAGAACACCGGTAGGGTATTCTGCAGAAGGTTCTCCTTGAGTTTCAACACTTGAATCTAATTCAGGTAGTTCTAGGGAGAGAAAATGAGGAATTAATGAGAAAACCTTTGGTTTATATACAGGTTCCTCAGGTAAATTAGTAGATTCAATACGAATGGTATGGGTAGGATATGGTAAGGTACCATCCGGCATACCGTTATTAGGAGGGTTCAATGGATCAGGCAAAATTAATACAGTAAAGTCGGGGTTATAAAAGTAAGCCCAGCCCGGTGGAGGAGGATAGGTTAGAATACTTACAGGCTTAAGTCCTTTTGGATGATTTTCATCATTATTTCCCAATTGAACAGGAATAATGGACCAGTCACCCTTTTTATTCATAAAATATCTCCATCCAATCGGGGGTTCTCTTTTTAGAGCTGTAGAAGATAATCCCCACACGTGAGTATAGGGATTGTTCCACAGATGTCCAATAGGACGTTGGGTAGGACACTTTGGGGGGCCTAACAATGACATAGGTACTACGACCAATTGGTCGGCAGCATTTCTTCCATATCTCCATTGAAATGGAGCTGGGTATTTAACTAAATCTTCAGGTTGCATACTGCATCGCTTTGGGTCTTTCCATACATAATTGTCTGGAACGATAGTATATTCTCCAAAGCTAATATCTTTAAAGGCCCATCCAGGAATAGTCCGTTTCCGGAGATCCTGATAAGCTAAAGTTACCTTGGGACGATGGGCAGAGGACCAATTATCTTGTAATTCTTGTATATGTCCGGATAAGGTCTTAGGAATTTCATCTGACTGATAATAAATGATCTCGGGGGCAGCAGGAGGACTGTCTTCGACTATTGTTTGTGGGGTATCGCCACGGTCGGAAAACAGATCGGCAGAGGTGGCATCAGTCATATCCGTATGCTCGATTGGTTCCGGAGAATCAGGGTCTCCAGAAGTAAGTGAGCTTAGACTAGACCCAGCCGCCAAGCGCGATTCTTGCTTAACCCTATGAGTCTTACCTTGAGCAGAACTTCGACCATTTGTAGCAGGGGTTGCTAAAAAGGGAGGTCTCTCTCTGGGTTGGTATCGACCGAAACCGAACTGGGGTTTTCCTTGGTCCTCGGGTTTTGGGGTCCGTTCAAAATGATGAGAAAAGGGACAAGCATTCGCCAGAGCAGGAGGCAGAATTCTAGAGGCAAAGGGTATAGGGTTATGATGCCAATGCCAATGGTTGTCCGGCAATCTCAATTCCAAATAATCATATCGGTGCAGAAATCCACTCTGACTTCGCCGATAATGATCATAAAGTTCAGGAACTAAAGAATACAAATTCTCGGGCGGTGGTCCCCAATGATGACGCCAGCCGGTCGGGGGTGGCTGAGCAGTGGTGCGCATAGCAGCCTCGTGCTCCGCGTCCCAACCGCGGGTCATGACAAGGGGCCAAGACCAAACCGATATTCCCGGTTCCTGAGTAATGGCATTAAAAGATAGATTGATACTGGATATCGGTCTTGGTATTAGTTCTAACCGAAGTATCCTGTTTCGATCGTTAGGGGCATAGATAGGTCGGAAGGAGGGAAACTCTCGAACAGCGACTGCAGGGTCGGCTGTTCCATCATATGCCATGGCGCGCCCCGTGACCAAATTTAGTTGTAATAGGAGAGAATCCTGGAGCCAATGATCAGGATTAGGAGCGATAAACACGGTTGTATCAGCCAGTGTTGGATTACGCTCCTTCTCAGCGTCCCGGTATTGCTTTCTCCATGCTGGGGGAGGATTTTGGAAATAGGATAAAGATTCGCTATTTCGCACAATCCTTGGTTGTCCCTCAGGAACAACACAAATCTGACCCAGGGCGGCATATTTAAGATCAATCACATATTTCAAAGGCAAGGGAGGGCATAACAGATACACGCATGGTTCCTCTTGAGGGAGTTCTCCCTCTGGAAGTTCATGCGCCAGTCTGTCTTTGGGGTCCAAATAGTATTTCCGGGGAGGGAAAGGTATGGACTGTCTTATTAAGGGAGGAAGTGCATTTCGTGCATGAGAGATTTGAGACGCCTGCCTTTCATTCGGGTACCGTACTAATTCAATTACTCGTGCACCTAAATGATAATAATGGAACTCCGTCTCCGGAGTCCAAGTGGTCCAATCCATTATTAGGAAACACGGAAGAATGTCGAGCTCACACTGTACCCATCCTGGGGGAACAGGTTGATCTCTCATAAATTCAGGAGTTAAACAGGAATCTTCAGGTACATTGGTGGGAATAATAGTAATGAGACCCAACCTAGCGGCAGGTATCGATATCTGCCAATTAGACGGGATTCTTCTAGGAATCACCACCCAGACAGTAGGAAGGGGAAAATCTCTTCTAGACCTAGCCCATTCGGTGTCGGTAAATATAGGCAAGGGGCCCTCGCCTGAACTGGTCCTTGAAACTGGTCGTTCTTCCAGATCGGGTTCAATCAGTTCGACGGTAGAATTCTCATACATGGGTTCATCCTCTTCCTGTCTTTCAAGAGTGATATCCGGAGATGATCGGATAGAGGTAGGAGTGGGCGAGGTAACTGTAGACGCTCTGCCCGAGGGAGTAGGGGACACAAATACAATTTCAGGTCTCAATGGGATATTTGCATTAATGGGGGGTCGGGATGTAGATGCAGTCACCGTAGTGGAGTCAGTTCTCACTAAAGGAGGGACGGTTCCATCATCACGCGACCCTCTACGCACCCAGGATCTAGCACGTGCGCTAACTGCGGCACGAGATTCCTGTGTTGTAGGTGCGGTAGTAAATGGACGAAGGGAGACTGGATCGGTTGGTTGTCCCGAATAATAATAAAGTCTGGTCTGACCCGGGGTCAAGACCAAACCAGGAGGTGGTGGGGGTTGACTGATAGTTACAACTGGCGGAGGACCCATGGGAAGTCCTCGAGATCGACTGGGGTGCAATCTCCAAAAATTCTGTGCCATAGCCGGGGCACGAATCGGAGGAGAGGGCATTGGAGGGCTTATTGGCTGGGGTTCGTTTCTAGAACGGTCAGATGATACATTCCTTGGTTCAGTGAATCCGAAACTGCTAGTTGATGCGATTTCGGGGGCTCGACTGACAGGGGGCCCTGGCACCGTCCGCGCTCCTCTCGGAGCGAGAGTTCGGAGGTGGATTGGGTGTCCCGTGTATTGTCGATATACGGAGCCAAGAATTGTAACCAACTCTGGATACGTGTATAGGTCCGCTCGAGGTAGTTTACCATAGAAGTCTAGATGTTTAACTTTATCATAGAGATAAGGTACTTTATCCTCATCGTCTAAGCACCATAAGAAAGACATCCATCCTTCAAATTGGCCCTTCCAAAGCGAGAAGTTAGAGGCACCGTCATAAGGAAGCACTTCATCATCGGGATTGGGTCTATTATGGTATCGAGGAAACTCATCCCTAAATGGTCCATCTCCCATTGGGAGATATTCCTCACCATAGTACAACAATAAGAAATCTCGCAATCCTAAGTACTTTCCTTGATCCACTAAGGAGACATGAACATAGCAAGGTAAATGTTCGATGCGCTCCCTTAAACAAGTAGTACGTCGTTCATCATCAAAATAGTTTAGAGTTGCTAGGTATCGTTCAAATATATCCAACCAGTCTTGTACATTGTCAACACCATTATAAGCATTACAAAATAAATAGTAATCCAGTAATGGCATAAAGCGTTCCATAAGAACGGCTTTAAACTCGATGTAACTAGTAGTGACTTCTTCAGGTAATGCAGCTACAAAATTTGGAATGCCAGACCTCACATATGTTCGGAGGGTCGTGGCTTTATCCAAATCCGAGCGTACATTTGAAGCTAGAAGAAATCGCTCGAAACAGTCGAACCATTCCGAGATAATTAGTTCGGGTTTGAAGGGAATTATTAGAGTTGGACTATTACGATTATCCTGAACTCGTTCCACTACAGGTTGTCTTCTATCCGTATACAACGGGTCCTCGTTCATTACTCTGGCCACTCCCTCGCTACGACTAGCGCTGCGGAGGATAGCTTTCAGAGGCTGGACAGAGGTCTTGTATCGGTCCGGACGGTACAAAAGGGGAGTGGCAAATGTATCCAACAGTTTGTCACGCATAATAACGAAACTGTCAGTCTCTAACATCATAGTGGTCATAAACTTATAATTGTGAGTCATAAGGAGAGCTCTTAAAGCTTCTCCTTTTCGGTTCAGTACAATGTGTTGGTCTCCACAAAATTCTTCGAACAAGACCAACCATTTAACTACATTATACTCCTCCTGATAAGGAGAGAGCTCCACTTCGAAGATCTCGCCCATGTCGGGGGGAGTTCTTCCTAACCGGACTCGAATCCGGTGAATAGTATATTCCTCTATCAGAGCATTTTTCAGCTCGTGGTAGTCATTTTTAATTTGATCTAGGAAGGCTAATTGAACTTCATAAACTGGTCGCTCCATATAGGCTTTTAAAACCTCAGGCCAATCCAGGAGAGGTAATCCTCTATCCTTCACCATTTGTTCAAAAGTTCTAAACCACACTACGCAATCAAACTCCTCTCGACTAGGGTCGAAACGTTCAATTGCTCGGTTAACTGTTGTGTCAAGAGCCTGGACCAGCATCGCTCTAACAAGGGCGGATGTCGGTCTAGGGTCTTCAGATTCTGGAAAGGGAAAAACAGGAGTATGTTGCATTAGGGATTGAGTCAAGGCAGACCTGCCGGTACTCGAACCACTGGCGTTCATTGGAGTGTCATGAACGCCGTGACCCGATCCGGAATGAGTTGCTGTAGGTTCGCGAGCGCCGGTTCGGGCTCGTTCCCTACAGTAATCTCGAAATGATCTCTTAAGGACATGGTATGTACTGGGGCCGGATTCTTCATCGCGCCCCGGGTATGGGACTTCTTCCAAAAATCTAACTAACCAGAGAAACTTTTCCTCATCCAAGTGACATCCAGTCATTTCCATATATTGGTCGAATTCCCATAACCATTGTCCATTTGGGTCCAACATGTTGGTCACGGACAATTCAGGGATTGGCCGGTGTGGATATCTGGGCATTCTGTCACTGAGAGGAGGGGTTTCTTGGTCCGCAATAGTATGGTGGTTATAATAGGGATTCAGTTCGTCTCCTGACTCAACGATGCTATTACGTACACTAGCTCGGTCATAATATAACCGCATGAGATTTCGCATTACATCGAAATCGTCATAATCGTCTGGGGAGACATGAACGAAACAGGGGAGATGTTCTATTCTCCACCTCAATCTTCCTGCACGTTCAAAGGCATTAAAGCAACCAATAGCATCTAAATGGGCTCGGAATTTTGCAAACCATTCCATAAAAGGTGTTCTTCCATTATAAGCGTCGAAAAATAAATTTTCGGACACAAAAGGGGCATATTTCTGAACTAATGCGACTTCTAACCAGCCGGCATCGTTAAAAATATTTTGAGGAAGATCCCTTAGGAAGTTAGGAATGTCCCTTAGACCCTGGGTTAATTCATCAGTTCTTGCTGCTCCAACAAGACCCAAATGCAACACCTTCCTTCGGTAATTCAAGATCCATAAAAAGATATGATGTTCCGGAAGAAAGGTTGATAACACCTCCGGGTTGTGGATGTTAGAGGGGGGTGGGAACTGTCCCATGTGGACATTGGGAGCGGTCTGGGATTCGCCCAGATGCTCCCGTTGCCTACACGATGAGCCAGCAACGACTATGTCATCCAGCTGCTCCTTATAATCAACTCCAATGACCGGTACACGCTCCTTCTGCTCTCTCTCCAGTCCGTCCTCCTAGGAATGACCTATCCCCATGTGGAAACAGCTCAGCGCTCTGTCTTTCTCAAGAATAGCCCCGACTCTCTCATGGCCTGCACTCTCTCCGCCGCCCTGTTCCTGAAAGTGACCCTGGCCCAGGCCTTGATCAACCCTAGAGACCTCAAGATGCACATCGTCTTCTACTCCAAGAGAGTCTACGAGGAGTGTGTCAGTGAGAACGTCCACTCTATTCTGGCACTGCAAATTACAAGTATCTTAGCAATGTTGTGCTACCAGACAGACAACCAGTCTG
>PJEL010004055.1_pt1 | contig 12256 bp, 7 predicted proteins | sample 1853271 | NCBI WGS metagenome assembly PJEL01 (sample SAMN08108733, study PRJNA415343) | Invertebrate metagenome, whole genome shotgun sequencing project. | host: Globobulimina | place: Sweden: Gullmar Fjord | collected 2015-08 | reverse complement strand
TGACAACATCAATGATATTCAGGAACCGATAGATCTGGCAGTGATTGTTGTGCCCGCAGAAATTGTGGCAGGGGTCATGAAAGACTGTGTCAAAAAAGGGGTTAAGGCCGCTGTCATTATTTCAGCCGGCTTTGCCGAGGTCGGGCCGGAAGGGCAAGCCTTGCAGGATGAAATGCTGGCTATTGCCCAAAAAGGGGGAATTCGTCTGGTAGGTCCAAACTGTATGGGAATGTGGAGCGCGCCAGCCGAATTGCCGGCGTTCATGTTCCCGATGACGATCACGGATGGACCGTTGGCCCTGATCTCCCAGGGTGGAAACGTGGGCAGCGCTTTGGTGTCTGATGCCAACTCCAGAGGGATTGGCTTCAGGCAATACGTGAGCTGCGGTTGTACGGCAGATATTCAGATTGAAGACTATATTGAATATCTCGGCCATGATGATTCCGTGAAGGTGATCATGGTGTACATCGAAGGCCTGAATGATGGCAAACGGTTTGTGGACAAAGTCTCCCGGGTGACTCGCAGGAAACCGGTTGTGGCCTTGAAACCCGGGAAAACAGATGCTGCTGCCAAAGCGATCTCTTCACACTCCGGAGCCATGTCGGGTGCAGATTCGGTTTATGAGGCCGCATTTAAAAAGGCTGGCGTTCTCAGGGTTCATACCAGCACCGACCTACTCGATGTCTCATTGGCACTGTTGTTTCAACCATTGCCTCAGGGACCGAATGTCGTCATTATTACACCCGGAGGAAGCTATGGTGTGATGTGCGCAGATGCTTGTGCGCTGCGGGGACTGGATGTGATTGATCTGCCGTCTGAAATTATGGAAGCCTTCAACCAGATGTTTCCGCCTCGCTGGAGTCATGGTAATCCTGTCGATCCGGCTGGAGACCGTGATATGATTCAATACTTCAAAGCACCGGAAATGCTCCTCCGGCGTTCTGAAGTTGATGCGCTGATATTTATGGGATTCGGTTCTTTCTCCGGAATATCGTCCGTGTTCGCCAGCAGCGGCAGTAAATGGAATTTGATAGAAAAGGTCGAAGGAATTAAGGAACTGGCAGGTGGCGCCTATGAAATACTGGAATCCGGAAATCGTGAAAGCATACAAAAACTCATCCAGACAATGTTAACAACGATTCTCAAAGTCGTGATGACCACGGAAAAATCTGAACTGTCTTCGTTTATAGGCAAAATTTCTGAAGCCTTAACCACCGAAAGGATGTTCGAGCGATCGTTCTTCAAAAAATTGAAGAAAATGTTCAAGTCCATAGCAGCCGGGAGACTGAAACGGGTTCGCATGGATGATATTGCCGAATTGATGGAGCCGGTTCTGGATGCGATCATGGAGCGCTGGAAATACAAATACAAGAAGCCCGTCATCACCACTACTTTTACCGAAGGGACATCCCACATTAGTGAAGTGGGACATTTCCCATATCCGAATGCCGAACAAGCGTCTCTGGTTTTGGCTAAGCTGTTGGAGTACCAGAAATATCTGGATTCGGCTGAAGAATCCTGATTCCTTGGGCCGATGTGAATTCATCAGATTGTTGACCCTCTCGTTATCAATCCCGTAGTTACTCTTTTTTTAGCGGATAAATTGAGGTATTCTTAAAGCTTCGTTTGAGAAACTGCCAACATGCCTGTACTGGATCCCATGATCTTCTCAGTATTATTTGAATTATTAATTAAAACAGTCTAACACATGATCAGCCCCACAGACGGGAAACCGCTGAATGCGAATCGCTCCTTGTTGATATTAACGGTGGGTACACTGTCCATTGCCATGGGGCAGAGCCTTGTTTTTGCCATTTTGCCGCCTCTGGGTCGCGATCTGGGATTGCAGGAGATGCAGATCGGCTCGATTGTGACCTTCTCTTCCCTTATCTTTTTCATCTCCAGCCCGAAGTGGGGGAGACGGAGTGATTTCTGGGGACGAAAGCGGGTGATTCTGATTGGTCTGATCGGTTATACAGTTGGAACAGTCATTTTTGCGTCCATCATCTATTTAGGCCTGAAAGCTATTATCAGCGGGTTGGTGGTCTATGTGGCGCTGATTCTGGCACGGATGGCGCAATCTTCTGTTATGTCAGCCACTCCGCCCGGAGCCGCTGCCTATGTCGCGGATATCACCAGTAACCAAAACCGCACCTCCGGCATGGGGAAGCTGGGGGCGGCCAATAATATCGGCACCATTCTGGGACCCGGCGTGGCCGGAGCTCTGGCGGCTTTCAGTCTGCTGATGCCACTCTATTTTGCGGCGGTCGTGACTGGATGCAGTGCGATATTTGTGTGGTGGTTGCTGCCGAAGTCCCCTCAGATCATCGTGGAGCCGGACAATGTCAAGAAACTGAGTTTTTTCGACCGTCGCTATTTTGCTTTTGTGTTGGTGGGATTTGTCATGTTCATGTCCTTTTCCGTGGTGATGCAGACAGCCGGATTTTATTTTCAGGACAAACTGAGTTTGGACGGTAAGGCCACAGCTCAAAGCTTGGGACTGGGCATGATGGCATCCGCAATGGTGTCGCTGTTCGCTCAGGGTGTGATCGTTCAATTCCTGGGCTGGCGACCCTTACGGCTTATCATTGCAGGGATGCCCATCATTCTGGTGAGTTTCCTGGGGCTGATTTTCTCAGAAAGCCTGGTTCATCTGATAACGTCTATGGCAGTTATGGGATTGGGCACTGGCATGGCCGGACCCGGGATATTTGCCGGGGCGTCACTAACGGTTCCGGCAGAGGAGCAGGGAAGCCTGGCTGGGCTGATGAGCTCTTGCCCCCCATTGGGATTTATAGTTGGCCCGATGATCGGCACCGGACTGTATACGCTGGGGCCACTTTACCCCTATATCTTTATCAGTATCATTTTTATACCGCTGATTTTCTTCAGCCTGAAGATGAAATCGCTGATCCGGCGGAACTACAGGCAGAATTACGAACGAGACTATACAGCGACATAGGAATTGTTGCGCTGCTGTATTCGGGCCACATTAAAAAAGGATCTACAAGTTGCTGGGTCCGGGATAAAACGTCTTGGGTAACGACAGGATAGTAAACCCAAACTTCGCAATATAATACGCGTTAAAAAAGACCAGCTAAAGTATTAGTCACCTGTAAGACAGTTAAGGGGATGTTTCAAAATAGTCTAATTATTCATCAATAGGTGTTGAACATGTAAACCGATTTCAATTGACTTAGGGATCGTTCAAAAATAACTTAACATAATCAGCCCGCAAAAGTCTTAGAAAGACCGGACATTTTGCGGACAGAATGTTAAGTAATTCTTAAGCCGACCCTTAAATCGGGATAAAACTCCCAATGATAAACGATATTCCATACGCAAAGGCCCCGACCAAAAGCATCTCGATTCCAGATTTAAACCAGTTAACACCTGTCACGAATTTTTTCATCGCTCCAGCTAGAAAAAGACCTGCGATTGTAACAAAGGTTGCGATATAGAAAATAACCATGGGATCCCAAGACATATTCAAAAGAACTCCATAGGGTAAGACAGGAAAACAGGCGCCTGCGATAAAGGCAAAAAAGATAATAAATGCGCTCTTAATTCCACTCTCATATTCCAGTTCTGTTACTCCCAATTCATCAATTATCATTTCCCTTGCCCATCGGTCTTCATCTTCCGTAATCTTATCCACAACCTGTTCCAGCAGTTCCCCGCTAAAACCTTTGTTTCTGTAAATTTTTCGGATCTCTTCCTTTTCCATTTCGGGAACAAGTCTGATTTCAAGTCGCTCCTGAGATATTTCATGATTATAGTAATCGTTTTCGCTTTTGCTGCTGATGAATTCTCCTGCGGCCATACTCAAAGCACCGGCAACGGTAGCCGCTATAAGAGTGATCAAGATTGTCTGAGGTGGTTGACCGGCTCCTACAACACCGGCAAGAAGAGCAAAAATACTTACAACACCGTCATTCATACCAAAAGTAATTTGCCGGATAAATTCACCACCCTGTAAATGAAATCGATCTTTAAATTCTTCAGTCTGTTTTTCCTTTTCAATGGATTTAACCGGTTTAAAAAAAGTTGAATCATGCCCACAAACATGGCAATAAAAACCGGGTTGCATGGATGTTGTCTCTATATTTCCACAAATCCTGCAGAGGTACAGATTCGATAAATCCATGTCTTCTTGCTTTTTACTGTTTTTATATGCACTTTTTAACAACTTCGAATGACACTTCTCCACATCCATGGCCCATTTCATCGAAAGCATGGAAATTTTATCTTGATTGCTCACAGACCCCGAGTTTATTATTTTTCTGAACTCAGGATACATTTTTTTATATTCAAACATTTCCGCTTCAATCGATTTACCCAGATTGAAGTCTGTTGAACCCGCCTCAAAAGGGATTGACTCCGGGATATGACTTTCGCCAAGGGCGCTCTCATGATTTTTCTTATGGATCTTCTCAGCTTCGGCAAGCGCTTTGAATAGCAGCGCAATATTAGGGTACTCCTCAGTCTCGGCTATCTCGGCATATCGCTTATACTGTCTGGATGCGTTGAACTCACCCTTGATTGCTTCTTTCAAATATTTGGAAGCCAGGTTCATCCGGTTATTGTCACTTTCCATATTTTTTAAACGGGTTAATTCTACTAATTTTAGGAGATAGATCACTCAGGCGTTTTTGTCACCGGGAACCAGACCATCAGTGAATCCAGTTGCAATTGAGCGGTTAGCTCGGCGTGGCAACATGCAAATACACGTGAAATTTTTATTTATCAAGCAGGTTGTTTTTTCACAAGAACCTTTACCAGGTAACTCGATCTATAACAAATGCTAGGAGCAACAATAACGTCTTTCTTGCCTAATAACCTTGATGTAGATTAAAGAATGGTTCTTCCAGGTAGAAAAATATGTTCCAACCTTCCCACCCAAAAGTCGAAGTTCCTACAAACCCCAAGCCTCAATGTCATCTTCGACGCAATAAAACGAAGAACTTCTTCCAGGATCGTAGCAAGAGGTGAATATTGGGATATCCATTCGAAACACCTACTTGGTATCCCCTTAATATAGGGTCCAGCACAAAGCATCGATTCCAATCCTGATGCAGGTTTTTAATCATCACTCTCAAAAGCAAACCCTTGATTATTTGTGTGTTCAGCCTGATGAAATCGGGTAGATCTACATGTTTGGTATTGGTTAGAACTCTAAATGAACTTGTTTTCAATGGGGGAAAAGTCTCCAGAATTTCCACCAGAAGACCCCGTATTCCTTCCATATCATCTGCATCGCTTGTTATAACTCCATCAAATCATAGCTATTTATTTGTTTCTTTAGAATTTTGTCAGAAGATTCGTGTGTCCCGGAAGTTCCATTTAGTTACTTTTATGTCACTATAAAGTGGGCTTTTTCGGGCTGGGATTTGGGCTAGATTTAAAAAGTTCACTCTTGAAGGAATAATTGCTGAGCAATGTTATAAAGAGAATCGTTTTCACCAGAAAAACCGGTTATTCAACTTTTTAATCCATTTCTGGCGAAACGATATGATATGTTTGATATTAATTTCTTCACACAAAACGAATAGTGTGATATTATCCTCGGCAACTACTACAGCTGCAATTAACATTCAATTAATCGCTTTACAGATGAATATTATATGATTCAGATACTCACAACATTTTTTTTTGTTTTTATTAGCGTGCAGCTTTGTGCAGCTAAAAAAATAGAGCTTTCAGATAAGGAACAGGCTTGGCTTAATCAACATCGAATTGTCAGAGCTCGTGTTGGTACAGTTCCACCTTTGCACTTCTTTGACGGTCAGTACAAAGGCATTTCTGTTGAGTATTTGAACCAGATAGCAAAACGGGTTGGTTTTCAGGTTAAATATGTGACTGATATCCCGTGGCCGAATGCTCTGGAAAATATAAAAAACCATAAAGTCATTGATTTACTCCTTACGGCCAAAATCACTCCAGAACGTAGACAGATTATCGCCTTTACAAATGATTATCTTTTAATGCCATATGTAATTTTTTCTCAGAAAGATCATTACTATATTAGTACTATTAAGGATTTGAATCAAAAAACAGTTTCAGTTGAAGAAGGTTATGCCATATATGATAAACTGGTCTATGAATACCCCAAGATCAAGTTACTAAAAAAGAAATCATCAATTGACGCAATCAGAGCTGTTTCGCTGGGAGAAGCCGATGCTTATATTGGTAACCTGACGATCGCGACTTATATTATCCAACGCTATAATTTGACCAATCTGAAAGTAGCAGCTCCTACGCCTTTTGATAATCACAACCAAGCAATGGCTATTCGAAATGATTGGCCAGAACTTGCAAGTATTATCGATAAGTCTCTAGACGCGATGATACCTAAAGAACATGAAACAATCCGTAATAGATGGCTTTCCATTCGATATGAATATGGTATTCAAATCATCGATGTATTAAAATGGATCTTGACAGTTGTATTACCCTTAGTAATATTTCTGATTGTCATTCTGTTCTGGAATAGACGTCTTAAGAGTGAAATAACCAACCGCGAACGGATCGAAGCGAAACTAAAAGAATCTGAAAGTCTGCGTAGAGCATGGCTAGAGCATTCACCTGATTGCACAAAAATACTGGATCTTGATTTTAATCTACAATATATGAGTGGCGCAGGTGTGAGAGGTCTGAGAATTGATGACATTACTTCGTATTACGGGAAACCATATCCTTTTGAGTTTTATCCTGAGTCTTTTAAAAAACCTATGCGTGAGAACTTAGCTAAAGCTAAAGAAATAGGTGAAACTATTACTCAGGAAGCCCCTGTGGTTGATGTGGAAGGAAACGAAATCTGGTTTCATTCGACTATCATGCCAATCAATGATGATAAAGGCCTACTTGATTATATAATGGTTGTATCCATAGATACCACCGAACGCAAAGCAGTGGAATTAAAAATTAAAGCTTCCCTTAAAGAGAAAGAAATACTCCTCCATGAGATTCACCATCGGGTCAAAAACAATATGCAAGTCATCAACAGCTTGCTTAGACTTCAGTCAAGCAATATTGAGGACGAACGAATAAAATCTATCCTTAAAGATAGTCAAAGCAGGGTTTACGCAATGTCTGCCGTTCATGAAACCCTTCATGGTTCAGAAAAACTATCCGAGATTAACTTGAAATCCTATTTATCCAAGATTACAACTTCCATATTTCAAACATACTCCACTGATCATCGAAAAGTTAAACTAAACAGCAAAGTTGAAGATTCCCCAATAAGCATTAATCAGGCATATCCACTTGGTTTGATAATTAATGAACTGATATCTAATTCTTTAAAGTATGCCTTTCCAGATGAGAAGGAAGGTGAAGTCAATGTGAATATGAAGGTATTGGACAAAGATATCCAATTAACCGTAATGGACAACGGTTCAGGAATGCCGGAGAATGTGGATTGGAAAAACAGCAAAACTTTGGGACTTAAACTAGTTCGCACCTTAGTTGAAAATCAACTCGACGGTTCAATAGACATGGAAAGTAATAATGGTACCAAATTCACTATTAAGTTCAACATTGATAAAGCTCATGCATGAAAAAAGTATATAATACACTTAAATTTTTTCGCTATATTCCTAATATCTGCTCCGGTCTGTCTGCCTTCTTGGGACTTGTGGTATTAGTCGGGTGGTACATCAACAATGCAACACTTATTCAGGTATTTCCGATATTCGTACCCATGCAGTTTAACACTGCCCTGGGGTTCTTGGTGTGTGGTATAGGAGTTCTGTTGCAATCATACAGCCGTAATCGTCTGGCTATGGCCTGTGGTTTAATAGCTGTTGTTATTGGTTTTTTAACACTACTTCAATATGTTTTTAACGTAAATTTTGGTATTGACCAACTCTTAATGGAGCATTATATCACCGTCGAAACCTCACACCCGGGTCGGATGGCTCCGAATACAGCTCTCTGTTTTGGGTTTAGTGGGACTGCCCTGCTGTTTTTGAGCAAAGTCAGGCGAACCCGACAGGACTTGATGGTGGTTGGAGTTTTAGGATCAATCACGTTAGCCCTAGGTGTGGTTTCTTTTTTTGGTTATTTGAGTGGTGTTGAGACTGCCTACGGGTGGGGAAATCTCACTCAGATGGCTGTTCACACAGCAGCAGGCTTTTTCACACTTGGAATGGGACTTTTTACGTTTGCATGGATTGAAGGAATTGTTGAAGATACATGGATTCCAGACTGGATTGCTTTGCCTGCCGGTATCGGTATGATAACGATCGCTTTGACTGAGTGGCAAGCTCTGATCGCAAAATTAGGATCAGAATATGTAGCCCTCCCTGTTATTGTTCTGATATCCGGTCTTCTGATGACAGTGTTGTTGATAGCCACGATTCACCTGGCTCAAATATCATGGCGCCGGGCAAAGGTTGTTGAGCGAGTCAACACTGAGTTGGAAAGAAAGATTAATGAGCACAAACAGGCCGAGGAGGCACTACGGGAATCTGAGAATAAATTTCGAAGCTTTGCTGAACAGTCAATTGTGGGGATCTATATTTTACAGGATGGCGTTTTTAAATATGTGAATCCAAGGTTCTCAGAAATATTTGGATATACCGTTGCTGAATGTCTGGATAATTTACCTTTCCAAAAACTTGTATATGATGAAGATAGCACAATGGTTGAGGAACAGGTTGAGAAACGAATTAAGAATGAAGAAAAATCGAAGCATTATGAATTTAGGGGATTAAAGAAAAACAGAGAAATAATCAGTATAGAAATATTCGGATCTTCTATAGAAGTAAATGATAGACGTGCGGCCATTGGCACTTTGCTAGACATAACAGAATCTAAACAAGCCGAAGAACAAATCAAAACATCCCTCAAAGAAAAAGAAACACTCCTTAAGGAAATTCATCATCGGGTTAAAAACAACTTAACTGTCGTATCAAGTCTTCTTAAACTGCAAGCCAGTAGTATGGAAGATGAGCGACTAAAAGAAGCACTGAAAGAAAGTCAAAACCGAATATTCGCAATGTCTGCTGTTCATGAAACACTGCACGGATCAGAAAATCTATCCAACATTAATCTAAATTCCTATATACCCAGAATAACAAGTTCGATTTTTCAAACATATTCTGTTAATCCAGCAAAAGTGACTTTGAAGAATGATGTTGAAGAAGTGTCATTCAACATCAATCAAGCATCTCCTCTTGGTTTGGTTATTAATGAACTCATATCAAATTCATTGAAATATGCATTCCCTGATGATAGAACAGGTGAAATTACTGTGAATCTGGAACAGAATGAAAAAGAGCTTCAATTAATCGTAATGGACGATGGCGTGGGAATGTCTAAAGAATTCGACTGGAAAAACCCTAAAACTCTGGGACTTAAACTAGTTCGCACCTTAGTTGAAAACCAACTCGATGGTTCAATAGACATGGAAAGTAACAACGGAACAAAATTCACCATCAAACTCAATATCGAAATCTAGTCATGACAAAACCAAAAATACTCATCGTTGAAGACGAAGCCATTATCGCCATGGAGGTCGAAAGCCAACTGCAAAGCTTGGGATATGAAGTGACTTCAATTGTCGATACAGGTGAGAAAGCAATTGAGAAAGCAGATATAGATAAGCCAGATCTCATGTTAATGGATATTCGTATTAAGGGAGAGATGGATGGGATTGATACTGCTGAAATCATCCGGACCGAGTTTGGAATACCTGTCATCTTCTCAACTGCATATTTGGATCATGAAAGAATTCAACGAGCAAAGATCACGATGCCTTTTGGATATGTGCTTAAGCCGATACAGGAAAGAGATCTGAGGGTGACGCTTGAGATGGGGTTGTACGTAGCGAAAATGGATGCGGAGAGGAAAAAAAATGAGCAACTTAATCGAATGTTAATGGATTCTTTACCTCACCCAGCGATGTTAATCAAAAAAAATCGAACGATTTTAGCCAGTAATAAATTTGCACAGGAGCTTGGAGTTATTGTGGGTACTAAGTGCTGGAAAACTTTTGGTAGGGCACTTTATATCCAAGAAAGTAATAAGCAACTACTGAATGAAGGAATGGAACCAATTAACCCTCAATGCCATTTTTGTTTAGCAAATGAATCCATTGAAGAGAAATGCTTGATGAATGACCCTGAAGTTGTAACATCTGGAGTTTTTGATACTTATTGGATTCATGTTGAAGATGATATTTTCCTTCATTATGCTGTTGATATTTCCGAGCAAAAACAGGCTGAAGTTGCTCTTAAAGATTCCGAGAAACAACGTCGAGCTTGGCTTGAGAATTCCCCAGATTGTACAAAGATTTTAGATCTTGATTTCAATCTGCAGTATATGAGTTCAGCTGGTGTAAGAAGTCTTAAAGTGGATGATGTTACCCCTTTCTATGGAAAACCATATCCTTTTAACTTTTACCCAGATTCATTTAAAGTACCGATGCATAAAAACTTAGTTAAAGCTAAGGAAACTGGTGAAATTATAATGCAGGAAGCCCCTGTGGTTGATGTTGACGGGAACGAAATTTGGTTTCATTCAACCATTGTCCCAATTAATGACGACGAAGGCAAACTTGATTATTTAATGGTCGTGTCCATTGACACTACTGAACGTAAGCAAGCAGAGGAAACACTAAAAGAAAGTGAAGAATGGTTTTCCACAACCCTGAGAAGTATTGGGGATGCTGTAATCACCACTGATACAAATGGTAATGTTACCCTACTGAACCCGGTGGCGGAATTATTGACCGGATGGAAACAAGAAGAAGCAACTGGAAAACCTTTGAGGGAGATTTTTAATATAATTAATGAGTCAACCAGGGAGCCGGTGGAAAACCCTGTTGAGAAAGTACTCAAAACTGGAAATATTATCGGATTAGCCAATCATACAGTTCTTATCGCGAAAGATGGACGAGAAATCCCCATTGATGATAGTGGTTCCCCAATTAAAAAAGATAATGGAGAAATTTTTGGTGTTGTACTTGTCTTCCGAGACATCAGTAGAGACAAATAGGTAAAGCACAATAGTCAAAAGACATTTTATCACCTAAATACCTGTCTATGGAAAAAGCTAGAATACTAATCGTTGAAGATGAAGCCATCATCGCGATGGAGATTGAAAGATATAATTATTGATTTCCCATCATGTACAGCACGAAAAAATCAGAGGTGTTATGATTATACAAGCAAGATTACAGGTTATTTGGCGGGTAGTTTTTTTTCTTTTGATTAGTACACATACTGGGTTTACTAGTGAGAAACTTGTTATTTCCAGGGTCGAAGGTAACAACATTATTGTTAAGATTTCAATGATTGTTGTTGAAAGAGCTTATGAAGAAATAGGCACCAAGCATGGGGATCCTAGCATTATGAGATACTAGAAGTACTTGTTTTTTAATTTTACAATTCTTAATCGCTTCCAATAATCCTTTATTAATGTATGAAGTTGCGAGATTATCTTCTGGTTGGTCAATAATTAGTGGAGCTATGTCTTTATCCCATCCTAGTATTAGGTCTAATATAACTGATGTTTTCCACCCAGCAGATAGTTGATCAAAATCTTTTCCTTCTTTTGTGATTATTCTATATGATTTAACATTGAGTCCACTCCGAAAAAGTCGGAGAAAAAGTTAGTGTAATGCGAAGTTTTTACTTGCAATAACAGTAATATAAAGTATAATTATCTCATATATTACGCAATATAAAACCAGATAATTATTCGGATACCAAAAAATGTTCAAACAGTCTTCGACAAACAACCAATTGGATCTATTCGGCAGCTTTGACATGAATCTGGACAAAGGCCGGACCAAAGCCATGAATGATCCAAGCGCCTGGTTCAATCAGTTTTTTGAACACGTAACTGATCAGATCAGGGAAAGCGGATTCTCAGTTCTCTACAATGAACAGTTCGGTCGTTCAAATGCACCCATCCGCATTCTTCTGGCCATGATGGCGTGGGGTAAAAAAAGTAAATTCGTTGATATCCGCTGAATTGAAAGGATCTACAGGGTATTTTATGCGATTTTCCCGTCCGTTACCATCAAGCAGCCTTTCTATAGTAGTATTTCAGCACACCTCCCAGCCGACTCCTACATTCAATCTTACTGTGTCGATCCCGAGGATTGTAATCTTGAGATGGAAACGGAAGGCGATTATCTTTGCCTTGATGATTCCGTTCCTGGTGATAATGGATTGTGTACTCTTTCAACGCTAGACGTAAGCTTTGCTCTCCGAAGAAAATCAGCCCAGATATACATTCAGATTTT
>PJEL010004054.1_pt1 | contig 12256 bp, 10 predicted proteins | sample 1853271 | NCBI WGS metagenome assembly PJEL01 (sample SAMN08108733, study PRJNA415343) | Invertebrate metagenome, whole genome shotgun sequencing project. | host: Globobulimina | place: Sweden: Gullmar Fjord | collected 2015-08 | reverse complement strand
TCTTCTTCTAAGGTGGGCTCTAATAAAAAGCTACTTTCGTGTTGAGTATTATTTATGATATTATCTAAAACAATATTATTTTCCACTAACGCTTTAGTTACCTTAATACTACTCTCGTTGGGTTGTTGATTATTTGTATTTATATTCTCTTCCTGAGTAGGTGGAGCTATGCTTTGTTGCACTGATTTTATTTGATGATCTTCTTCTAAGGTGGGCTCTAATAAAAAGCTACTTTCGTGTTGAGTATTATTTATGATATTATCTAAAACAATATTATTTTCCACTAACGCTTTAGTTGCCTTAATACTACTCTCTCCAATACTTCCTGCATGGCCTGACTTAGTATTAAAAAAATAATACACAGCACAAGATAATACTATTAAGAGTATTATTGTTTCTCTATTATTATGACTAGATAAATTTTGATATACTTCGCATGAATCATCGCATACCTCTACCTTAAATTTAGTTTTTTCTGTATCTATGCTATCTGAATATATATTCTGAAAAAAGCAACTTGCTAAGCCTATAAGAAGTGTAGTTATTAAATGGTTTATTTTCATTACTGATCTGTGTATTATGCTTTTTCACAAAAATAACATTTATTTTTCAACTCACCAAATAGTGTTTGTGTCTTACAATGAACGATAGGTCTTATGTAGAATTATTTATATGACAAGTTTTTTGGCTTCTAATCCCAAAAACTCACACACTGGCGTGCTTAAATTAACGACTACACGTGCTTGTTAAACTCAGTTCTCAATCTTTTTTTGGGGAGATTACAGCTCTTGGGTTTCTTTAGGTATCTTCACTTTCTAATTTGTGTAGTAGAATATATACCTACTTTAGCATTTTTTATATGTTTTTTGGGTAGTATCTGCTCCAGCATCTATTAATGTTTGAGCTATTTTTTTATGTCTGTTGAATAGCCAAGTGAAGGTGCGCCTAGTCATTACTTTGCATTACTAAATACTCTGCATATGTCTACTCCTCAAGAAACCTTAGGGGGTATCTGACCATTAACTTTTTATATTAATATAGGTGTCTATGGCCAGGATACCGTACTTTTATATATGTTGAGAAGTGTTGCTGCTAGCTGCTGGTCTGTATTTTCCTTCTAACTTCTCTTATCTTTTATGGATTCTTATGGTGGCAATAGTGTTTTTAAAAATGATTTTAAAAGCACTACTTGCTTCTAGCAAGATTGAGACCTTTTTTGGTTAATGGTATTTCCTATAGCGGCTAGCTCAAGTGCAAGATCTGTGCGTATCCTCTGTTTTGACAGACGGTTTATCTTTGCTTTTAGCCTTGACACTTGCTTTTTACGAATTATAAAGAGTTCTAGATTGCTTATTTGTTTAGTGTGGAGAGATAGTGCATAAGTTCTTTTTTAGTTTTTGGATTGTATGTTGCTTTATGGATACTTCTTTTTGTGCTATCTGCTCTTTTAGGTGTTTTAGCTATTTTTCTATCGCTGCTTTTTCTTTTTGCTTTTTTTCTACTAGTCCTATCTGTTGTTTACCACAAAGGCCTTCTATCCCTGGGGGTGTGCTTTGCATTTTTGCTTGTTGTAGATATGGGGTGTTTCTGTTGATACTACTATGATTGCTTATGTTTTTGTCTTGTTTTTCATCTCTGTTATTTAAATTTTCTTCTATATATCTTTTTTCTTTCTTCAATTTCTTAGATTCATAGTTCTTACTATTTCTCTCTCTGTTTGAATTTCGTCTAATAGTTGCTACATTTGCGCCATCTGTTGTTTTAGGTTTCTTTATTGTTATTGTATCTATTTTATTTGCCTTTCTTTTCGGTTGCTTTTTTTATCTGCTATACTAGTGCTATCTGTTGTCTCATCTATACCTCTTCGCTATGTTGAGGTATTGCCTTGTTGTTGTATGATCGTCTTAGGTAGTATATGAGTTGTTATTGTTTCTGCTTTGTACTACTCTTTCAGTAGTGGTTTTATTGCTACATTGTAGTTATTAGGTAGAGCTAAAATATACCAAACGTCGCATTTATAGACGATTGGACTAAATATCCAAGGTTAGTTAGCGCAGTAATGCTGATAGTGGTCTCTTAGCCCTTTAGGTAGTAGGCCTAATAATTAGATGGAGAAGCTACTTTTATTAATATATTGATCATACATAGACATAAATAGTAGTGATAGCGATTTTGCTCAATTGCTGTTAAAAAGTCGATAATAATCTTATCTTTATCAAAAAAAAATCTAAATTTAAACTTTTGGGTTAATACAATTGAGTCCTTAAAGGCACCTATAGTATATAATCTTTTTTCTCTGTCGGATTCTAAATCAACAATCTCTTTTTTAAGCTCAAGCAATTGGAAAATATGCAATTTGTCAGCTGTTAAATCTTGGGTTTATTATACTTTTATTTTCACTAAGTACTTTTTGTGAAACTCTCACATAAATAGGATAAAGTTTAGTGCCAGTATTTGAGCAAGAAGCCAAAACACAATTATATTGAAATAAAAAGCAAAAAATAAGAAATGCTTTATGTCCATATAATTTTATTACGATAATATCGTGTTGTATTTACGACGCAATTATAACTTAAATATGCTTAGTGAAAAGCTGCGTTTTTTGTTGTAGTTAAATTTAGGTTCACTTGCATTTAAGTACCTAATGTTAAATTTTATAAATAACTTAAACTTTAACGTGATATTTTATATTACTATAAAGTATCATCCATAAAAAATAAGTCTGTATTAATATCGTCTTCATCGAAATATCGAATATCATTTTTCTTATTAATAGATTTGCAGTAGTAACAAGATAAATAAATGATACACATAATAACTATCGTAGAAATGCTAGCAATAATAAATTGCCAGAACTTCGTTATTCTATTTGGAACGATTAATTCATTTAGCTGAGTATTATTTTGATCTGTTGTAATCCAGACTTTTTTTATAATTTTATTAGAATTTATATATTCATAATTTGCAACGGTGTATCTTCCATTGTTTCCACAATTTTCAAAAATATAATCGTTGCTTTTTTTTTTATTTTCATAGAATTGGTTTTTAAAATAATTATATTTATTATCCTTACCATTATAATCATAGTAAATAGAAAACCCATTTTTTTCATGTACTACTACTAAAACATTCTTATCCATATCGTTACAATAAGTACCTAAATCATTATAATAATTTTGATCATTATAACTCAAGATATTAATAAGAATCCTATTGGTTTTAAATTTGACACTAGCAGAATATTCTTTAATTATACCAACTAAATGCATAATAGCAAAAAAAGCCATATCACTATGATTTTTTTCATTATACTCCATAGTATTGGCAATATCTTTTCTTAATTTTAGGCTAGTTAAGTATTCTGTGTCGGGTTTTATATCGCTATATAGACTTTTTTTGGATTGTTATTTTGTTTTGATCATATATTTCTTTTGAAATTTTTAACAAAACAGGATAAAAATTAGTATTATTTGCACTGGAGGCAAAAAATAATCTTTGTTTTGATAAAAAGTAGAAAATAAGAACTGTTTTGAAATTAGATAATTTCATTATGGGCAAGTTACTTTAACTTTTTGCTGATATAACAAATATAAATTAAAGTGCAAAATTAAGAAAACTATTCGTTATTAGTTTTTAAACTATCATTTTCAGGACTTGCACTACTGTTTTCTCTTCTAAGACTATATTTAATAAAACTAACAAAAGAAGCAAGCATTAACCCTAAAGTTGGGTATCCAAAAAAACTGATTGATTTTTGGTTGATTTTTGGCTTTGGATTATTACTTTCCCTTTCATCTATAACAATTACCTCAGCACTATCATTTTTTTTTGAATTGATGTATGAAAACTTATAATTGACTTTAGGTATTATAGAATTACTTTTTATCAAAATGTTATTTATTTTATCAACAACAGAGTTACTTTGAAGTTCTTTTGAAAAAGCATCATTATTAGTAACATAATTTATGTTTCCTTGAGTTTTTAATTTTATACGATCTTTTATAAAAAAAAACCTAAAACCCTTTTTTAAAATTTCTACAATAAATAAATCATAATATTGGGTTAAGTACTTAATTCCAGTAGTATCAATATAGCCTATATCTCTATTTATAGTGTTGGTGCTTTTGCCATATTCTATCTTAATAGAATTATTACTAGAGTCAAATTCACAACTAGCTTTAAAAGAACTTATTATTCCAAGTGAAGTTGCTAAAACTGCTATGTTATACTCTAGGTTATTATACTCAGCATTGTCAAGAGTTTCAGTTTTTGGTTCAAATATTTTCTTATCAAGTTTAAAATCAGTTGAGTAAAACTTATCGGCTTCTATATTTTCAACTAACCCATTTTTAATTGTATCAGAGTTTTTATTAATTAAATTTTGTGATGCTTTTATGTAAACAGGGCAATAATTATTAGATGCTATAATCGTCTTAGTTAAGCTTATACAAAAAATAAACAAAAAGTAAACAGTATTCATTAGTAGTCAAAACAGTATAATTTTTAATTACAAATATTATATGTTATTATTAGTAAGGAAAAAATATATTTTAATATACTATTTATAAGTATTCTTAAATTGACCTTTAAAGTTTAACTACACTATGTGTTGTTTTTTGTTTATTTAACTTCCCCTTCTCCATCAAAAGAAGGGCTCTTTGACCAAATTTTCCATAACCCCACTTATAAATTTCATCAAATAAAAATTTATGTCTATGATTATCATATAAATTCCTAAAGCCATAAATAGAACCAGCTATTTGACCTGTGATACTACCTATACTATCCGCATCACCCAATAAATTCACAGCATTTTTTATTGCATGAGCAAAAGAATTGGAGTTGTATACAGAATTTAAACTAGCAGCTAATGCATCCGCAGAAAAACTGTTCCAATAACAAGGGTCAACTGGATATCCGTTGTACTTATTATTTTGACCCTGAAGTCTTTTTTTGTATGCTTTCAACATTAATTTTTTATATTTTTTTCTGCTATTTCTCCAGTTCCAGTTAGCTTCTCTGCTATTTTCATTTGCATTTGATTGAATTAAAGTTTTTAGACAAATTAATTCCTCGCTATATTGTTTACTCTTATCTTTAGGCAAAAAATACTGTTTATAAGTGTCAATATTTGATAAAAATTCATTTAAGACTGAATTTAACCATTCTTTAACATCACTGTTGTAATCAGTGGCTCTATTAATAGATTTATAAATAAGAAAAGATAACAAAGAACAACATTCTGCTGCTATAATTCCAGGATGTGTTGTTGTAGAAGATTTAACTGCAAACTCGATTAAACTTTCTTCGCTATGATCATAAAAAAAAATAGGAATAGGAGCTAGCCTCATTAAAGAGCCATTACCACTATCATTGTTAGCGCCAAGAGGCATGAAAACCTCTTTTTTATTTTTTTTAAAATCAAAGATTGATTTTGAAATATTGCTTCCTAAGCCAACCGAGGTTATACCGAAAAAGTTACCATTGGAGTCCTTTTTCTTAAGTCTTCTGGGATTATTTCCAAAAGGGTTATTTAGACCATTAAACCACCAATTAAAGAAATTATATCTTATGTTTATTCCATTAAATCCTTCTTCTGCAATCAAAGAATCAGCAATACATAACCCCATAGAAGCATCATCTGTCCATTGTCCTTGCTCTAATTGAAATCTATTACATACATTACCTATATAATTAATTCTATTATGCTTGTCAAAAGAAAACTTAGGTTTGTTCTTTGTAGCTATACTAACAAATTCCAAAGGTGCACCAAACGAATCTCCAATACCCATACCATACATTGATCCAACGCATCTATCTTCTTTACTATTTGCTGAAATTTTGCTTATATAATCAGGGTTAAAAGTATTTTCTGATTTAAAATAATCAAAATTGGTCAAAAGAGAAGTTCTAACAGTTTGTTGCTCTGAGGTTTTATTTAAATGGGATTTAAGAAAACTGGCATAATCAAGAGTTTTTTTAGGTAATTTTTTTTGATTTGTACTGACAGAATTAAGAGTTCCTTGGTGGTTAAAATTAGGATTTGGTACTGCAATAAAATTTTTCGAAACATCAACCTCTCCATTGAGGTTATTATTTTGTGAATTTGTTAAATATAGTATTGTTCCCAGTATGGCACAAATAATAACAATACCAATTAAAAAAAATGAGCTATCTTTTTCTTCTTCTTCGATGTATGAATCTTGTTCAGTAGAGTCGTCAAAATAGGTTGATCCCTCGGATTGTAAGTTTTTTTCTAAGCTCCCAAATAACCTAGGTGTACCGAAAAAACAACTAGCAACAATGAAATAAGTCACAGGGTTAATATTTTTTGGGGTCATAATTAAATAGCTTAAAGTAAGATAGCGCTTTCCCATTCTACTATCCCTAACTCTTTCCAGATATCAAAATAGTCTAAATAGAAACGAATAACAATAATAACAAATAGGTTACTAAATATTAGCTTTAGCCTCGCCTAATAAGAACAACCATTATACAAAACCTCCACCTAATACCAACAGAACAACAATACCTAATTACCATCTCAACCTCCTAATTACTTTTTTATTTTTGCTTTTTATTAAAGTTATCATAATCGTTTGAGATATTCTTAAAACCCCATTTTATCTTACCTGTTGCCAATTGCTATCAGAGTACTGACCTAAGTTGAACTTCCAAATTAGATCATTCTGTTGCTCAATGGAGAGTTTATTTAGTATAGTTTTTGCTAAACTTTCATCATTTGTCAAATGAGCATAACTTAACAAGTTATTTCCTGAAGATTTGTCTTAAGTAAAAAGCAGTTTAACGTTGTTCAGCCCTAACACCCAATTCAACGCCTTTTTTACATTAACTGACATAGTTTCTTGCTCCCCACTTAGCGAGAAGTAGCTGTTGTACGAATCAAGAGACGAAGGATTAAAGCTACGTTCTTGACCAAGAATATTTTTGTATAAATGCTTTTGGTACTAACTCCTCTATTATATTAAGGAGTCCCAAATATTGACTTTCTGCATTACTGCTAGCTATCTAAGTTGTGGAGCGGTTAGGAGTTTCAGTTGTATTAGCAGCTCATACTTGATAAGTTTTATCAAATAGTGAAGGAAGAGTAAATGCTACTCTTGTTATTTTTTTATTATTCATGAAACCAAAAATACGCGCATTTAGGCTAATATACAACTAGGGGTAGTGGCTTGTTTAATTTTATTAGAGCAATGGCTAATATCTTAGAATTAATATTTTATTCTACTCGCCAGACTAAGCCTTTACTTAGTGAAACTCTAATTTGTTTTAGCACTCTGCGGAGATTAAAGGTTGATTATTAATAAAAAAAACCAAGAAGGAATAGTGTCACAAAATTTTGAATTATTTAAACTATACTCAAAAATTATTTTGGCTTCACCAAAAGACAAAAAAGAATAAATAAACCTATTTCCTACTCTTACGTAACGAAAGATTTCCAATAATATAACTCACAGAAATTGCATCATCATCACAATAATTGTCATAAAAGTCATCAAAAGAATCCAGAAAACTCTTGTAATAATCATAGTGAACTGTAATATCACTGTTTGTGTTATCAAGTTTAAATCTATTTTTAAATTAAAAACCCCAAAGGACTAGATTGTAACAAGATAGTGTTTAGAAAACTATATTCTTCAATTATTTCTCTTTTTAAGTTTTCCCTTTTATCGATTGGGATATTTATGTGAAATGTTTTTAGAAACCTCTGAGAGATTATTATTAATAAAGCTTTTACTAAACCTAATTTTAAACATTAAAGTAGATATTACCACTGATGTTAGTTGCTGTAATAAAGTTAGATAATAGGACTTCTACTAAGTAGAATAGTCGTTAAATATTTATATTTTGTAATAATTGCTAATATTTGTATTGATGGTAAAGTAGATATAGAAAATAAAAACTTAAAGTTTAGTTGATTAGAAAGGTTTATAATTAACTGAATCTTAAAACACCCTTTTAGAATTTATTTATAATGCTATATTTATTTCCCTGTGTGTGATAGGGACTATTTTTATAATAGCGGAATGTTCTCTTGCTCTCGAACAAGAATATAGAAATCTCGAACGAAAACATGAAAAACAAATGGTTGAAGTAGAAGTAAATCATGCCAGAGAACTGATTAAAGGTGGGTTCAAAATTTTTTTTAATTAGTAGTCTTTTTTTTTTGAAAAAAAATGCGTAAGCAACCTCTGGCTTTAGCTGCCTAGTTACCTACTCCTATTTTTACCAGCAAGGTGCTCTGCTACTATTGCCCATCATAGGTCTTTCTTCTCTTAGACTGCTTAATGATAAATTATGATGTAGTTCGCCATCTACTTATATACTCTTACTCTTTAATTATATTTAAAATAGCTCCACCACAAGACACTTTCTTTTGGTTAAAATATCCATCAGATAGTCTAGGAAATAGTATGAGTGAGGCATCTGTTGTAGTTACATTGACAAAATTTATGTGTTAGCTTAGTTGGCATTAATGCCAACTAAGCACTATTAATAACAAATTTGTGTTATTTGTTATGGAATGGTGTAGTACCGTAGATGAAATCTTTTGGCACATCTCCTTTTCTAAAATTGAAACGCCTACCTGTGAATTTGGAGCTAGTAGTGATTATTTTCCTATAGCCCAGTGACTACTTTTGGCACATCTTTCAGGTATATGAGCTAGCCAAAGCACTAGGAGGCTTTCCCAAACACTCTAGAACAGAATTTGGATTTTTAAAAAATTTTATTTACCTTTTTAACATGATGATAAAAAAAAATACAAGAGCAGCATTTTTAATACTATGCTTATTTGCTAAAACATGTAAAGTAACAGACGCCTCTACAACAGGTGCCTCTAGTGGTGAAGATACTATAATGGGATCCTATAATGAGATTTTAAATGTCATAAATAAAGCCCAAAACTCCAAAGAAAAAAAAATATTTGTGATGGGGAAAATGATAAAAAATGCGTTAAAGTTATTAAACCCAGGAGTAAAATTTAGGTTCCTCAAAGTGCCCCAAAAGAACTCATTGAAGACATTATTAATGTATGCTACAGAAATAGCTGTAAAAAACAATGATACTGCATTACTAATAGAAATACTAAGGAACCTTACATCTGATGAGATTAAACTGCTCATCTTCCAAAAGGATAAAGATGATAGTAGTGCTCATAAAATAGCAAGTACAAAAAATGCTAAAAAAATAGCAGATTTTTTATCAAGCCAATATGAAGAGGCTTCTGATCAATCTTTTTTAAAATACATATTAGCAGAAAAAAGCTGGAGTAAAACAAAAAAATTTATATCAATGCTACTTTGCAGTTTTGTCTGCCTAGTGTTTGTTTATTTTTATTTTGCACGCACGCATAAACAATGACCAGAAAATCCTCTCCCTTAAACCATAAAGGTTATTACAAGCAACCTTGTTTGGTGGCGGTATCTTTCAGCTTACATTTTTTTTGTAAAAATCAAACAAACCAAATTCTAAAATTTACAATACCTACCAGCTCTCCAATTATAATTACTAATCATAGCAAAAAGACTTGTTTTCATTGCAAAGACATGCTGTTTTTAGGACATGTTCACAGGTATTAGCTTAATCACCAACAAAAACATCCCTAAAAAAGATATTAACTCAATCGATGGGCTTTGTTACCTATATTTTAGAACTCAAAAAGCATAGGTGGTAAGGAGCAAAGATTCATATTATAAAAAAAGGGACGCCTTGATATTCACAAAATATATTTACAATATAGTGGGAAATAAGAAATAGCTTGGTTCTCTGATGCTGTTAGCATTTTACCAAAGTAGTCCACCATCAATTGGTATAACAGCTCCCAAAATTTTTTAAAAAAACGCCGTCATCAACCAATAGAACAAAATAAAAAATAACTAAAACTCATTCATTTAACTCTGAAGCGATTCTCTGTTTATTAAGGGTAGGGATGGGGTAGTGCGACTTTTTATTAAGTAGCAAAACTAATAATAGATGAAGTCTAAGTGTTAAAAGTCATCTCTTAATAGAGCCTAAACTCTATTTAAAAAAAAGAGGAATAATAAAGTACTAGGTATTTCTTTTTGTTATAAAAGTTAAACTTAAAATAAGCAACATCCTACTTTTGAACAACAATGAGCAACTCAAAAAACTAAAGAAAGGACTACAAAAACATGCCTTAGACATAGAGGGAGGAGTAAAAATCCTATCCAGTGCTTTAAAGAGTGAAGGCTCTTTTGGCCTTAGTAAGGAAGAGAAAATAATAATACTATTTTAGAGAGCTTCCTAAGTAGTTTTCAAAAAAACTTTCAATGCAATAAATAAGAAAAGGAAGTAAAATAAATATTTAAAACAAAGATTATGCTTTCTTTATAAACCAAATAAGCATAGCAAATAGAAGAAAATTTTTGTTACCAAACAAGCAGAAAAATAGCTGATAACAAAGAAACTAATGTCCTTACCTTTTAGGACTTAAGTGTCAAACAAACGAGGGAGGCCTTAATGCAAAGAAAGTGTAGAATATAAAATTGTAAAAAAATAAAGTAATGTTTGAAGCAGGGTTAAACAAAAGCCAATTAGATATGTGGGTCATTTACTATAAGTTTTTCCCACATATATGGTAAAAAAAGCGGTCTTTAAAATAGGTGACTTATCATAACCCTGGAAGTGTGCTAGCTCTCTCCACCAATCACCTCAGGTAAGTAAGAGTCAAATATTTTTACCTTCTAATTGTGAATATTAGAGATAACCTATGATAAAAGCGTTTAAGGGGAGGGCATTAAACTCTGGCAAAAAAATTAATACTAAACTCACACATGTAAGGAGCTGAGTGAAAAGAGGTGTTTTTGTTGTTCTTCTGGGGAGCATCATAGATGATATCTTTTGGCACATCTCTTTTTCTAAAATTGGAACGCCTACCTGTGAACCTGGAGCTAGTAGTGATTATTTTCCTATAGCCCAGTGACTACTTTTGGCACATCTTTCAAGTATATAAGCTAGCCAAAGCACTAGGAGGCTTTCCCAAACACTCTCGAACAGAATTCGGGGGTTAAAAAAAATTATTTACCTTTTTAACATGATGGTAGTAAAAAAAACAAGAGCAGAATTTTTAATACTATGCTTATTTGCTAAAACAAATAAAGTAAATGCTCTGAATCTTCCAGTAAGTACGACAGATAAAACAACCAAATACAAAGAATTTCTTAATAAAATAGATTATATATTATCATACTCTGAGAGTGGAAGATGATTTTGTCTCTGATATTAAACTAAATCAATCAAAAAACAGACAAGCATCTAGCTATATTAAACTCGCAATAAAAATAGTCAAAGGAATTTTTGAGTTACTCAAAATCCTTCAACAAAATTTAGGAAGGACATTATTGATATATGCTGTAGAGATAGATAGCATTAATGATGTAAAAGCAAGATTATAGGGTCTTTCACCTGAGCAGATTACTGCCTTCCATGGTGACTGACTCAGTGCCTATAATGAAGCTCCAAGCTAACAGAGAAGTAGAAGATTCTAAGTAAACAAGTTAGTCCTGGAGTAGCAGTGGGTTGCTTTCAGCAGTAATAGGTGTTGCTATGGCTTTCATCCTATTCATAATAGACAATCAATAGTAAGTCCTTCAATTAAAATAGTTGAGGTATATTGCTAGTAATTTTGTCATAGATCTGCACTTTAGTATAGATTTAAGCATATACTAATTACACTCAAATTCTTTGTGCAAAGCATATAATAGAGCTGAGCAAAAGCCAACTAGTTGGCTTTTATTATCTCTACGGTAATAGATTTTTGTTTTTATCTACACATCACAAAGGGTTTTTTATGACCCACTTAAGAGTACTATCTTTCAACTACTAGAATACTTTAACTGATGTTTTCAATAAGCTCAACTTTTAAAAAGTAATTTTCATACTTTTCAAAACTAGATCGACTATCTAAAATCAAGAAAACTTATATATTATGTCATTTGAGATAGATGCGTAGGCAACCTCTCGTACTTAAGCCCAGAGTCACCTACGATATTTTTCCTGTACTTACTCTAGGATTACTTGTCATAGTGCAAAAGCTTGTTTTTATTGCAACGGTATGTTATATATCGTAATATGCTCACAATAATTAGCTTAAAATCTCAACCCACCCTTGTCAAAAAAAGATATTAAGTCAACCGATGGGCTGTGTAGGTTATATTTGGAATGCAAAAACTATAGATGATAAATAAGAGCTAGATTATTTACAGAAGGTAAG
>PJEL010004053.1_pt1 | contig 12260 bp, 10 predicted proteins | sample 1853271 | NCBI WGS metagenome assembly PJEL01 (sample SAMN08108733, study PRJNA415343) | Invertebrate metagenome, whole genome shotgun sequencing project. | host: Globobulimina | place: Sweden: Gullmar Fjord | collected 2015-08 | reverse complement strand
GTTTCCCAAGGGCTACCAGCAGCGTCGATTACTGCAGATGCGTTTTTGATTTCGTCTTGATAAGCTGACATGTGTCAATCCTTCAATAATGTGAGTGGGGGCTAGTGCCTATCTCGTAGCGTGTCTCAATGCACTAAACCTTTTTGCTACGATGCGTATATTAGATAGATTCACGCCATAATTGAAATTAATAGCATGTATACCTATTATTTATCTAATGAATACCCACTCACTTCAGAAGCTGACTAGTTAAAAGCTACTTTTTTTTTACTTCCGCATTCCGAGCGCTGCTTATCAATTTTACAGCGAATCTTCTTTTGCAGCTTCATCATGCCTTTGTTATACCCGCCTTCTTGAGTCACTTTATCTCGAATTTCGGCAATTTTATCATCCAAAATTTTACTCTCTCTACTCGAGAGCTTAATCATTTTTTCTCTAGGAACTTCTCGACTATTCTTTTCTACTTCACGGTACAGCATATTTAATTTAATAAATAAGTCTTCACGCAGAAACTGCCCTACTTCAGGAGGGATAGTATCAACACGAGAAACTACTTGTAATGTCATTTGCGAGAGTGGGTAATCAACAATAGAGCCATGTTTTAAGCCAGTGCCTAAATTAAACATGTTATAGCCAACCAGTGGCGCCATTACGACGTCGGCATCCGCTAGATTATAGGCTCCTGCAGCCGCTGCTGTATTTTGCCCATTAATAATTTTCATACCAAAAGCGTCAAATAAGGCTTTTTGCGAAACGTCACTATTAACGATGGAAGCTTTACCGCTAAACGTGCGTTTAAGAGTCGGCTTTTTACCATCGTGTGTAAATAGATAGTTATCACCAATAGGGATCACTCCAACTACATGATAATCCCCTTGCTGCATTTTTTTATGAGCATGAGTACTGGCCAATACTTGCAACAAGTACTTCATATGCTTCCGACTAGGCACTCCACCCAACGCTTCTATCGAGCCAGTAAAGTCATTAAATTGTTTAGCTTGAGCACCACTCATGATACTAGTATCACATTCGCCAGACTTCAGCTTATCAACGACTTCTTGCTCATCAGTATATGCAGCAACATGCATAGTGATGCCATAATGTCTCATGCGTAATGCTTGATCAATTGTGCTGGTATAGATAGGGCCTTGCTTACCTAAAACATCCCATACACAAGTCATTCGTGGCGGTATCTCGCCATCAATTAGCATGTGTGCGTAGAGTTTTTTAAGTGCCCGAATGCGAGATTGTAAAGTGCGTCCCTGATCCATAGATCTCGCACGTAGTTCGTCTTCGCTAAGTTTTTTGGCAACTGCAACATTTGAAATCAATCCACACGATAGGCAGAGTGATAATGTGAGCAGTAGCGATGAGAATTTTTTCATTATTATTATCCCTGATCGATACTATCCAAGCACTAGCATAACGATAAAATCGTAGGCTAGCACTCTTTACTTACGGATATTATCAGCAAAAAGGATAAACCAAAAGTTGAACAGTTAATCATCAAACTATCCTAAACATGAACGCTGATTTTACTGAATAGGTGTTGCGGTTAAGTTTGTGGTCAAATTGAGGTTTTGCATCACTACCCCGTAGAATACGGTTTCAGGTGTAGTGATATCAGGGTGCTTAAGCTGTACAGCACCTATGTTCAATTCTTTAAAAGAGACATTGCCTTGTACGGCGAAGCCTAGTGGACGCAATTCCTTTTGGGCTGCTGAAGGAGAAGCTACATAAGTAAAGCTCGTTCGCCCTGCATCATCATAGATAAGCTCATCACCCAAGTTGCCTAGGGCATCCGTAGATTTCTTGAGTACCTTAGTTTCATAGACATCAATATTTAAGTTAGCTTGCAAGCCATAATCATTATCGTCACTAGTGCCTAGGCCATCATTCGTACTGTAGTTATCAAAGATAATTTGTGTTCCTGTGCCATTGACAGGCTCGCCACCCGATACTGATCTATTATTTTCCCAAGTTAAGCGATTTCGTGCTCCGATACTATCACCACTGCCTTTACTCACATCCGCAAGCTTGGCCGTTAGAGCAACGGTCATCCCTTGATTTCCTCGATCTTCCCAACGTCCGCCCGCTGTGCCACAAGCAGACTCACTCGATCCATTAGCGCCTACACAGACTTGGCCTGCTCCTCCAGGAAGCACTGCGAGAGAAGAGTTTTGTTCGAAACGTTCAAGCTTAACTCGGCCTAAGCTACGTCCTGTGTTTTTATTCCCCCAGCGTAAATTCGCAATATCCATGGTGCTCCACTGCTCACCACGATTTACTTTTAAACCATCACTCTCTACGTCAAAAGTAATATCACGAACATGAATATCATAATTAACGCCAGTAGCCCAAATCCCCTCACCATTCTCATCAATCGATAAGCCGATATTGGCGTTATTAAAGTAGTAATCACCATCAATCCTAATTCCGCCTCCCGAATCACCACCTGCGGTTATCTCAGTAAAACCATCAATATCAAAATCCATTGCTTGAAATACTTCTAATGACAACAAGAGTTCAGCACCACCTTGAATAGGGGCCGTCTTACTACCTACTCGTAAACCATCGATACTATAAGAACCGATTAAATCTGACACACCTATGGCTATCTTTTTATCACGAACATCAATGGTTGTATTTGCTGAGCCATAACTTTCAATTCCACTGATAACAACTCGACGGCCATCATCAATATAAGATAATTCTGCATTAGCCAAATTCCACTGAGTGGCCATACTCAAGCCCTCACTCGAAGCACCTAAGCCTGTATAAAAACTTTGTGCATAAGGCTTAATTTCAGCGGGCATTGCATTGAAATCAGGTTGACGTATACCTGGGTATAGTTGTAAACGGTTGTAGCGGCTATTAGCAACATCATCATTCAACATAAAGTCGAGTTCTATTGAGCCAACAGGTCTTAAGCTATCACCTATTAAAATAGTTCCTGCATTAAAAGAACCATCCATTTGGTCAAACCCAATAGCAAGGTGATCTGACTCAACATCAAAGGTCAAATTAGTAAGATTTAAAGCACCACTAAAGTCTCCCATCAATAATGAATTGCCTTCGTCAGTGAAACGAACGAAGTTATTTACATCTGATAAGATATTGACTTGAGAGTGTAACGTTAAGCCTTCACTACCAGAGCGGCCTCCAGCGAATATCTGGGCATTTGCAGATAACGCAAGATTTCCAGCAAGCTCACCTAAACTAACACCACCCAAACTCAGCGCACCGGTAGAAAAGGCAAAAGCAAAATTGTCCATACCTAACGCTAACCCCGTACGAAGAAAACCTTTGGTATTATCAGTCACATCATATTCAAGGGTAAAATTATCGATACTGGCGTTATAGCCAATATTATCAAATGACATGGCATAACCATTGGTTTGCCAAATCATTTCAGCATTAGAAATACCCGTGGTAAAACTCCCTTCCAAGCCACCGGTACTCATCCCTTTAATGGAGAAATCAGTAATCGCTTCATAATTTAATGTTAGATCACCAAAACTAGCCGCAGAGTTATTAATACGGATGCCATCAATATGTAATTGAGTTGGCTGAATTTCGGTTTTCACTTTAAGCGAACCATCGGCTAGCACATCTAGAGTATAAGTTCGGCTTGCAACTCCATTAGGATCTGTTTGAGAAGAAATTCTAAAACCTTCAACATTTAGGGTGTTGCTATCATCTGTATAACTGAGATTACCAATATTCAGTAGCTGGCTCTGCTCAATTGTTAAGCCAGCTTGTCCCTGAACGTTAGATAGACTTGAATCACTTAATGACTCTAAAGCGAAGCCAGAAACTGAATAAAATAAAGTGAATAATATAGATAGTTTCAACATATTCACCCCTATGGATTGCCAGTAGGAAAAATTAGCAAGTTACCTTGCATTGTGACATCGCCATTAACTCGAACATCAAATATACCTGTTTGCACCGCACCACTATCAGTAACTCTCGCTTGATTACTGGTTGCTAATGCAAATGTCACATTATCGTATTTAACAGTATTCGGTAATCCTATTTCCAAAACATCCTGATCAAATGTCTCACCATCACTATCAGCAGGGTTCCCATTATCAAAGCCAGAATCAATATGCCGAGTTTGTAGTGTTAACCCTTCAAAAGAAAACCCACCACGAATGTTGTCTAAAATTAACCAACCTTGATTTGTGCCCGTACGAAAAGCAAGGCGTGCACCACACTCAGTATCAAGGGAAGTATCACAAGTTCCATTATCCCAATCTGCGGGATTACCGTCATTAATTTTATTTAATGGCCCGCCAAGCTCGTTAATGGTGACGTCTCCAGAAAGATAAACACCACCTTGCGCAATGTAATCTCCCATCATCTGGTCTTCCATTGGCTCAAGTGCATTAACCGACATAGCTAAACAGGAAAAAAATATTCCTATTATTGTTTTAAGATAAGCTTGCGTCAAATTGTATATTATTATTTTCATTATCATTACCGTTTGGACACAATTATTGAAGGTTATGTGTTTCGACTTTTAAATACTGAAATTGTAAATTACTAATAGTCGTAGAACCAAAGTCACTACCGCCCACATTTACATTCTCTATATAAGCATTAATAGCAGGACCATTTTCGTAATAATCTATGTATTTGTTTCTAGTAGCAATATTTGCAGCTGTATTGTCCCTGCATGAGCCGCGACTGGTATTAATGGAACACTGGCCTGCAATGCTAGCGACTTCAAAAATGAAGTTACCACTATTCGCTCCAGTGCCTGGAATAACTTCGAACGTTACTGGTTGGAAATTACCTGCACCAAATTCAGCCTCTAAACTGAAGCCATCAAAAGTAACGGAATCTCCACAATTACCACCCGTGCCATCACATGCAACTACTTCGACATTATCAGCATAAACATTGAGAGAGAATTCAGTTCTTAATGCCCCTGAGTCGCCCCAAAGACGCAAATAGGAACCATCAACTGCAACGGACTCTAGGTGCAACCCTAGATTTTCAACGGGTATTTCATTATCAAATGAAACACCAAAACTTATTCCAATGTCAGGTCTTTCTGCTGCTCGACTATTAAAAATAGTTGTATCTAAGCTTCTAAATCCAGATACCCGACTGCCTATTGTATTTTGAGTAGTACTTCCTACCAATCCTCCTCTTTCAGTTCTGCTTTCTGTCGAAATCCCAAAATATGACTGACTTCCAGCTTTTGGTAAATTATCCGCAGTTGCATCATTTTTCACAGGCGCGGATAACTCTAATACCGCTTTATCATCTATACCAAAGTCATCACCATTCAGTAATTCAATATTAAATGGAAATAGTAAGCGGCCAATATTAACAGTCCGCCCTTCAACCTTAGACCCATTCTCACTGCCAGAACCTGCAATATAGAACTGAGTAACATTTAATTTTGCTTCTTGATTAGCGCCATCATATTGCGACCCCGCAAGCCCTCCTATAATGAATTCACCGCCTTCACCAACATCTGAACCCGCATTATAAAGAAAGTCCTCTAACACAATCCCTATACCTGCGCCGTCTACGTTTTTTAAGGCAGCATCATCCAGCGAGACTAAATCAGCTTGAATTTTTGTTACAAAGAAAATACTAAGTAAAATAATGGCTATATTAATTTTCATAATTAATATCCATTAAAGTAAGGGTCAACATACTTAGTTCTTACACGGCGAGTCCCCGTTAAGGCTTGAGTTAGATCAACCGTCAAGCCACCATTAGGCACATTGAAAAAAGCACCTGACACAGTAGGAGTAGCCTGAAAGGCACCACCTGAATCTTTGTCATACCAGTTAATAGGTTTTGTTTGAAATGAAAGAAATAGACCATTTGCAGGGGTACTATCAGTGCCAACATCAAGCGTTTGATAACTGCTTAAGTCAAAGCAGACATCAATTCCAAGTGCTTCACAATTATTAGCTATAGCCCTTGCATGATAGCAAACCAAAAAACCTGAAGATACGCAATCTAAGCCAGGAACAATCGTTGCCAAGTTCAGAGTAAAACTATTTCCCCCAGAAGCATAAAAATTAAATTGATCACCATTGGGAATACCTACTTGAGTTGCTCGAACTTGATTAGCATTACCTGAAGAATCTACAAGACTGGCTTTCGCACTAATAGGATTGCTACCTAATAGAAATGATGCAAATTGAGCTAGTGCGCCATCAGCGTTACTTAAGCCTGCGCCATAATCTAAAATATCAACATTTACATCCCCAGTTAAAGATTCAAAATTTCCAGATAGTGCACCAGATGCTTCTCCAAAACCGAAACGAACACCTGCAACTGTTTTCTTGCCAGAAGCATCATTTTGATACGCTAATTCGATAAAAGGGTCTTTAATTTTAAATGGAATGATATTGCCATTATTATCAATTTTACCTAGCGCAAAGTCAGAGATTCTTAGATCTGCACCTGTACCACTATTATCACCACTGCGATCATACTTTCCTAATTCAAGTAGATCTGCATTCAGCGACGTTTCGATATCTAGCCCTAAAGTTATTTTGGTATATTCGACTCTTCCACTACCATCCAAGGCACCACCGTTTGAACCCTGTGTATCGATTTTTATAATTGACTGCCCTGTCACACTTGACAGTTCAGCTTCATCAATAGGGACTAATAGCGCAAAGCTAACCTGAACAGGCAGCAAAAAAAGCAATAATATTTTGGAGAAAGTATTTAGCATTAATCACCTTGACGGAGACGTAATATTTTTATTATAAGTCCCCAACTTTTTTATTTGGGGTACTAGCTAGATACTATTTAATAGTTAAAGAAAAAAAGAGAAAAGTACTTTATAGCGTTTTAAAACACTCGTACTGCAAATAATTAAAGTGGAATACTCTATTTTAAACCCGCAAGAAAAAAGGTGTAACAAATATAGATTTATGAAGAACAATAGTACAACCAAAACTCATATTTTGTTATTACAAGGTCAATTTATATACTATTCGCTATTGCTTAAGAAAATTTATTTTAAGAACCTTCAGGCAATACAAATTGTAGTTCAACGGGTATAGCCATATCCTCCCGCTGCTCTAAACGAATAGTCACTCGGCGGTTCTTAGCTCGCCCTGACGAGGTATTATTGGTTGCAATAGGATAGCGCTGGCCATGAAATCGCAGCGTAACCATTTCTGGATTAATTCCCTTCTTAATAAAGTAGCGCTCAACGGCTTCCGACCGCCTTTTAGATAACTGACGATTATCATAACGACGACCTCTATTATCCGAATGCCCATCTATATAAAGTGCAAAGACCCTCGGGTCGTTATTCATATAAAAGATGATGCGATCGAGCATTTCTTCGTCTTCTGGGCTTAAGCCTTCTTTGCCACCGCCAAAATATATCTTACTGCGAGCGACCTGAGAGAAGTTCATCGGTAATAACTGGTCGACACACTTTAAATACTTGCCGTAAAAGTTATTAAAATGGATCGCGGATAGGTGGATTTTGATGAATTTCGACTCATCGTAGTAGGTGCGTCGCGTAATCACAGGCTGTTTACCTTCCAGTAGAGCATGCAAAAATTGGTTACTGCGTTCTGAATCCAGCTCTAAATTGGGTAAATCATCAATGAGATTGGCATAACCCAGATGCTCTGATTTTTTACTCGGATGCCATGGCGCCGGAGTAATGGATACCCCTGCACGGCCTTCTTTCATCAAATTTTTCCGTGTCTCCAACTGAAATACAATATCTTCACCTGCTTGGTGGTAAAAGACACCATTGCCGTAGTCCGGTAATACCTGCTCAAATCGACACTCAAAGATAGAGCCTGATAGCTTCCACTCAGTATCTTCTATGCCACTGCCGTATTGCAGAGCATTAATTTGACCTGAAAACAGAGACAGTACGAGCATCAATACTGTTAATAAGGTGTGATCTAGCCGTTTAAGTATAAAGGGCTGCATATATAGACATCTCGATTAATCACTAAAATAGGTAAACTCAATAGGTTAACGGCCAAATTCTCATTAAGTTGAGGTACAATAGCCCTAATATCACTATCAAGTTTAGTTAAGGTTTAGTACATGACACAGCAGCTCACCATTACTCGTCCCGATGATTGGCACTTACACCTACGCGATGGTGATGCATTAGAGTTTACGGTACCCGCTACTGCAGCTTATATGGGCCGAGCGATTATTATGCCGAATCTTCAGCCACCTGTTATGTATGCCCGCCAAGCCCTTGAATATCGTGAGCGTATACTGGCTCAACGCCCTGAAGGCAGTAACTTTGAACCTTTGATGGTGCTTTACCTGACGGACCGTACAACCCCAGACATGATTCATGCAGCAAAGCTGAGTTCTAACATTGTTGCTGCCAAGCTTTACCCAGCAGGCGCTACGACGAACTCAGATTCTGGTGTAACAGACCTAAAGAAATTAGACCCTGTGTTGGAAGCTTTGGCAGAAAATGAAATGCCATTGTTGATCCATGGTGAAGTGACTCACGACGATATTGATGTATTCGACCGTGAAAAGCGTTTTATTGATGAAGTAATGAAGCCAACGATCGCCCGCCACCCTAACCTGAAAGTAGTATTCGAGCACATCACAACTAAAGATGCCGCTGAATTTGTTGAACAAGCTGGAGACAATGTAGCTGCAACCATTACGATCCAGCACCTAGCTTACAACCGAAATCACATGCTAGTCGGTGGTATCAAGCCGCATTTCTACTGCTTGCCAATTTTAAAGCGCAATATTCACCAGCAAAAATTGCAAGAAGTGGCCATTAGCGGCAACCCTAAGTTCTTCTTAGGTACCGATTCAGCGCCTCACGCTAAAGGCGCTAAAGAGTCCGCTTGTGGTTGTGCTGGTTGTTATAGCGCCTATGCTGCGATCGAGCTGTACGCTGAAATCTTCGAAGATTTGGGTGCTTTGGACAAATTAGAAGGTTTTGCGAGCCACTTTGGCCCAGACTTCTATAACTTACCTAGAAATACCGATACTATTACCCTTAATAAAGAAGATTGGACTGTTCCAAGTGAGATGCCTTTCGCTGGAGATGTCATCGTCCCAATCAAAGCGGGTGAAACCATTCGCTGGCAAGTAGAAAAATAGACCTTGCCAATCATTGCACTCATTAGCTAACAGCGTACTCAATCGCTTAAGGAAACCTCGTGGCAGAGAAGAAAGAAAAATCACTGATGGCGCAACGCTTCCGCGGATTTTTGCCCGTTGTTGTTGATGTTGAAACCGGTGGTTTTAATGCCAAGACAGATGCCCTGCTAGAAATAGCGATGGTAACGGTACGTATGGATGAAGATGGCTGGTTATATCCCCATGAAGCCATCGATGCCAACGTGCAACCTTTTGAAGGGGCAAACCTTGAAAAAGAAGCCTTGGATTTTACTGGCATTGATCCTTTCGACCCAGAGCGTGGTGCGGTAAGTGAACTCGATGCGATGACCAAAATGCTGCAACTGGTACGCAAAGAAGTTAAATCTACCGGTTGTAATCGCGCCGTTTTAGTCGGTCATAACGCGCACTTTGATCATGGTTTCTTAAAAGCGGCCATTGAACGTACTGAGATTAAGCGTGATCCTTTTCATCCTTTCTCTAGCTTTGATACAGCAAGCTTAAGTGCTTTGGCTCTTGGCCAATCGGTATTAGCCAAATCATGCATCACGGCAGAGATTGAGTTTGATAATAAAGAAGCTCATTCCGCAGCGTACGATACTTGGAAAACAGCAGAATTATTTTGCTTTATCGTTAATCGCTGGAAAGAACTGGGTGGCTGGCCTCTAACAGAACATAAAGACGATGAAGCAGAAAGCTTTGCCGACATGTTCAAGTAGTCTTAAACCTAAAGTGAAAAAAATTAAAGCAGCTCGATAATCTCGAACTGCTTTTTTTTATGGCCAAGATTTAGCTCAAATACTTCATCGACAGAGTTGCCCACAAGTTTTAATGCCAGTGGTGCCTCGGGTGTAATGGTCCTCACTGGAACGTCCCCTGCAGTTAAAACAATCCCCCCCGCAGTCGGCATTAACCACAACCACTGCGCTTCACCATTCTCATCTTGTATATGAATTAAAGCCCCTAGGGCAATACGGCTATTCTCATCGAAATCAACCAGCTCGAAGTGGTTTAATAAAAGCGCTTGGCGTTGCAACTCAGCAATCCGCTCTGATTGCCCATGGGCTAAATAGGCCGCTTCCAAAGCTAGCGTATCGTATTGGTTCTCCGGCTTACTCTGCTCATGCGAGGCTAAAGCATGGGCTTCATTCACCGCTGACATCGTTGCATCAATTTCTTGCTGTAAATGATCAAGCAATTGATTTAATAAATTTTGTTTATTCACAGCGTATTATTCGCAACCTATTTATATAAAAGAAAATTTTTCCCGTTGAAATTTTCAGTTATAGTGAAGAGAATTTGAAATACTAATTATAGGTTAGGACACGGGTCATGAACCATGCTTTTTGCAAACTAATTCAAATGGACGAATTACCAGCAATTAAAATTGAACACCCTCGCTTTAACGCAATACTATTATTGCAAGGTGCTCAATTGATCGAGTTTCGTCCACAGCAGAACCAGTTCGAGAATGTCCTGTGGTTAAGCCCAAGCGCTCAATATAAACTAGGTAGCCCTATTCGTGGTGGTATTCCTATTTGCTGGCCTTGGTTTGGTAATTTAGATAAGAATCCTGATTCAATTCAAGATCAAGTAGATAATAAAACTTCGGCAAGCGCCCATGGTTTTGCACGCTCAATGCCTTGGAAAATTAAACACATTCAGGAAGATTGCCATTTCGTTGAAGTCACTCTCAGTTTATCCAGCGATTCAACGACTAAAGAATTATGGCCCTTTGAGTTTGAACTAGAAGCCAAATTTGTATTATCAAATACCCTTAAGTTCGCACTCGTTACCTCAAATATCGGCCCCCAGCCATTCAATATTAGCCAAGCGCTGCATACTTACCTTCCAACTCAGGATATAAAACACAGCTTTATTCATAGTGCGCAGAACTCAACCTACATTGATGCCCTTGATAGCTGGAAAGAAAAGCAGCAAGTTGGGAAAGTAAGCTTTAGTGGTGAAACGGACCGCTTATATTTCTTCGAAGACAAAGAATACAGCCTTAGACTAGAGACCCCTACTCAATCATTATTAATTAATAATAAAAACAGCCAAAGCGCCGTCATTTGGAATCCGTGGATAGAGAAGAGTAAGCGACTTAGTCAATTTAGTCCGTTAGATTTTCAGAAAATGCTCTGCATTGAAACCGCTAACGTACTCAGCGATGCTAAGAAAATTAATGCAGGGGAACAGATTGAAATTTCTGTTGAATTAGCCATTCATTCATCTCAATAGCTGGGATGAATGGACAGAGTACATCGCCTTGAAATGCCTGAACCCCAAGATCTTTCAGCTTATTTAACACCTCTGGATCATCAATACCGGATGCGACAAGCGAAACGTTCATCTGATCGCAATAAGCTTTAATGCACTTAATTATCGCTTCATCGAAACTCGCTGAGCCAGAGTAACTTACCAGCGAGTAACCTAACTTAACTTCATCTAAAGCTAATTTTTTAAGCGATAATAAACGCGCGCCATTGCCGCCAAATTCATCTAATGAGATCTTAAAGCCTTTGCTCCGTAGGTTATTTACAACAGTAATAACAGAGTGTCGCGTAGACAAGCATTCGGGAACCTCAATAACAATATTCTTAGTCGGAATCTTATGCTGATGGGCTTTAGATTCTAGGTAATCACAGAATTCCTCTTTATCGAGGCCACCAATGAATAAATTCAGGCGTAGATTAATATCTTTGCCTGTTTGCTTTTTCCAATCGCTAAAACTTAAAAATGAGGAATCCACAACGTATTCAATGAGTGGCCAACTCGCTCCAAGATCGACTAACGATTGTAAAAAATCCTGAGCACCGACGATAGAACCATCAAGTTTATGCCAGCTTAATGAAACCTCCAGCCCGCTCAGCTCCTCTTTAGAAAAAACAGGCTGAAAATAAAGCACTAGCTGTTTGTCTTTTAAGGCCTGTAAAATCTCAGGAGCATCCGAAAGTCTATTAACTGATTGATTATCAATTTCCTTATCATAAAACTCAAAACCCGTTTTATGCTGCTTAGCTTGATACATCGCTTTATCGGCATACTGAATAAGGGTATCCCCGCCACATGCATGATCGGGAGATAAAGCAATTCCAATACTAATACCTAACAAAATATTATTATCATCAACCATCATT
>PJEL010004052.1_pt1 | contig 12261 bp, 23 predicted proteins | sample 1853271 | NCBI WGS metagenome assembly PJEL01 (sample SAMN08108733, study PRJNA415343) | Invertebrate metagenome, whole genome shotgun sequencing project. | host: Globobulimina | place: Sweden: Gullmar Fjord | collected 2015-08 | reverse complement strand
AAACGGTCAAATCGAAATGCTATGAGCCGGTGGATAGACGGCGTCGTTAAAAATATTGGAAAAGATTCAAGTGTACTTAAACTTGAAAATGGACTGAAGATAAAAACGACGTTGTTAAATGACACCAAAGCTAAAGTAGGTCAGAGAATAAAAGTAACCTACAACTTTACAAACAACACCATTCGTTCTATTCGATTAATATGGCCAAGCAATGCCATGGGCGGCTTCACCATTGAACAATGGAGAACATCCATACTCTCGAAGAAAAAGAAACAACAGAACTAAAGTAGGGACATTTTCTCTCGTCCCGTTTTGTGTATCGTACATCGTACGTAGGGTAAAATACCCTATAATTTATTACTTACTAAATAAGGAGAATTATCATGGCTGGAACATCATTCGGCATGGACAACCACAACTTTACAGGAATTCGTTGCGCAGGCAGCCGCGGTCAACGCGGAGGGAAAGGAGAGGGAATGGTATTTGGCGGCATTTACTATCCCAAGCACAAGAAAGCCGACGGTTCCATCGTATCCGCTCGCTGGGAAGCCTCATTTTACGTCAACCACATGGGATACACCGACCGAACCACCGGCCAGAAACAGAAGGGCCGGAGCGACATTATCCGGGTAGTAGCCTGGAACGGTAAAGACGCACAACCGGGTCGTGGACTTGCTGACCTCATGGCCAAAGCCATCACACCGGGCAAAGAACTGAGTGGAGTTCTGGACATGCGGACTTACTCTCGGAAGATCTACCTGAAAAACGGTCAGATGGTCGTTGAAGCAGACGGCACCCCGTTGGAAATTTCCGGAATGGTAAAGTTTTACATCAATCGCGGACAATTTCTGTTCGGTGCAGACTCTGAAAAAATGATCAGTGCTGAAATCGCCGATGGAATGCGGCCGCCGGAATGGAATCAACCGTCGCATCCGAATTACCTTACGTGGCAGCAAATGGTTACCGAACGTAACGCGGAAGTATGGCAGGGCCGACCGAGCTACGGCTATGCCCAAGTTATCATTCCTCCGGCCGCTGTAGAGCTGGAACATGCTCTGATCAATGAACCGATCGTACCTCGGAAAGTATTTGCCTCTACAACCTACGGAGCCGGATCTAACTCCAACACCGGTTTCAACGGTACCAACAACCAAGACCAAAACAACAACTTCGGTCAAAACAATGGTCAGCAGACCGGACAGAACAATGGTTTTACACCTACCGGTCAAAACAACAATGCGGGTCAAAATGGAAACTTCGGTGTAACAAATCAGCAGAACACCGGTTTCAATGGCAATCAGAACACCGGATTCAACAACGCCGGTAATGGTTTCAACAATCAGCAAAATAACGCTGGTGGAAATCCGTTCTAGTTAGTTACAAGTATCTACTACCATCAAAATAGAAATAGGCTAGGGGAAATTCCTCTAGCCTATTTTTTATAGGTAGTTATATGAAACCCGAATTATTTTTGGTAACACCCGAACTATTTTTGGTGAAGGTTGTGTTGTATATGGTAATAACTAATGTGGTAACTGAATTATTTTGTGGAGAGGATAAAAATTACTTATATGAACTAGGGGTATATTTATACCCGAGTTATTTTTGATAAATAGAAAGGAAAAAACCTATGCCACAATTCACACTCAATTTCGCCAAAGCGCACAAATATCTATGGCTTTGGAAATATGACAACGCCCCTCTTACTGCTTATAATAAACATGGAATGGTCAAAACAGATGATTGGCCGGAATGGGAACATAACAACGGAGGGAGTATCCCTAATGTTTTAGGCAATTGTTTTGCTTGTGAAACAATGAAATTTAAGCAGAAGCCTCAACCTTTTACTTGTATTAACTGCCCTCTTGGAAATTATGAGGGAAAACTATGTCTTAACGGGTTATATAAAAAATCTATAACTTCACAAAAAGCATGTAAAGAAATTGCTATGCTACCATGGAAAGGTCAACAGATATTCTATTTTTACGAAGGTATATGGTATAATAGACCGAATAAAGACGTCCAACGGGGGCGATGTCTATATAGGGACTAGTCTTTGATTTATCTCCGCGGATTTATAGAAAAGGAATCTTTTAATGACCAAGAAAATGATTTGTGATAGTGCAGAAGCATGTAGACATATGGATAGAATGTACAGTACTGATATTGTGTGCGGTCATAAATTATCTCATAATTTCATCCGGCCAAAATATGAAGATGATCGGATAGGTTCCTGTCTAAAAAGAAAATGTCGAGTTTTCAATAAGCAAGTAAAATGTATACCATTTAAAGAGGAGGTTGAGAAGAATCCACCTACGGAAGATGGTTGCATGTATGGTATTGAATTCAGTAAAAATGACGATGTATGCCGCCTTTGTAGTTCTTATGGAGTATGTTTGAAAGGTTTTAAAGAAGATGATATACCTGATAATAGTTTTGATTGCCCGCGCGGTTATGTGTATGTAGGCTACATAGGTAGTGATGAGGGTTGTAGAACCTGTGCAGTGCAAGAAGGCTGTAAAATTATTACCATAAATGACTTCGGTCCGCTAGACGAACCCCCGGCAAAAAATTTACGTAGATGCCCTAAACTTAATAATAAGGAGGACTATGATATAGTAAAAACTACGCAGTGCGCAACATGCCCAGATAAACTAGACTGTGGATCTTCTCCATATACTGTATAATATCTCAAAATAAAGGAAATAACCAATGACAGATAACGTAATCAGATTACCCGAACAGTCAGCACAATCAGCACAAAAAACTTTAGATATGAATATCAAATTAAGACCAATCGCCAGCAATGAAATTGTTCCTGAAATCGATTTCACCGTCAGGTGTGATCATGGCCAGATTTGCACAGCTGAGTTTTTTACAGAAGTAGAATCACTCTTTAAAAAATATTTTTCAGAGCATCTTCAGACTGCTGAGGGCGCAACACCTTTAGACGCATCTGTTATATTAAAACGCCACAGCAAAGATAAACTTAGCCCTCGACTTGATTTCGTTATCATAAACTTCTACGGTGATGAGGGTGATGGTAGAGAGCACATGGCTACATTCACTGAGGAGTTGTCGGTAATCTTTGAAAAACACTTTGGGGTCAAAACAATATAATAACTGAGTTAAAGAACTTGATATCAAGGGATAAACTTGATAGTAACTTATAGTATATATATATATCTATCTATTCATCCTTATAGAAGCCTAGCTTCCTAGCAGTCTTACAATAGGTTACTATATCGGCAATACTAACTCTTTCAGATGCTATACTCATTATTATCTCTATAGCCCTGCTCTCACTACAATTTCCAACCCGCGCTATAGCCTTTATCATTGCACATGTTCTTTCTTCTAGTTCTAGCTCTATATCTTCCATAATACTCATACTCCCTTCATCTTCTTACGATAGTCTATAAATTCCATTACCTTCGCGTGATGCAGTATATAGTCCATAGTAAAATTACCCATCACTATGTCTGCTAGTAGGTCTATCGATTGTGCTTTACTGAGATCTGCCCTCTCTGATATAGTTCCTATGGTTTCAATGGTCTCTTCTGCTAATCTATGGGTTTGTGATATTCTCTTCATTGTGTTAATTCCTTTAAATTTTATAATGTACATACACTATATTGATTTCTAAATAATTCAACTACTTAATAATGTACATACACTATGTTTTATAATGTACATACACTATATTAATCCTTAATTAATTCGGATATTTAATAATGTACATACACTATCAAATGTATAGTGGTAGCGCTTATAGGCATAAACCACTGTCAACCGTACATATACTAACTTTTATCGATCGCCATTCCTTTTAAGTACTTAACACTACTATATAATTTTACCCCAACGTAACCTATAATATAAGCACTAAATAGCAGATGTCAAGAGCAAAAATAGATATAATAGTATATATAGTTTATATAAGGTAACGAAACCTAATTTATCGGTCATATAGGTACGTATATAAGAACAAAATCTCTAATAAATTCACAATGCTTCTATAGTGTATATACACTATGTGTGGTATAATTCTACAGTTTTGTTAGTATCCAGAACTAATCTATATCATTGAATAATTTAAAGGGACAATAGCAAAACATCACGGTCTACAGAGATTATTTTTATAGATCCTTTATTGTAGAGTTTCTATGAGTATAATTTCTATAGAGGTTTTTTAACGATATAAGTCAGTGTAATAATGACTGAGTTACCTATCAAATTCTTTACCCTAGGTTAGGAGAAAACGACACTTTAGCAAATGTGATGGTTATCTAAGTTACCTATATGTATACTATTATTATATATCTATCGAAATGTCTATTGATCGATGAGTGGATCGATGGTCGATAGTGTGATCGATCGGCACCCTAGTCTAATATAATAATATAGTATAAGTATCTATAGGTAGATAAGAGATAGGTAGATAAGAGATAAGGATAAGTAGATAAGATAGTAACTTAGATAACATCTATATAATATATAAAACATGTAATAGGTACCTTAAGCATCCATAGAATGGATAGGATGAACACCTAACAAGTAAATAATAGTATATATAAATAAGTATGTTAGATACATTAACACAAGTGTGTATAAGATAAGTATGATATGGATAAATAGATAGGTGATAGGCAAGATCAAATAGATAATAGATAGGTAATAAGTATATATAGATATGTATAAATATACTGTGTTAAATTGTATACTTATGTGTCTATATGAATGATAGGTATTTATAGTATAAGGTAGAGTAACTTTGTTATGATTGGGTGGTTATTGTACCATGCACTATAGAGGTAAATGTAGGTGTTGTTGTGTATGTTATAAAGGGAGGTGTAATAGGGTTTAATGCGATAAATTCACAGAACATCGTTTTTAGCCCGGCCGGCGCTGCTGCGTTACATAGTAATATAGTATAGTTACATAACGTATTACAGACCTATTACAAGCCTAATAAGGTAATCAGATTTATTAAGAAAGGATATATAATTATGGCAACAAACGGAGTATACGGTTTTTATAAGAATGGTGAACACAAAATAACATACAATCATCATGATTCATATCCATCTGGCCTCGGCCAAAGAATCTTAAAATACGTGAAAACGAACACTATTGAAGATCTGAATGCATACTTCACAAAGATAAAGATAGTTAACGAAAAAGAAGTGTCATCCGCAAAACAAATAAATCAATGCATTCCGTGTATCAATTTGAATACTGACTGCGAGTTCACGGAAGACTGGTGCTGTTTATTACGAGAAGATCAAGGCGATGATTTGAGTGCACACTCCATTACTGATTTTATGATAAATCTTATGACAAATAGTAAAGATATTTCGTGGTGCAGCGCTTACTGTGAGTATGCGTACATTATAAATCTTGATACAAATAAGGTAGAGGTTTATACAAAGTCTCAGGAACCAGATATAATGATGATTTAATGTGATTCATCTTCGGCGGCCAAATGAGATCGTTATCTAAGATGAATACACCGGACATTAATAATATAGTATAAGTTACACTGTATATTACAAACTGATTACAAGGAGAATCACCATGAACCAAGCACTGATAGATTATATAGTAACATCAGACAATGAATTTATCATAAAGGGTTTTAGGAATATAAAGGATTGTTCTCAAATTAGAGAATCCTATGGTCCCGACGTAGAAAGCTTATATTTTCTAGATGTGCCACATTATGCAGCGACCTCTGTAGGGTTCAGTATAACATTTAAATATAGAAAAGATTCTGCAGATGTATTCTCCGTTGGTGATCGACTTAGTGCAACGGAATTTGCAGACATCACGAATGTACTGAAGAGTGCTAGCAAAAGGCTCAAAAGAATAATCCAGGATGTTAAACAACACAAAATTAAAACTATTAAGATATAGAAAAATCAATGCCAACTATAAGTCTAATTAAAGGGAGAATATAAGATGAGTATAGCAAAACAATTTTGGAATCTGAAGAAAGAGGATGATCCAGTATTAGATTTGGAAGGTTTTTTTGAAGTAGTGGATAAGTTCCCAGATAATATGTATCGCCACGCTGGAAGACTTTACTGTTGGGCATTTATACACGGCGAACGTCGTCCTACAATCGTGGGCTTTGGCCCATGTCACGTTAAAATCACTGTTCGCAAAATATATGTTATAACCACAGAAATGGGAGGCATCAAAGAGATTTTAACTCACGATGGAGCTAGAGCATACAAACTCGATCCAAGGCATTCAGCTTCAGTTGCTGCAAACATGCTAAGGACATTGAATAATTATTACGAATATAAGATATTTGATTCTAGATGTTTGCAATACACAGTAGATAAACTTTTGGAGCCACAAAATGAAGATAAAGGAGGGTCTGTTGATGGACAATAACAGTAAGATCAAACCGGTGTTTTGCGCGGCATGTCTGTTTCTTACGCATACAAAGAAACATAAACCTTGTGGGGTTGAATGTACCTATCAATGTGGCCACAGAAAGAATGTTTACTACAAGAAAAGCTACTTGGAGAAAACAAGAGCATTCCATAAACTGCCCGAAGAAATAAATAAGAACAATGATTGTGGGTGGTTTCGTAAGGATTTTATAGCTGTCTTTACCAAATGGCTTTTCGGATAACAATAATATAGTATATCTATACTGTATATCGTAAACTTTGATGAATCCTTTATTTTTACAGGAAAACAGTAAGCGCTACAGCGCTGAGGACGAGATAATGTCATGTAAAATGGAATGCCCGAAATGTAAGAAGGTGCTAGCTATAGAGGGTGATGAGGACAAAAGCCCTAAGTGTCAATTTTATAGGGTGTATGATTCCGAATCGAATTTTGAGCATGGTGCGGCTGCCTTTCGCGCACTTAAATGCCTTGAGTGTGGTTTCTTTGCAGACATTGAGGATTGGCCGATTTCGTAACAAAGGTCGGTATTCTATAAGGTATGAGATAGTAATATAATTGTATTGTATATTATACAGTAATTGTAGATCTAATTAGGAAGATTATCATGAGTATAGAATGTGGATATTTAGTTTTGTGCTTTATATGTTTGTTGATAACTAGTATAGCGTGTGTAATGTATGACAGAGGAAAGATACCATCAATAGCAAAATTTGTCGTAATTACTGTCCTATCAGTAATTCTCATTACGTACTTGATTATAACCCTAAAACTATTACATTAACGAGGAGCAATATAGTGAGTATTTCAAAGGTATTTATGATATGTGACGCCTATGAAAGTGGAGTTGGGCATGGGTTTGGAGGTAATAATAAAGGTAATCCATATCCTACCGGAACAGACGATTACGAGGCTTATGGCTATGGTTATGAGCGCGGGCTCGAAAATAAGCGCGAGATGGAGGAAGAGGAAAAGAAGAAGTCCTGAAAAAACTTTCTGAGGGTTTACTGACGAGATAATATTGAATTTAGTATGTTGGTTATCAGTATGGAGGAATAAATGAATTTAAATTTTGAAATTACATTAACAATAATTAGATCGTTTATAGTTATCTGTATGATGATGGTGATCCTTATAGGTGGCGGTATCGTCTTTGGACTACTTGTGCCGGTTGGATATACAGCTATAGTAATTGGTAGTATCTATAAAAATAATAAATTCATCACATATGGAGAAGTATCAACCAAAGACCAAGATCGGGATTTTGCGGCGCTGCATAATCTAAGCCTATTGTCTAAAATTATAAGCGTGATCAATACTGTGATGTTCACCATTATATTTTCAGTATACATATCTGTTGACGGTGTTGTTAATCATGATACTGTAACTGTGATTTTAATACCGTGGATCTGCTCATTGCTCCTTGTTATACACTCACATAGCAAGCTATCTTACTATAAAGGATATGCGTTGGGGGAATACTGGGGAGAAGAGTGACAACGCTAATCATTCTACTTTAAGAAATGTGAAAAGGAAGCAACAAAATGATCATATTTATAAAATTATGCATAATTGCTGGTTCTATTATTTTATCTTTCATCATAGGAGTAGTCATAGTTGCTATATTTAACCTATCTGATGGCGGATCAATGATAACTGGACATCCCTTACCAGCATGTTTCGCCGGCATCACTCTTCCTATCTCTTTCCTTCTCTCTACTTTTCCCATTTTCGATGAATGCCTTATCACCAAAATTAGGAATATGAAGAAGATTAGAAGGATGAATGGTGCTGATTATTTATATTGGCTTGTTGAAGCGGACATTATAGCAGCTTTCCGCGAAAGATACCTCAGTAAGCCATCTAAGACGGCTGCACAAAACCTTCAAAAACAACAACCCAACGTAGTAATCAAACACGCTCTGACAACATTTAGAGATCTAGATGGGGTGGACAAATATGGCGCCAAGGGTCTCCATCAATACGACGAGGTTAACAAAAAATTTGATCTTCTTAAGGATATATTGAATAACAAATTTGACTGCGGCGAATTAACTTACGACCATTTCTTGGCGTCAGCACAACAGGTTTATTTGAGTGTTTTTGATAACTTGCAAGACCTTGTTAATTGTATTAAAAGCATAGCGTCTATTGGAGATGGATATAAAACTGAGATGAAACGTCTCTTATGTTTAAAATGCAGATCTTCAGCCGAACAGAAACAATTGGACATCCTGGCTGAGCGCGCAGATCTTAATATAAGCCAACGGAGGAAAGCAGACGATTCCTTGATTCTGAATGAGCGGGCCCTTATCGAAATCGATCACACTATTGCATCTCTTGTCAATGCACGAATCCGTGATCGACGGGTATCTGTAGGCACCGAAGCAGCTATCAAAGACCTTGGTGATATGGTTGCACAAGTCCATAAGTACACCACAGCCGTATAGAAAGTATTTAAAAACGTTGATCATCAGTTAAAACAAACAAGTTTACAAAAGGAAGGTGATTTATGATGAATTGGCTTGACCATATAAAAGAACAAGAGGGTGCTTTGCGAGAGATAGCAGGTGAGCTGGAAGAAATTGTTATCGCGTGTGGAATCTTGGGATTGCACACCCTTTCCAAAAAGATTGGAAATATCAATCTGAGAATATTAGTTACTGTAAAATCAATCAGTGACGGCACCATGAAAAAAGTTGATGATGACTATAAAACAGCACAACAATCCACAGCGAACATGATGAAGGCGTGTTTTGCTATAAATGAACAACATGCAGCAGATAACAACAAAAAAGATGTCTGCGAACCCTGCTTAGATACATGGTCGGAGAAATAGATCCAACAAATATAACTAAACATGTTAGCCAATAAAGAAAAGGATAATGAATAAATGAAAATTGTAACCAAACAACAACATATAAAAGGGGTTGCCAAGGCTTGGTATAATAGATATAAGTTACCGACTTATTATAAATCTATTCAAGCGCCTGAGTGGGAGGAGCGAGAGGGAGAGGAAGGTCGGGGAGAGGTGTATAACAAACTTAAAGCGCTTGAGAATCCCACTGTAGAACAGATAGATGAGATTATAGGGGACTCCAGATGGACTCGGCTAGAGTGCAGTGAGTGTCGTTTAGACTCACCTGCGCTTGTCTATCTTGGGGGATTCCATATGTGTGGAGCATGTTTAAGAAAGATGGCTGACGAATATGATCAGCATGTCTTAGCATCTGAAGGAGGCACAGTATGATCTTGAAAGACCTGATCGAATTTTTAGAATCCAAAGATCCTTCGATAGTTGTACCTATCGGATTTGCAAACCCACATTCGTACAGGGGTTATTACGAACAGCTTGCGTTTGAACCGGTGCCTAACGTAAGGGTCAGTGAGATGCTCTCCTCTGCAAAAGAGGCTCTCGGATCATCCTATAGTGGCCGTAAGGGCGGTGAATACTTAATGGATGAGTATACCGATGTAAATCTTGCATTTCGTGGAGAAACAGGTGAAACAATTGGTCATACTCTACTTGGATACATGGTTGGAGAGACAACCCTGTCAAATGTGACTAAGACGTGTCCCCAGTGCGCGTCTGAACTATATCGATCCATAAATTACAGTGAGGATGGTGAAGAGTGGTGTCGGGATTGTCAGTACAATAACTAGTTTTTAAAAAAGTAATAATATAATTGTATTACATGTAGGTATCACTATGGAGTTTGTAAGATTTGGTGATCTAACACCTGTGGACTATAAAAAACTAGATCCAGATAAATTCGGGCCATTTCATTCACCTCCTGCTCGTAAGGGAATATTTGCCTTCATCTATCCATACATAGATCAATATCTGTACGCCTGGAAATATGATCATGACAAGTTCAAAGAGTTATCTAGGAAGGATAGGAAGAAATTTACTCACAACGGTATGATTTGGTGTCACTTTGTGGATTTTGCTATGCATGGCAGGGTCGTAGGTCCATGGGTTGAAGTACATACTGATGATTTAGGAGAACTACTTAAAAAGCAGGCGCATAGTGACGCTAAAAGTCTAATGAAGATGCACAAAAGTTGGGGTGATAACAGGGTAGTAATAAACCCATATAAACGTGGACTAAATGGTTTTATGTCTAGGGATCATCTAGAGGTCTTTATCGAAAAAATAAAATAAAGAATGATAAAAATAACAATTAGAATGATGGAGGATAGGAGATATGTTTGGGGATGTGACGTACAAGACAGAAGTAACGCCTTGCCCTTTCAAGGAAGGGCCTGGCAAAAAATGCGGTGGTAATGTTTATGGTAGTGCTCAATACTGTTACAAACATACGATGAGTAGATGTGCATGTGGAAGCAAAGCTACTCATAACTGTTATGAATCCTATAAATGTGAAGAGACACTCTGTGACGGCCAATATTGTACTGCTGAACACAACATTAAAAGCGGCCATACCAAATCTTTTGGCCTGGGAAAGTGATAGCAAGAAGTAAAATCTTTGAGATAAGAATGTATGGAGGCTTAAATGACATCACTGTTTAACAAAGAGCAGCAAGAACACATGCGTGACCTTGTAGCGATACCACGTGAAAAAAGGTGCAATTGTGGGTGGTATTTAATATCTGAATGCCCACATTGTGTAACAAACGTACCTGCATATCTCGATCTCGTAACTAACGTGTCTACCGGTGAAGTTAAGGGGGATACAAACCTGGAAGACAATAAAGTATGCGATTTCATAGAAGACTTTTTGAAAAACGAGATAAAGACTGGACTTGGGCATGACAACGCTGGGCCATATATAAAGGATGTATACAAAATATTGGTCAGACGGGACGTCGACGGTTCTTACTCGATCGAATCTAATACTGGAAATAAAGACTTAACAGCCGGTCTATTATTACTTGTTCATGATGGATTCAAAGAGAAAGATAGAGAGGGATTCAAATGAGGTGGCACGAAAAACTGAAATTTGCCCGCAGAGTCAAAGATATATCGTTCCAGGATGTTGAGAAGGCAACAGGGCTTTCTAACCAATACCTATGTCAGATGGAAGATGGAAAAGCAGCAGAACCGTCTATCTATAAAATGACTAAATTGTTAGACCTCTATAACATGAATATGGACGATATTATGGATATTAACGAAGATTAAGGAGAACGAACTATGAACAGAATTAAAATAAAACTAAAGAAACCTATTGAGGCGGAGTATATGCTTAAGGGCCTCGATCGTCGATCATGTGCCCATCTATCTACCAATCTTACTATAAACCATCAAATGTGTTATGGTGACTGCTGGGAGTGTTATACAAGAGCGGTCAATAATTATGAAGGTATTAAGCGATATATCACAGATAAAAAAAATACAGATAAGTCAGTATCAAGCCCGGAGCCCAAAAGATCCGATTGTCTACCTAAAACAACCTTGACTGGTGAAAAAGATCTGTGTATCATACGAAATACATGTGGCATTAAATTCGATTTGGATAGTTCATCTATTTGCTTACCAATAGATATAGGAAGCATTCGCAACGATTTACTCGCCTATCATGACAAACACGGTAAGTACCCGGATAAGTTAGTATTTACTATTACCAAACCCATTGGTACGTTGTTTGGGATACCCTTGGAAATTAATACAGACAAAGGATGAATCATGGACCCATTATATATCAACCTTATTATCGATGCAAATACCGGCAAAGTAAAACGTGAAACCAATATAGAGGAGGATAAGATTGGTAAATTCTTGGTAGAGGTCTTAAGATCAGATCGGGACGATAGACTCGATTGTCCTACTGAAGAGAAGCCTGATGTATATAAAATATCCATCGCACAAAATGC
>PJEL010004051.1_pt1 | contig 12262 bp, 9 predicted proteins | sample 1853271 | NCBI WGS metagenome assembly PJEL01 (sample SAMN08108733, study PRJNA415343) | Invertebrate metagenome, whole genome shotgun sequencing project. | host: Globobulimina | place: Sweden: Gullmar Fjord | collected 2015-08 | reverse complement strand
CTAGTGGAGCGTAGAGAATTGACTGCTCTTGCATACCTGTCCGGTGGATACTATGAAGATGCCGACAAAGCAGCACTCTCAGGTTATACGCTTGCAAGGAACGCATGCATGTCAATATATGCCCTTCGTTTGCTTCTGTTACGAGGGAGAATACACATTGAATCTGGGTCATGGGAGACAGCAACCCCATATATTTGCAGTGTCTTGGAGCAGTATCGGGATATCAGTGCAGATGTTATTGGGGCAGAAGCATCCATGTATATGGCTCATATATGGAGTCGAATGGGATCTCAGTATATCGAAAGAGCATTAGAAGAGATGGATGCATGCATGTACATCATACTTGCCCATGCTAGTCTTGAGACAAAAGGAATTGCCCGTCTGACTCTTGTTCGTTTATTGATCCAACAAGATGGGGGATTTTCTTCAATTTCGACAGATCATTGCAAAACAATACTTCGACTCTTACGAGATGCTGAAGGAGACTTTTCAAAGATACGTGATTGGAAGCAAAAGGCATATGTTCTCCACTTGGCAAGCTTCATATATGACCATATAGGAGATGTACAGTCAAGAGATGAATGTGCCCAAGCATGCCTCGAGTTACGCAATACAATGGAAGTATCAGGAACACAAATGTATATTCAGTTGTAATCATACAGTTACAATATGTACCCCACTAGGTGTGCACCCACATGAAGGAGAGAGGCACAAATCAAATACCCTACAAGTGCAAATAGGGCATAAAATATTATATGCTCTCTCAAATCAAACATATATGCTCCTGTGTGAACTTCTATCCGGGCCCATACACCCTTCAAATACTGACCAATCCAACCTATTGTATCCTTTCTCTTGTCAAGGTACTTGTGTCTAAATTCTTCAACTAGCTTTAAGTCTTCTGCCTTTGTTACAGCCTTCCCAGGTTCATCTACATTGTTACTTCTAGACCCACCGTCTTCATTCCTCCGGGTACGGTTCCGAGTAAGAGCAACCATATTTTGCTTTGTCAGTGTGCTAGTCTCTCTAGCTCTGTCCAGGGCCTAGACGCAGTTCCGCCCAATCAACGAGTATCACGTCAGTATCTCTCTTTTCATCAACAATATAGGACGTGATATGGTAGTATTTGGTAGAAATTCACAGGATCAACAGGAAACGTGTCGATAAAATCTTGCTGTTGGGATTGGTGCCGAATGCCGTTGATTGGTCCTTCTCACGCGTGACGGCAATAGGGCATTGATCCTCCTAGTATATTTCTGATTTGCGTATTTGATTTACTATCAATGGATTTTACGGACTCACACGCCTTATTTTACATTTTTAGTTTTGGGGAAAAAAACTCCAGAGTTGGGTCCATGGTGCCTGAAAAATGTATCTAGTCCTCAGAGGTATATCCATAGAACTGAAGCATTGGCACAACCACAGCTATAAACAAGAGGGTGAGAACAATTGTGGATGTTGCATCTTTCTTGGAATCAGTCTCTTGCTTTGTCTTGTAGGTTCTCTTTCTCACCTTTTCAACTCGAACAGGAGCTCCAGGATCTGCCTGACCAGTGAGCTTGGCCACAATCCGGTTTACAGAACTGGACACAGCTTCATTGTATTTCTCTTCTTCTGTCAAGATGGAGACATTTTCTCCAACAACACTGTCAATCAAGTCATCCCCGATGGCACCCATGAACTTTTGTCCTCCAGTCAAAGCACCGTCCTTTGCAGATGTCACCATCAGTAAGATACCCTTGGAATCGTCTCCAGGGAACCATTTCGCAACCAACTTGTCTCCAAAAGCGAATGCATCGCTCTCAAATTCGAGTTTTCTCACAGTTGCAACCTCAACACGATACCCAGTTTTTGCCTCCAAATCCTTCAATGCATCTCCAACAGAACTACGTGTCGTTTTATTAAGAACAGATGCATCATCGACGATATAGGTATTCGGTGTTCCATCGGCAAGCAAGTCAAATTCATTGGCCACTGCAGACAGCGGAGTGGCAGCAATCAAAGCAGCAGCAGCAGCAGCAAAGGCCCTCTTTTGAAGCTGATTATCCTCAGGGGACTCACTTGATGTCGTTTTCAATGCATAGTGACGCATCGAGACTCTTCCCTTCACAGCAACCGGAGAAGCTCTGAGCGACCGAGTGGCAGAGCCACACATCTTTTGGGACATTTGACAGGTCAACATTCTTGTATCGATCGAATTGATAAATATATTGTAGATTAAGTACTACAGGATCATTAAATATAGAGAAGAACATGATTGTATCCAGCATCTATTCCAAGAAAGTCGAGCAGATTCCGAGACCAATCAAATGCTATCCATCCTGGGCGTCCTCTGGCTGGTTGGGTTCCTCAAAGAGCATCTTCACCGCTGGTGTGAGTAATGGAAGTCTCGGAATGTCTGAAAGACGTACCGTCATCAGATCAAATGCAACACCTACTCTTCCGGAGAAGCTGTCGTCAATGACTGGTATCTTTGGGTACCTTTGACTGAAATGGGTCAACATGGTCATGTATGCCTCTGCATCTCTGCCAGTTGAAATTGCCTCTCCAGTTGTAGAATGATTCTTTTCGATTGCTTCCTCCAACATGGTATCTTCAAAGGTGGCTTCATGAATCAGCAATGTTGCATGGGTTGCTGCCTTTGTCAGCTGCTTGCATGGTCTTGAATCACCTGAAAATACTATTTTCCACCCTGTGGAGGCCTCATGGTCAAAGTCGTTGCTTTCCATTACCAGTGCAAATGCGTGGGAGCAGTGTTGGACTCTAACGGATTCTAATAAACGAATTCCTAATGATGTTTTTGCTGCCTCTAATGCCTCAAGGGCTCCTGTGTCAAGATCCTTTTTCGAGTCCTCCTGAGACTGCTCACTATTCTCAGTGTGAGATGCCTCAATATATACGAACCGCATAGGCTCGAGAGCAGAGTATAAATGAAGCATTTTTCTCAGAGGACGCGGTCCTATGATAAGAAGTGGAGTACAAGAATCCCCCAGAACTCTTGATCGAGCACCAATGATGGACGCTAGTCCCATGTGGTGGTCTGCATGGATGTGTGAAATCCAGATGCATGAAAGAGAGCGAAGAATATCTTCAGTCTCTGATTTTCCAAAGCGTTTGTATAATTGTCCCAGAGATGACTCGCCACAATCCATCAACATTGAAGCATCCTTGTTTTGTAGCAAGATACCTGTCACATTCCTATACTTTGACGGGACTGATGCGCCTGTCCCCAGGAAGGTTACTCTGACGTCATCCCCATCTGAAGACGTCACTATACGTGGAATAGATGGACACGGGTTTGGATTATTGAATGATTTGATTGATTCGACAATCTCAGAAATCCCTGGTTTCGATTCCTGCAATTCTTTAATGCTCTCTTCTGGTGACATGGGGTCACTGCATTCCTCTTCATTGAACCCTGTTTTTGCAACAGGGCGTAAGCAATACTTGATCATATTCCTTCCTGGACGGCAATTACTTGGAAATGGGTTGCTTAATGATTCCTCCATACAATGATGCAGCGGCTGGAATAGGACAGGATCAAGATACTGAAGCTTTGCATGAAGCATGGCACTCTTCTTCATAATTGGAGTTCCATCACTACTAGACTCAGAGACTAACACGTGTTTTGTGGAGCTGGGAAAGGAACCAATAAATTCCAAATATTTGGGCGTTCGAAGTATATCCCGGGGTGCAAGATGAACAACTACGGCTACTCTATCCCTCTTCTCAGAGGTTGACCATGCACAGAGCCCATGCACAGAGTCAACAACACCATCAATATAGTCCTCTGTCGGGCAGTCTACAATAATGGCAGTGGGACCAGGCGTACTTGGTTCCATAACATCTTCAGGTTGAACCATGGTACCGTTAGATGCCTGAACAGACTCTCCTTTCTGCAACTTTCCATACAAAGGACCACGAGGAACACCAAGAGCTGCTGCTTTCTGTGGTAAAAATTTGCCTGGAATATCAGGCAGTTGGCAGACATAAGAAGCTACCGGGCCCTCATGATTTGTATTACATACACGTGACTCATCCTCGTCGATTCTCTGTTTCTTTGCAGCTGGCTCACCATCACCAATAGTAGCCCACGTCAGAACAGGCGTGATGGTGACAGAGTCATTCGTAATCACAGGTGCACAAATCTCTGCCAATCCACGATCACAATCGTCTTTGCTCGAACCGATCTCTCTGATCTTTAATCCAAGATCTTTAAAACTTACAAATGTTTTAAAGGCATTTGCCGCAGTCTTTAGTCCTGGAGGCCCATGGATGTCATATCCTACATGCCCGGCGAGCAATCCACCAGCAGTAACATCTTTCATCGTCAATAACATGCCTGGGAGACCACCAAGAGTATGTGTCGTGGATCTTGTTGAAAGAACAGATGTTACCTTGGTAAGCTTCACTCTGTGCTCAACACAAAATCTCTGGAAACCTTCTCCGACATTGAAGAGGTATCGCTTCCTGTCAAAAAACAAGAGGACAGATGGCACAGTACAACCAGTGTCTGTGCCTACCCCAAGAACCTGAACATGACAGGATGTATTACACTTGTGGTCCTCACTCTTCTTTCCCATGAGGAACGGCACACGTATCAAATGAAAGAGGAATGGGGAACGCTTCTCAACCACTATGCTATTGACACGCTCGCCAAGGGACTCGAGTCTGACCAAGCGTCTCAACAATACGGCCCTAAAAATTTTGTCACTACTTTTTTGGATCGTTTGGACGTCACTCTAGTCAAGAATCCACCGAGGACTCTGATATTTCTTTTGAAAGCAGTCTACAATTCAGCATGCACCAAACGTGCACAAGCCTCGAAGCAACAAGGATCTATCAAATATTGTTGATGTCGTTTGTTGTATCATATACTGTTATTCAAAATCGTCAGATGTGTTGATTACCGTCTCTTTGAATACAAGACTCTGCCCAGTGATTGAACAGTGGCCACCATCACCCATATCAGAATGCATTCACCAGAATGTGGTGTGGTCAATCTCCGCATATTCTATAGATAGAGAAGAGGATCTACCGTGATGATGGCTGTGTGTAGATCATGACAGCCCCTTGTAAGTGATCAAAGAGAAACAGACTGAAAATCAAAAAAGAAAGAAAGAATATACGATAGTAGCTGAATCCTAACCCATGCAGCCGTCATGATGCCGGTTTTTATGTACGCATGGATTTGCATCTGTTTGTCAACAATTCTTTTATTTTGACTATTTTTATATGCATTATAATCATTTCATTGTACAATGTTGACACTGTTTGCAATTATGAAACCAACCACTGTATTGCTGGCACTCGCCACAGTGTTGTGCCTTGCTGGACTGACCAACGGACAGAGCAGCATTTGCGTTGGCAACGTGTGCCTCTCTTGTCCAGACTGTTCTTCTATCTCTCCATCATACACATACATCGGAAATTCTGTTCCAACAGTAGCAGACTTGAAGAAATCCTGTGTATGCTATGGCTGTCCCATTTTTACCAATACAGAGTGTGTTGCTACAGATGCAAAAACGAGTGAGATTCTCCCAGATTCCACTACTGTTCCGATTGGGAATGGCATCTCTACGAGTGACTTACCTAGCTCTGTTGGTACTACCTCTAGTTCTGGTAGCCAAGGAGGGTCCTCTGGTATATTCTACGAATGTCCTGCTGGATGCACCGACATTTCCTACACCCCAGTCATCTATGGTGAAATTGCTGTCGAAGACATCCTGTCAACAGGGTGCGATTGCTCGGGGTGCCCAGGTGATCCATTTCCAGAATGCAAGTTGTACAAGGATGGGAAGGAATTGAGCCCAGAGGTTATACTCTCTGCAACTGAAGCAATGAATGCTCAACGTATCGATACCACAGGCTCTTCTTCTGTGCTTACCGATGGATCTCAATTGATTTCTGGTGTGATTCTTGCCATTGTCATGGCAAGCTTGTGTTTGGTAGCCTGATGACATTAAATAGATGTGGATTCAGTCCTCTGCACACTCATTTTCATTAAAAATCTGATATAATCATAACTCATTCAAAAAGGAATGAATGTAAATCTTCATCATCACCACTCCACGAGAGGTGCTCGAATGCCTTGTTCGAGGACATGTGCATGGCGGAATGGACAAAGAGCTCTTTCCCACGTTGCAATACATTGTCAATCATCCCCTATTATAACTAATGCATTACGTTCTAACGTTCTATCCAATGACAAGGAGATTGGTGAGAAAGAGCAGTGGGCATATCTGCATTCTCTAGTCCTTGCCAGTAGTATTCTGGCAAGTTGTGATCCAGTTTTTGCATCTGTCGATGCATCCTATAGTCCCGAGCAAGGGTCTGAAACATTTAAGAATGTTGCTGGGGTAGGATACATCATTCTAGTCATCTTTTACTTTTTTAGGCTGTTTACCAAGAGGGCTGAAAAGGCAGCCTCTCAGCCCCTTGCCTCAACTGCCCAAAATCCTGCAGAGGAGCAAGATGATTTGTCATCTCTGGACAGGAAGGAAGAATCTTCCACACCAGAGGACGTGACAGTGGTTCAGTGTCTGATAGGAGTCGCGCAGGCTGGCACAATCTGTTTCTTATGTTATCTCCTGTCCACAGTCGTGGATGATTACTTTGCACACCAGGATCTCCCATCACAATATACTGCTCGTAATATTACTCTTTTGATTCAATCTGTAGTGAGAGGCCTCGTGTATCTCATTACATTTATTTTTGGTGCGAATGCAACAGGCTTGGCTGCATTGACTATACAGCTTCTTGTTGACCCAGATGGTGTGGACAAGGGTTTGGATCAGCCGAGGCCCAAAAAAGAGCTGCTTCCAAAGGTCAAGGTGACGGATGACATGGGTTCTATTAGAAGGGCATTTAAAGAAGCTGAACGACTGGGAAAAAGAGAAACAAAGGAATAATATGTGATTACATATGTGCGTCATGAATCTACCGTTCATTTGATTGGAATCACTGGAGGGACGGCATGGACAGGGAGACCTTTCTGGTTCCTGCTTGAGACATGCTGTGCCAACTTGACCTGCCTTCCCAATACTAGCACAGTGACAACACCTTGCCCACCGGCACCACGAGCTGTCCTTCCTACTCTTCTGACGTATTCTGATGGTTCCCTTGGAAAATCAAACAAGATGACATGTTCAACATAGGCAGAGTCCACACCTCTGGACGCCCTATCAGTGCATACGAGTATCAGTCGTTTCGATTCACCATTCGTTGGAACATGAAGAAATCTACTCAGATTCTTATCCCTTTGAATAGGTGAAATTGCTGCATGATATGCCAAGACTTCTGTATCATCTTCTAGAAATGAGCGATTGAGGAAATTTTCAACCTTTCTACACGTTTCTATCTTATTGCAAAAGACAATAGTTCTACTGCTTTTCTGCTCCTGTAAAGATGCCAACATGGCAACGCTTTTTCGTTGAATTCCAGACTCTTCGGAAATCTCATCGCCACCACTACAGTCAATAATCTGCTCAACACATCCTGGTGCTGTCCTGTGCAAGCCAGGCCCCAGGGCAGATACAATGCCTGGGAACATAAACTCGATGTCTGTGTATATATCAGAGGGAACTGTCGCTGTCACCAGAACAAATCTTGTTGATTCAGAGCAACTCTCTTTGATCGGGACCACCTGCTCAGCAAATGAGGATGCTGGACCGAACAACACATCTGCTTCATCACACACCACGTGGCTACAGTTGTCAAACTGCAGGCTACCATTCTTGTACAGTTCCAACAAACGACCGGGTGTTCCAACCACCACATCAATACCTTGTTGTAGATTTTGTTTGTGTGTTCGCATTGGATGACCTCCAGTGAAAATTGCAGAGCGAAATTTAAGAGTTCTTGACAGTGCCCTACAAACCCTGAGGACTTGGGTACACAGCTCTGCAGTTGGAACAATCACGACAATGCGGGGTTTCCCTGGCTTTCCAACCGGTCCACCAATCTTTTTTTCTTCTAGTTTCATCATTTGTATCAACGGCACGAGATATGACAGAGTTTTCCCACTCCCCGCGTGGTCAGCGAGGAGAACATGCATGGCATTTGCTTCGTCAAGGGCACCAAAAGATTCTGCTTGGATATGGGACGGTCTTGTGATCCCAATGGTAGACAATGCCTCAACCATATCATCATTTGCACCTAGTGATTTCCATGATATAGAGCTATAAAAATCAGACGTAGGTCCAGGTCCAACTCGAGCAATTGGGATGGCATCGTCTCTGGACAAATCTCTGGTATTATTTCGACGTTTGGTCCTATACTCTTTACTTTCTACTGGTTTTTCACATCTAATGCAAACTTGTAGCCTCTGTTTTGGTGTGTTTTGTATTGGGTGTCGTAGCACACGTGAGAACTGCATCCCAACAACAGGTGACCCTCTGTTGGTTCTACTCTATCCACGTTACAATATATACAATAAAAGTATTAATTTTCAACGTCATGAAACATTTCGGGTTCTTCTTGATCAATGAGAGAGTTCATTGGTTCATAGTCTGGCCAAGATTCACTGGCTTGGGCTTGTTTCAAAACTGAACACTGTGAGATGACAATCTGGTGGTCTTCTTCATCAAAGACGAATCCTGGATTCTGATATGCGCCTGTGATATCACTGATTGAAGTGTCACCCTGCCTGTCCTGATCTTCTGCCACCAGCAAGGATTGGTATGTCATGGGATATGTATAGAGCCCTTTGGTTGACAATCCCCAGAAAAATGTGATGAATGGAAGAGGTAGCACAATTATCGGGGGACCAATCATCTCTTTAATAGCTAATATGAAAATCATGAGAAGCTGGAATGCAATCAGGCCGGTAATATATTGGTCAAACACCCTGAGCCAACTCTGTCCTCCAGACTGGTAGTTCTCCTCTGCCCTATAGATGAGCTTATACTTATTCACCAAATATCTCGTGCAATAGTAAATAAGAGCAGTTGGAGCAATGAGTGGGCATGCAATTGAAAAGGAGAGTCCCAGAAGGAAGACAATACTATCGTCTGGTACGACAGATCCATAGCTGAACGTAACCTTGGCCTCATCAACACGTTGCTTGGCCTTTTTCGTAGCCGCAATTTTGAGTTTCAAATGATACAACACAAGTCCAACGACGTCAAATATGTCAAATGGAAGCTCCCAGCATGCTTGTACCAAAATGTAGGTCATGAAGAAAATTCCAACTTGCGGTGCAGCTGTTCCAAATATCGACACAATTGACGACGGGTCGTCCAAAAGCTGTTCAAACTGATTCGCAAAAGTTCCTGCTATAAAACTTCCTAGGAAGACTGTGATGAATTGGAATATGTACAGATAGGACACCAATCCAAGGTCTAGTTCTGAACCAGATATAACCCCTTTCGCCTTGAGCATTGCTGTCAATATCATAGGAAGTATGATTATAAAAATTCGCAGAGCCAAACCAGGCAAAATACCAGTTAAAAGAGCACTGGCTATAGGAATAGTCTGGAGAAACCCAACAAGAGAGTTTGAACTGATCAACACCTGCACAGCAGACACTGGGATCATATAAAAGAGCATCAGGGTCCAGAACGACGCAGTAAAAATCTTGCTTCGTATGGTTCTCTCTTTTGCCCTCATTTTCAGATTGCTCCATACAATCTCCTCCGGCTGAGGAGCTGCCTTGCATACCCATGTTGAGAGATCTTCACTCATCATAGTTTGAGATGCAACTACCTGAGATTTCCTTGATCTAAACGACACAAAAGATGAAGGAAGCGGCTTTTTCTTTGCCAATTCTTGCTCTTGGAGTATTTCGGATCGAAGATATTCCAAACGGTCGATATAAAATTCAAATGCATCCACAGATATTGGCTTTTTACCATACTTTTCCGTTCCCCATGTTCCCATGGTCAGTCCCACAACCTTTTTTGACTGTTTCTTCATTTTGTTCTTCTTTTGGGGGTCCATAAACTTTGACAATGTAACATCAATGCTGTGATACGCTGCATCCTTGGTCTTGGAATACTGTCCACAAAGTTTTGTCAATAGAGTGGTATCATATACCATCTGTGATTCCAGGTAGTCATCCTTGTATAGATTCTCAAACTCTTGTCTCACGAGCCATGCCGCATCATCCTCAAGGTTATCTTCTGGAGAACGGGCTTCAATCTTCTGGGCAGCCTCTTCCCACCTATCAGGCAACACAATGTCTACATCTCTATCCAGGTTTTCTCCTTCGACTGATTGTGGCTCCTGTTTGGATAAAAGATTCTTCTTTTGTCGCTCCACACTGGATCGCCTCATTTTTTTCTGCAACCACGATTGTTGCTCTTCTTCATCTGTATCAGCAGCTCCACTGCTGAATGGAATGTCAGTACACAGAATTGAACGAGTTTGCACCCCTCCAGATTCATTGAAAAACAACAATCTCAGGTTCAAAGCCTGCTTGCAATATACCTTGAGTCTCCAGAGTACCAAGAACGTCACTGCCCACGTCACAATAGCATGAGCATACAGGTAATTACTCTTTTCTGGGATGTTTGTCATTGTCGTCTTATCCAGTGCAGTCAAATCATATTGGACGACTTTATAGTTTTCGTCGTATATCCATGTATAATTCTCGTATTCTGGTCCCAAAACTGTCACCGGAGGCAGTGGTGGAATATTTGGCAGTCTCTCCCACCAAATAAGGCCAGGTGGGGGAGGAGCAATGCTCTTGTTGTAGATTTCTGGTGCTTCAATCACCTTGACAGCCTCTTCATCGGCCTTTTCCTCCATTTCTGTTCCATTCAATCCAGGTAAATAGAACTCTATATATTCTGAGATCTTGGATGGATCGTATGGGTTTGCAGTAAGATTATCCACATTGTCACCCACCAGATTGATTGGTAAAATTATAGCACTCACAAGGATGGTCACAATCGCAAACACGTCCAGACTAAACCGCATAGTCTTCAAGTACATGAGTGCATCCATACCTCCTGATGCAAGTATCTGAGCTTCAGCAGAGGAAAGAACTGATTTTGGCCACCAAGCCCCACTTGGTATCACCGGAGGAGCTCGACACCCCTGAGGGGGATGATAGCATTTTTTGGCATAGAATTTCCTCGTCCATGGCAATCTCCTGAAGTAAGCAAAAAGGAGAAATACTATGATCATCACCCCGAAATAAAAAGCGCATGAGATCCCAAAACCGTCGGCACTTGTCGCCATGGTGGTCGCGTTTGGGGATCCTCAGCTAGACGTTTGAGTTTCTTTCTTGGGTTACACAAATAGATTGCGTAATAGCAACGTTTCAAAATATAAGCAAATAGCAAGCATTTATTTCAAGAGACCAGATGGCACAGTGAGAGTATTTTAATTTGTCGAGTCATCCAAGACCAACATCCAAACGCGTCCCTGCAGGGACGTCAGTTGACGGGTCCGGATGCATATGAAGATATGGACAGTGCATTGATGTGGATTCATCCAAGCTTGGATGGTTGTAAGAATTTGCAAAGTCATCAAAGTGGCAGAGGAACATATCCACTTGTGTCATGAGACTGCTCACAGTGTATAGGATCGTTGACGATCCTATACACACCGTTGTGGGGTACCTGCATTCTCTGACCCCTGCATCTACTCAAGCAGTCTCTTCTTTTCTTCTTTCTCACATTCCAGCATCCTATATGTCTTTTCACACTATATAATATATATCTGTTGGCATAGGCAACCGACCAAATCTTGATGCAGAGCCTCCCACCTGAGACACTGAGACACTGTTCAAATTTCTTGTGAGCATGTGCCACTCAAATTGAACAATTTTATCTCTCCTACTTTACCCATCTCTCCTACAAACGATCATCAGATACATCATATAGGGCACTACATCGTGTGTTTTGGACATTAATATATCAAGGAATGAGGGATTGGTCAAGATTCACAAAGGGACACCCGGGATTGACATGAATGAAGAAACAGAATATTCTCTCAAACAGAAAATAATAATTGGAGTTCTCTTGACAATACCCAGTGCCTAAATAATAGTAGATAATAGTAATCTCGAAATTTTACATAAAGTGTAAACCCGTTGGATATCGGAGAGAGCGAACTCAGACGTGAAACAAACGAAAGAGAGCAATGTCTACCGAGGGCTTTGGACCAGATATGAATAACGCAGAATACGATCCCAGTAGCTCTGTAAGCCATAGAAACCAAGACAGCAGGTCATCATCTCTCCATGATGTACGAAACTTGTTGGAGATTCCAGGATTGAGGGACCAGCTGTTTGGGACGAGGGGCTATACCCGCG
>PJEL010004050.1_pt1 | contig 12263 bp, 9 predicted proteins | sample 1853271 | NCBI WGS metagenome assembly PJEL01 (sample SAMN08108733, study PRJNA415343) | Invertebrate metagenome, whole genome shotgun sequencing project. | host: Globobulimina | place: Sweden: Gullmar Fjord | collected 2015-08 | reverse complement strand
TGGAAGCCATTGACGCCATTGATCAAGAGGAACCCGACATCATCCTCCTCGATATCATGATGTCCAAAATGTCACGCTTCGACGTCTGCGAGAAGATCAAAGCTAACCCCAAGACCCGCAACATCCCCCTCATCATGGTCACCGCACTCAACGAAGTCGGCGATGTCGAACGCGGCGTCGATGCGGGCACCGATGATTTCATCTCCAAACCCTTTAATAAACTCGAACTCATCACCCGCGTCAAATCACTGCTCCGCCTCCGCCTCCTCAAACAACAACTTAATCAATCCCATTCGCACATCGAACCGGAACGTCGACCCGACCTCGACCAACAAACAAGTCCCGGCGACTAACCATGAATTTTCCACCGCAACCCAACACAAAAAAACCCGACTCAACGTCGGGTCTCTTTTTGCACTTGGTGATTGATCTCTAGGCTCACCCACCATTCTCCGGCGTCGGATCAACGATCGCGCCCGCCACCACCGAATTCACATCAATCTCATAATTGAAAGTCACAAAAGGTCCCACCAGATAAGGCTCCTCAAATAACCCCTCCTCACTACGATTCTCATCCACTTGCTGTTTCACACGAAAAATTCCAGATACCTTCACATAATCCAAGTCACCCCGCGCTGATGAGTGCAATCGGTTCAGGCTCGATGCCGTTCGTCGTGAAAGTTCTAAGACATGCGGGCGACTCCAATAATCACTCCCGTTAGTCGGATTCACAACCTGCACCGTAATCACCGCGGTCCCCCCCTGCAACATCTCAAAATCTTGCAACTCGCAGACCCAGACAATTTTGTCCGTCAACGTGCGATCAGTCCGCCCCGCCCATTGTCGAACGCGACGTACATAATTAATCTTGTCACGGGGTGATTCATACGAAAGATCAGCAAATGCTTCATCATAGAGTCCCACCGCGATTACAAAAGCAGCCTCCGGCGAAGCAAGTGGCGCATCAGCGGGAAAGCCCAAATCAGAAAACACTCCCGAGCCAGCCATGCCGTCATCGTCCAAGGTGAATGGGTCGCTCCCGCCGGGATCAACGCTCCCCCCGCCTCCATTACCCGTCCCGTTTGAGCCTCGCAAAACCGATAATTCCTGCTCCATGGCCGTCATTCTGCCACGCATCTCTTCAATAATATTCAAAAGGACTGCAAGCTCGGCGCGCAGCTCTTGCACCTCATTCGTGAGACCCTCGACCATCGGCTCAAGGGGAGCCGTCTCATCATCGCTCCCCTCCCTGGGCTGGTAGCTAGCCCCCGCATTGGGCGCCAGAAACCCCAATAACCCGCTCAAGCAAAATGCTAACATCAACCCCGGAAATCCCACTCGAATACGCCCTATTGCTGCCTCATGCCTTGTTTTCATCGAAGACCCAACCTTTCCTGCTCAATTCCATCGGCTTTTCTACAAAATCCCTGTTCAAAGCTCTACATTTTTTGTATCATTAGATGGCTGATGAGCGATAAAAGCCATGCCCATCAGCCCGCGCAAGCCACGGGAATAGCCATTTGTTTGGCCAGCCGGATGAACCAGCAACCCGTTCCTACGCGTATCGTACATTAACTAGGATTGTTGATGGTGCAATAATTGGGTGAGATTTCCAAAAAAAGAGCGAGTGGGAATTTCGACTCATACCGATGATAAAAACAGCAAGGCAACGCATTTACACCGCCCTGCCACCTGCTGGCTAGCTTGCTTGTTTCGTAATCTCGTGACCCAGACCGAAGGACAAGGTTTTATACCATGGATGATATTCTCCGCGTTTTGCAACGAGCGGGTCGACGCCTCTCCCTGAATACCTACCTCAACCAGTTACACTGGTGGGCCATCGGTGTCGCAGCCTTAGCCTGCTTCGTGGCGCTCCTCACACGGGGATTACCCGCCGTCGAAAACGCGATCGGTTGGGTCTGGTTTGCTCCCGTTCTAATCGGCACCGCCCTCCTCGGCGCCTTGAGCTTATGGGTCAAACGTCGACCGACCACGCTCCACGTCGCCATCACCGTTGACGATCGCTTGGCACTCCGCGAAAAAATCTCCACCGCCATGCTCTGCCGCGGCCGAGACGACGGTTTTTCCCAAGCAGCCGTTGACGATGCCATCAACGTTGCGCGCGATCCCAAGACACAGGAAAGAGTCAATCGCACCTTCCCCATCGTCGCGCCCCAGCGCTGGTGGATCAGTCCCGCCATCGTCTCCGCTGCCGCGCTTATCACCATCTTGGTTCCCAGTATGGATCTTTTTGCGAATGCCGAAAACGAAATCACCAAAGAAGATCGCCAGAAGATCCAGACCATCCAAAAGGATGTGCAAGACAAGACCATTGAAATCCTTGAACAGACTGGCATGACGCCCGACGAAATCAAGAAATTTCTGGATGGCGAGAAAGGTACCGACCTCGATACGCCCGGCGACAAGGAAGAACCCAAGACACCAGAGCAGGCAAAGAAAGACGCCTTCGAAGATCTCACCCGCGTCCAAGACAAACTTCTCCGCGAACAAAGTGAAGACGAAAAGACGCAAGCCCTCAGCGAACTCTCAAACCGTCTCAACGAACTCGATCTCGAAAATCAAGACGGCCCCGCCGCCGACCTCGGCGCTGCCCTCAAAGCTGGTAATTTTAACAAGGCCAAGAAAGCCCTGCAAAAATTACAAGAGCAGCTCAAAGCAGGCGACCTCAACAAAGAACAAAAAGAAGCGCTTGCCAAACAGCTTCAGCAAATGGCTGAGAAAATGGACCAGCTAGCGAAACAAAGTAAGAAAATGGAAGATGCCCTCAAACAAGCCGGCATGGATCCCAATCTCGCTAACAATCCACAGGCACTGAAACAAGCACTCAAGGATAATAAAAATCTCACCCCCCAACAGAAAAAGCAACTCCAGCAAATGGCCCAGGCCCAACAACAAGCTGGGCAAATGATGAAGAAAATGGCAGGCGCCACCCAGCAAATGGCCAAAGGCATCCCGGGCATGCCCGGCCAAGGCCAACCCGGGCAAAACCCCGGTCAAGGCATGGGCGAAATGCTCTCCCAAATGGAAATGACTCAACAAAAAATGAATGCCATGCAAAACGCACTGGACAAGCTCGCCGGTGAATGCAACGGCATGGGTAAGGGGCTCGGTGGTAGTAAGCCCGGAGGACTCAGTCAAAGCGACGCCATGGCACAGTGGCAAATGATGATGCAACAACAAAACAACGGCAGTGGCCCTGGCATGGGCAACCGCGGTCGTGGCTCCGGTGGTCGCGCCCAACGCCAACAAACCAAAGGCAACACCACCCCCGACCAAATCAAAGTACAACAACAACAGGGCCCCATCATTGGCGAAACATTCATCGATTCCGACGGCCAAATCAAAGGCGAGTCACAAGCCGGCTTTGCCCAAGTAACACAAACCGCCACCAACCGCAACAACCAAGATCTTGAAGAGAACAAAATCAGCGTCAAACACGAAGATGCCGTCAAGCATTACTTCGGTGAACTCAAAGCACTCGCCGAATCCACCAACGCCGAAACCGTCACGACCGAAGACACCACCGAAGCAACTGACCCCGAAACCGCAGAAGACGGCAACTAAATCGATCCTCGCGTCGATCAACAACACCGCCAATACCCCGCTTCAACACCATTTGTTGCGGGGTTTTCTCTGCCTGCCAATCCTACCAAAGAAGCACCCAACCCACCTTCCATCTCCAGCGCCCCTCCCCTATCATCATGCCACGATTTCAACCCGCCCGCCAGCTCCAGGTTCCTTACCAAGTCAGCAGCCTAATCATGCCAAATACCAGCACCATGAACACCAGCAATACCGCCATCACCGATCAATCAACGACGCATTTCGCTGACTGCCTACTCAGCGCTTGCAAGCAAAGAGGCGCCCCTGTTTGTGTCGGTCTCGACCCTGTCCACGAAAAACTTCCCATCGCCATTCGCCCTGGGATCGAGCAAGGCCCCGCCACTGCACTCGACGCCATCTACGAATTCTCCGCGACGGTCCTCGATGCGGTCGCGGACCACGTCCCCGTCGTCAAATTCCAATCTGCCTGCTTCGAACGTTATCGTGCCGACGGCGTCGACGCGCTCTACACCCTCATCGACGAAGCCCATCGACTAGGCCTCATTGTTATTTTGGATGCCAAACGCGGCGACATCGGCATCTCAGCTGAGCACTACGCGGCCGCCGTCTTCAAGCCTTGGATTAACAAAGATGATCTCCCGCTCGAACCACAGTTTGATTCACTCACCACCGATGATCTGCTCGCTTGCAGTTCACTCCCCACCAATCCCGACGCGCTCACGGTCAACCCCTACCTCGGCTCTGACACCGTCGCACCATTTGCAAGCGACACCGCCCAAGGCATCTTTGCACTCATCCGCACCAGCAACCCCGGCAGTGACGCCATCCAAGCAGCCAAACTCGAATCAGGCCAAACCGTCGCCCAACACCTAGCAATCCTACTCGACCACGAAGCCCAAAAGTCATTAGGCAGCTCAGGCTACAGCAATCTCGGCGCCGTTGTCGGTGCCACCAAACCTGACGAGATCGCCACCCTCCGCAAACTCATGCCAAACTCCATCTTCCTCGTGCCCGGCTACGGCGCCCAAGGCGGGACAGCCGAAGACGTCCGCGCATGTTTCAACCCCGATCAACAAGGCGCTCTCATCACCGCCAGCCGCTCCATCACCTACGCCTTCGACCCTGCTGACACCCAATGGGCCGACGCCATCACCAAAGCAGCGCAACAATTCAACCAAGAAATCCGCGCTATCCTCCCCACCTAACAAAACAAAATCACGGGCTCCTTCCCACTTATCAAACCGAAACTCAGTATGCGCTTCGACCCCACCAAAATCCTCATCGTCCTCGCACTCGTCGTCGTCATCGGCGTCCCTTTTATCTTTCGCCCAGCAGAAGCAACTCCCGACCCCAACGCACTCACACTCGTCATCATCTCACCTCACAATGAACAGATCCGTACCGAATTCGATCACGCCTTTGATCGTTGGCATCGCGCCCATTTCAACGGCCAAGGCGTCATCATCGACTGGCGCACCCCCGGCGGAACCTCAGAAATTCGCAAACAACTCTACGCTGAATATCAAGCAGCGATCGACGACGGCCCCATCAAGCCAGATTCCATGAGCTACGACCTCCTCTTCGGCGGTGGCACTTACGAACATGGTAAAATGAAGACCATCTTCGAACCAAAGAATCCCAGCGCTGCCGAGAATGAAGCTGGCCCCTGGTCCACCACTATTTCAGTCCCCGTCGATTTCACTCCCCAACAACTCAGCGCTTGGTATGGCCAGAACAAAGTCGGCGATAACACCCTTTACGATCCCGACCACCACTGGTTCGGCACTGCCCTTTCAGGCTTCGGCGTCGTCTTCAACCGTGAAGTACTCCGTGATCTCGGCGTACCTGACCTCAAGACCTGGGATGATCTCACCAACCCCAAACTCCAAGGCTGGGTAGCACTCGCAGACCCCGGACAATCAGGCTCCATCTGCACCACCTTTGATGCCATCCTCCAACGTGCTGGCTGGGAAGATGGCTGGCGGATTCTTCAGGAGGCTGCTGCCAACAGCCGCTATTTCTCCAACTCATCCAGCAAGGTCCCGATTGATATCTCCATCGGCGAAGCCGCTGCTGGCATGTGCATTGACTTCTACGGTCGGTACCAAGCCCAATCTATTAAGGACGCTGGTGGTGGTGACCGCGTCGGCTACATCGACCCACCCAAAATGACCGACATCGATCCCGACCCCGTCAGCTTACTCGCCGGCGCACCCCATCCTGATCTCGCTAAACGTTTTATCGAATTCTGCTTATCCGAATCAGGCCAAGCGCTCTGGCAATACCCCGCCACCCACTCCGCCGATTCAGATGCACTAGGTCCGCGTGAATTCGAACTCCGACGCATGCCCATCCGTCACACCATGTATGAACCGATTCATGCAACCAACTTCGTCGACCAAGTCAATCCCTTTGAAATTGCAGAGCCCATTGACAATCGCAACTTCAACATCCGTGCTCTCATCCCACCCATGTTCAGTGCCATGGCCATCGACAACCACGCCCACCTCCGCGCTGCTTGGAAAGCTATTAATGATGCGGACCCCAACCACCCCAACCTCGCACAAATGCGCGCCCTCTTCTACGCCAAGCCCACCATCCAAATCACCAATCTCGAAGTCGGCGAAATCTCTAACGTCTCGCTCGACAATACCGAACACCTCCGCGCTATCAAGAACGCCTGGAAAGCGGACGCCTCCAAACAAGACTACGACCGCATCAGTTGGACCACCTTCTACCGCAGCAACTACCGCGAAATTGTCCGCCTAGCAAAAGACCACTAAATATCCACCGCTACTGTGCAATCGCCCCCCAACCACCGCCACTAGCCGGGGCTTACAGCCCCCGGTATTCTGTGGCAGCAACCCCAGCACGCAACTCCAATACCCAACAAGCGAACAACCCGGAAACGCGGTCTCATCCACACAACGCTTATCCTAAACAATTCAACACACTCTCTATAGACCCGGGCCCCACAACCGCCGATAAGCTATACCAGCGACCATCGCAAAAAACACCGCCCTCTCGGATACCCAAAACCATCGAAAATCCCATCCTCACCAAAATCATCGCCACCATCGGCTCGCCCGGCACTCCCAGCGCCACACCGGAAATGCTCACAAAGCTCGCTCAGGCAGGCGCTTCCGTCTTTCGACTCAACTTCAGTCACGGCAAACTCGATGAACATGCCCAAACACTCGCCATCATCCGGCAGGTCGAAAAAGACCTCGGCCGACCGCTCGGCGTACTCGGCGATCTCAGCGGACCCAAAATCCGTGTCGGCGAAGTCGCCAAGCCCGGCATCAACGTTGATATCGGCGAAGATGTCATCTTCCAGAAAGAGGCCATCATTGCAGATGGTCCACGCTTCAGCACCACCCTCCCACAACTGGTTGATGACATCAAAATAGGCGAAAAACTCCTCATCAACGACGGTGCTATCCGCATGCTCGTTGTTAACAAATCACCCGAGCAAGGCAACATCACCTGCCGAGTAACAGTGGGGGGGTTAATCACCACCCGCAAAGGCATCAATCTCCCCAACACCGATCTTGCCGTTGATGCCATCACCGAGAAAGACTGGCGCTGTGTTGATTGGGCGGTTAAGCACAATCTCGATTTCCTCGCCCTCAGCTTTGTCCGCAAGCCCGATGAAGTCATCCGCCTCAAAGAACGTGTTACTGAACTCCGGGCAGCGCAAAACCAACGCACCATCCCCATCATTGCCAAAATCGAAAAACCCGAAGCCCTCGACAACATTCACGCCATCCTTAACGCCGTCGATGCCATCATGGTCGCCCGCGGAGACCTTGGTGTCGAAATGGATCTGGCAGCCGTCCCCATTATTCAAAAACGCCTCATTGATCTCGCCAGGAAATTTGCCAAACCCACCATCGTCGCCACTCAAATGCTCGAATCCATGATCCAAAGCGCCACCCCGACGCGCGCTGAAGCTAGTGATGTCGCTAACGCCATCCTTGACGACGCTGGCGCCATCATGCTTTCAGGCGAAACAGCCATTGGGGATTACCCCGATCTTGCCGTCGACACCATGCGCCGAATTGCCCAATGCACTGAGACCTATGATCCTGATCGCCCCGCGCTTCAAAATACAGATCACTGCCGACTCAAGACGAATCACTGGACTGACAACCTCGCGGCCGGGGCCTGTCAAGTCGTCAAAGATGTGGGCGCCAAGCTCATTGTGGCCTGGTCACAGTCAGGCCGCGCCGCCATGTATCTCTCTGAAACACGCTTCCCCGTCCCCATCATTGCTTGCTCTGATGAACTCGAAACCGCCCGCCGAATTACGCTTCTCAGAGGCGTCATCCCCGTCCATCGACCCTGTCCTGACTCGCTTAACGACTTCACTCAGGAAATAGAAAATCGCATCCTGATCAACGACTGGGCGCAACCCGGCGACCCCATCATCATCATTGCGGGCTCCCCAATCGGCCTAGCCGGCACAACTAACTCACTCACAGTCCACCTCCTCAAAAAGCCATAAACCCAGAGATTCCGATTAACGAGCACCACCAGCTCGCCAACTGCTACCCCGAAGATCTTGCTTCCACGAACGCCCGAAATCGCCTTCCGAGCACCTCTTGCACAACGCTCACATCAGGCGTCAACTCCCCCCGCGCTGCCAGAATCTCACCCATACTCGTTACCCCCCGGCCCGTAAGGCCACAAGGCACAATCGCCTTAAAGTGAGTTAAATCAGGTTCCACATTCAACGCTAACCCATGCAGGGTCACCCACTTACGAATTCGAACGCCTAGCGCGCAAATCTTGACCATCCCCAGATCATCATCCGGTGTTGCCACCCACACGCCCACTGCATCCGGGTCCCTCTTCCCCACAATCCCAAACTCCGCCAGTGTTTCAATCACCACTTCTTCCAATGCCTGCATGTATTCATGGACCCCAATTCCTAATCGTTTCAGGTCCAAGACCGCATAGGCCACCAATTGGCCGGGACCGTGATAGGTAATGTCACCCCCTCGATCCGTTTCTACCACCTCGATCCCCAACTTCTCTAATTCCTCCGCTGATGCCAGAAGATGATCCCCGATGCCCTTTCGCTTGGTTAGCGTGATCACTGCTGGATCATGCTCGAGCATGAAAACCCGCAGTGCTGGCAATTCCGCCGTCCCATCCCTCGTGGCGATCAGGTGATCGCGCCACGCAACCTGTGTCTCGTAAGCCTTGGCATATGAAATTCGCCCCAGCTCAACGATCTCCAAGGGAGGGTTTTCTTCACTTAGATTTGTCTGCTCCATCTGCATCAAGCACCACTCGCTTTCAGGCACATCGTAGAACGCCCCCTTCATCAGCCTACGCTCTGAGCAATATGCCGCCACAAATTCACCCCTCTTCCAATATCATCGGTGACGTCAAACTCGCAGACGATGTCGTCGTCGGCCCCTGCTGCACCCTCACCGGCCCCATCACCATCGGGGCAGGCACCTCGCTCACAGGGCATAATTATCTCACCGGCCCACTTACCATCGGCACCTATAACCGCATTTATCCCTTTGTTTGTCTGGGGCTCGAACCACAGGATTATAAATTCGACCCAAGCGCCCCCTGCGCAGGACTTGCGATCGGCAATAACAACCTCTTTCGCGAGCAAGTCACCATCCACCGTGCGACATCAGCTGAAAAACCCACCATGGTCGGCAATGACAATTTTTTTATGCTGGGTTCCGACATCGGCCACGACTGCACCATCGGTAGCAAGTGCATCATCGTCAGTAAAGTCTCCATGGGTGGACACGCCATCCTCGAAGATCAAGTAACCCTTGGTGGTTCAGCCAACATCGCGCAACATACCCGCGTCGGCCGACTCGCCTTCGTCGGCGGACTTTCGGGGTACTCACTGAACATCCCGCCCTACATGATCACCCGCACCCGCAATTCCGTTTACAGCGTCAACGTCATTGGCATGCGTCGCGCAGGCTACACCGCTGACGAAATCAATCACGCACGCTGGGCTTTCAAAATCATCTTCCGGCAACACCTAGCTAGGCCGGCCATTCTTAAAGAACTTACTGAACGTACCCCTATTTCACCGGTAGTACAAGAAATCCACACTTTTCTAGCGCGACCCAAAACACCCATTTGTCATTACCACGGCCATACCCAACCAGCGAAACTTACCAATACCTGATACCTCAATCTCTTGGAGTAACTTTTCATGAAGACTGCGACGCTCATTAAATCCTGCAGCTTGTCTTTGTTACTCGTGACACTCACCAGTGGTTGCGCCACTCAACACCCCTACTGGAAGGGTAACACCCACACCCACACGCTGTGGAGTGATGGCAACGCTGCACCCGAAGTCATCGTTGATTATTACCGCTCAAACGATTACCAATTTCTCGTCCTCTCCGATCACAACATTCTCTCCGATCACGAACGCTGGTTCCCGGTGCGCGCCGACGGATCAGGTCGACTCAAGCTTGATCATGTCGAGGAAATCAAAACGCTCTTTGGCGCTGACTCCGTCGATACCAAACCAGCAACGGACGATCAGGATGCTTTCCTCATGCGGCTGAAAACGCTGGCTGATCTCCGACTGCAATTCGAAGCCCCCGGCGAATTCATTTTCATCCAGGGGGAAGAAATTACCGACCGATTTGAAAATCACCCCGTCCACGTCAACGGCATCAATCTCAACAAACTCATCAAGCCGGGTGGCGGCAAGAGTGTCCGTGAGGTCATGCAACGTAATATCAATGCCGTGATTGCGCAGAGCAAGAAATATGATCAGCCGATGCTCGCTCACATTAATCATCCCAATTTCCAATGGGGATTAACACCCGACGATGTCGCAGCTATCGAAGGTGAACTCTTCTTTGAAGTGTATAACGGCCATTCAGGAGTGCGCAATCAAGGGGATGCGAACCACCCTTCGACCGAACAACTATGGGATTATGCACTCACCCGCCGTCTCACCGATCTGCAGCTCGGACTCCTGTATGGCGTCGCCACCGACGACTCCCACGATTACTACAACTGGGGATTAGGCAAAACCAATCCGGGGCGCGGCTGGGTCATGGTGCAAACGCCTTCACTGGAGGCCGATGAAATCGTCTCAGCGATGCAAGCTGGTAACTTCTATTCATCGTCCGGCGTAACCCTCAGCAAGGTGCGCACCGATTCCAAGTTTTATCGCGTAACCATTGAGGCGGAGCCCGACACCATCTACACCACGCAATTCATCGGCACCCGCACCAACAACATCATTAACGTCGGGGAAGTTTTCTACGAAACCACCGCCAACCCCGCTACCTACAAATTCGCTGGCGATGAACTTTATGTCCGCGCTCAAGTCACCTCGTCCAAACTGCACCCCAACCCCTACGCAGAAGGTGATCACGAAATCGCGTGGACTCAACCTGTTATCCCGGTAAATGATTGAGTCGGTTCAATCAACCGCCACCACCATCGTCAATGGATTCACCACGCAAGTGCCGACTGATATCACGGGTCAAAGTAATAATCACGGCGCGGTCTCTGGCACTGGCCCTTGATGCCACTTGCCCGGAATACAAACCCATAAAGCCCGCGACCTGTCCCGAGTCGGCCGGCTTGTTGCCCGCGCCCTCACGCATGCGATCACGATCTCGCCCCGCTTGCTGTTCCATCCCCGCCAACCTCTCAGAATCCGTTTTCTCTGATTCCTGCCCGACCATCTCCTCACCCATTTTCTCCAATTTCACCAACAATTCGCTAATGTAATCTTCACGTTCGTCGGCGGGTAATTTTCCGTATTCCTCTCCCCAGCCTGACCAGAGTTCAACCCCCAACTTCATCATGTTCTCCTCCACTTGTTTGCGCATGTCGTGCGTAACATCAGCGACAAACATGGCAAGCATCGCAGACTCTTCCTGCCCCCCATCTCGGAACCGGGCTACGAATTCGGTCAACATCTCCAGCCGCTCTTCCGCGGGGAGTCGATTGAAATCTTCATCAAAAAAGAATCCCGCCACATCATCCAACCCATCATCCCATACATCAGGCTTCGGCGTGGGGAGGCTCAGTACTACCGCCAAGCTGATAACCAGTATCAAGCCCACACTTCCGCCGATGAGCACTTTGGGTCGCAAGATGAATTCTCTAGCTGAATCAGGAATCTCGATCATTTCATTCACTCCAACAATTCTCACCCAATATTAAATTAGCCGCCGATGTCTTCCCATTCTTCGAGCGGACTCGCTGACCCATCCATAAAGAGGCCGTTCTGCCCGAGTTCATCGATCCCTTTATGCCAACTCTCCGCATCCATCATCACCGGCATTTTTTCCGGATTCAGCTCATACGACTTCGTCACTTTTCGGGCCACGGTTTCTTTGGGTGCCCCCTTGAACATTTCTTCAAACCACATGAGCAAGCCACCGACGTACTCATAGCTTGTGCCGAATTCCTCACCCACCCCCGTATCGTCTGATGGGCAAATAAAGACGCCGTTATTCGTAATGAACTCAGCCAATTCGCCGAGCATCGATTCATCGCCACCCCCTTGATCTAGCGGTAGCACGTAAGGCAGATCATCATTATTCTGGTGAATGTAGTTCGTGAGTGCTAGCCCGATCTGATGCAGGTTGGAAAGGCAGGCTGCCCGCCGACCACTTGCCCGGGCCCAACTCAGGGCGGGCATGAGCATCCCAATG
>PJEL010004049.1_pt1 | contig 12263 bp, 9 predicted proteins | sample 1853271 | NCBI WGS metagenome assembly PJEL01 (sample SAMN08108733, study PRJNA415343) | Invertebrate metagenome, whole genome shotgun sequencing project. | host: Globobulimina | place: Sweden: Gullmar Fjord | collected 2015-08 | reverse complement strand
AACATCAGAACAAGTGCATACAGCCGGGTTGTACCCATGGTTCTGGGCAAAGAGGCGATGCCAGCATTTGGCGGGAGGATAAGGGAATGAAGAGTATTGTACTTGTCGGGGACTCCATCCGTATGGGGTATCAAGAAACAGTACGAGCAGAGCTTGCAGGTTGGGCAAACGTGTGGGGGCCTGATCAAAACTGCAAAACAAGCGAAAATTTGCTCGCCAATCTTGATGAGTATGTGATCAAACGTCAACCGGACGTATTGCATATCAACTGTGGTTTACACGACCTGAAAAAGGGATTTGGGCATGATACGGCACAAGTTCCGTTGAACGAGTATTCAGATAACGCACGAACCATCATGACCCGAGTGAAGAAAGAAACGGACACAATCGTAATTTGGGCACTAACCACTCCTGTTAATCAGGAGTGGCATCACAATAACAAGAAGTATGATCGTTTTGAGGCCGACGTGGCTACCTACAATGCTGCGGCAACAGATATAGCTCGAGAATTGAACATTGTCGTCAACGATCTCTTCTCCGTGATCACGTCGGGTGGTCGTGATGATCTGCTGCTTCCAGACGGGCTGACAGGAGATCAGGCGCACCCCGCAGGTACACCACCCGCCATTGCACTTGTTTGGTTTGATCAGGTGCGTTTTGTGATTGCAATTCTTGAAGGAGCGATCGAATCTCCGTTGTCATCGCTGCCCCTCCGCCGAAGGCGATGATGTGTGGATGTGCCGTTTCTGATGCAACGGTCCCGAGTTGTTCACGGTAGACTCGGACTTCCGCATCCCTCCACGTGGATTCACCGCATTGTTCAAACACCGCAGCGATACTCGTGCAAGGATGACAACCTGCGAGAACTAAAGGATCTAAATCAATCACCTGCGCATCTCGGCCGACCAAGACCGCCAACTCTCGAGCAAGCGTTGTTTTGCCACTTCCACGAAGGCCGATGAGGATGATGTTTGGAATGATGGTTGAATGCATAATGTGCGGCCGGTCTAATGAACAATTATTGCGGGTCCGAATCTGGAGAATACCAAGGCTGCACCAATCGGCTGCGATTTCCATGTTGCGCATCGCGCAAATCCCTCAGCCGATCCCGCCATCGCCAAGTAGAATTGGTATTCGCGTCCCCCATCGGGAGGTGGGTTAATGAGCGACCGTGCTCGATTGGTTGTTTCGATTGAAAGATGGAAGACTCTGCGACCATTGTATCGAATTGTGAGCGGGTACGCAACGCGAACATCTGTGTTGCGGTGATGATCGGCGATGATTTACATTCCGCCAAATGGTGAGCACATTCAACAAATGATGCATGGATCGTCTCGAACCATTCACACATCACGTTCTGCAATGCATCGCTATCCATCGAATCGGAACAGCGAACGTTCGACAGGACATTGCCTACAGCTTGATCTCGCAGACCGTGCTTCGCCAAGATATCCAAAGGCAAAAGCATGCGACCGTGCGACCAATCCAACGGGGCGCATTCGATCAACCGCATCAAAAAGAATGTTCGGCCCAACCAATGCCCTGCTTGTTCCACCGCCAATCGCGATTCGGCTGAATGACCCTCATTCACAAACACTTCTGCCAATACGTGTACGATCGGCCCCGTGCAGCGATCTATGTGCTGAAACAACGATGCGGAAGATGCAATACGTGGAGCAGTACGAATTGCCTTCACTCCATCAACGAACGCCAGCCAGTTTTCAAGATGCTGCGAGAGTGACTCGGGCGGCTGATTCTGCAATACGAGCAGAAACGCTTCAATCTCCGCTCGCCCGACTTGGCCGGGCTCTGCTTCTTGGAAGACGAATTCAACGATGTTTCGTGCGACCTGGAGCTGGGTCTTCAGACTGCTGTCCCCTTCCCCGCAGCCACACCCTGATTTCGACACCGGTGCAGCATTCTCAGGCTCAGAATCTATCCGTGATTCCTGCTGCTGCTCTGGCTTAAGAATGTCACTCAGCAGGCACACAAACCCTGTAATCGCAAGCAGCGTATTGCGTTCGGCCTTTGGCATTGCCTGAGCAATGATGACAGCATCGGGCCACTCTGCTTTGATAGCGCGAGCGAGTTCCGTCCGAATAATTCGACTTGGAGACGTCTCGGGTGTCATTTTGTGTCAAATAGCGTCTACAGAGGTCCAAATACCTCTGAGTTACCCAACAAATCACAATTTCTCGCAAAAACAGTTTGCACGCAGGCGCTTTGCTTGTCATAGTAGAGGTAGCAAAGCACGTTCGAAAGTGAACGTAGTCGTCGCTAGGCCAAATACTTACGGCCGAAGCAACAATCAAGATCGCCATCCACCCGCCGCCGATTCGAGGATTTCCTCGGTCGGCGGTTTTTTTGTTTAACAAGCCTGTCGAGCAACCGAGGTTTGACGGAAAATTGCATCAGGAACCATCGTGAGGCTGGCTTGGATGGCCGATCGAACCGCCACTACTGTCGGGGCGATGGCGGGGCCGAATCCCTGCTCTCGTTCCTTCTGCGGTCGTGTGGCCGGGAGGACCTGCAATCTCAGGCGGCGTTGTTTGCATACTCGGCTGGCCAGCAAAATGGGATTTTACAATGTTGATCGCCTCATCCAGATCATCCGTGACACGGAACAACCCCAAATCGTCCTTGCCGACTGTTTCAAACTCATCACGCATTCGATCACGAATCCAATCGACGAGCCCGCCCCAGAATTTAGTCCCATAACATACAACCGGGAATTGGCGGATCTTCAACGTCTGAATCAGGGTCAGTGATTCGAAGAATTCGTCCATCGTCCCAAATCCGCCCGGGAAGATGATGAAGGCCTCTGCATATTTGACGAACATGACCTTGCGGCAAAAGAAGTAGTTAAACATGATCTCATGCGTCTGATACTCATTGGCAGACTGTTCAAACGGGAGGCTGATATTTAGGCCGACGCTCACGCCTTTTGCTTCGTAGGCCCCTTTGTTGGCCGCTTCCATAATGCCTGGCCCCCCGCCTGTGATAACGGGAATCTGCAAATGAGCAAGCCGACGGGCACACTCTTCTGCTGCCTCATAATAAGGATCGCCGGGCTTGGTGCGGGCAGAGCCAAAGATCGAGACGGCGGGTCCGAGGTTCTCGAGTGTCTCGAAGCCCTCGACAAATTCGCCAACAATCCGCAAGACCCTCCACGCCTCCGCTCCCATTGAACCTTCAAAATCCGAATTAGACATCAAAATACCCTACCCTTTCATGCAAGTGACTGATTCCTTGCGGAGATAGTACCATCCTCGGATCAATTAACAGCCCTCACCCAAGAATGGCAACCCATATCTTCTTTGATCAGCGGACAGAGATGATCATAGGAATTCCTCTTGACGGCGGGCCATGATCTGGTAGGATGAACTCGCTATGTCGAGGAACCGCCCAATCAGAACCCGTCGCCGAATTCCATCGCAGGAGATAAGGACTCTTTCTGAGGCGATCGAGTACCTGTATAGCCACATTAATTTGGAGGATCGCCATCTCCAGCACCGCGATCGAAATGATCTGAAGCTGGAGCGGACACAGCAGCTCCTTGCGGGTCTTGACAATCCACACCAATGCGTCAAGCACATTCATGTGGCGGGCACAAAGGGCAAAGGCTCTACCGTGGCGATGCTGTCCGCAGCATTGCAGGGGTGTGGCCTGACCGTGGGAACATTCACGAGCCCGCATTTGATCAGTGTGTGCGAACGCATCCAGATTAATGACATCCCCATTCCCACCCAAGATTTTGTATCCACTATTCGAAAGGTTGGGCACGTCATTGACCAGCAGGATCGTGATGCTCCGCCCCACTTCTTTGAAATCCTCACCGCGATGGCATTCCAGTATTTCGCGAACAAGGCCATTGACATTGCGGTCGTCGAGGTTGGCTTGGGCGGGCGATTCGATTCGACCAATGTGATCACGCCAGAAGTATGTGCCATTACTCAGATTAGTTTGGATCACACCGACATTTTGGGACAGACGATTGAAGAAATCGCTCGAGAAAAAGCGGGAATTATCAAAGAAAATGTGCCGGTGTACATCGCACCGCAATCATCCGAATCTGTAACGAAAGTCATGCGAGACCGCGCAGCAGAAGTCGGCGCACCGGTATTTGTTCTAGATGATGAAATTGATTTCTCGTATCGTTATCAGATCGAAGAGGGAATCGGTCTACATACATGCGTGTGTGTGACCACAGCTGATGATGAGTTCGACCACGTTAAGGTACCACTGCCAGGCGAACATCAGGGCTTCAACTGCGGATTAGCATTGGCGGTCCTAGATGGCATGAGCAACCGAGGCTTTTCCTTCGACAAGACCAAAATGTTGGCGGGCTTGGAACACACCCGATTGCCCGGCCGAATGGAAGCCCTTCCGGGCGATCCGCCGATTCTGTTGGATGGTGCGCACAACGCCACCTCGATGGAAGAACTGATGAAGACGATCGGCGCGCACTTCCGACTGGAACCCGTCATCGTCATCTTTGGTTGCACGATGGACAAAGATATCGAAGGGATGCTCAAAGCACTTTCGCACGGGGCGGACAAAGTCATTTTCACCCGAGCTAAGAATCCGCGGTCCAAGGATCCAGTAGAGCTGGTTGAGATGTACGACGAATTGGATCGTAAATTAGCGCAATCTGCAGACGACATCAGCCAAGCTCTCGAATTGGCACGAAAATCCTATCGGGCGGGCGAAAACCCACTCGTCGTGGTCACCGGATCCTTCTATCTGGTTGGCGATGCTCGTAAACTCCTTATCGACCGCGTCAAAAAGGTCGATGCTGCGGATGCTGAAGTACTTGTGCGACGATCCCCATTGCAACGATTGCAGACGCTTCGCGGATCCACGGCCTAACATACTCCGACCCATCGCGGGGTTTTCGAAGCCTATCCCAATGTATGAGCGGAATCAATGCAGCCAATGTCCCCTTCAATTCGACCCCTGACCTACGACGGCTGCACCGCAATCCGAGCGAGGCTGCTGCTCTCCCTTACCCCGCTGCTTCCGGCATAATGAGCAAGAAGCAGCAGACACTCAAGAATACATTGCAATAACAGATCATCCGATACCTCATCTGATCAAATGACTACGATGAACGGCCTGCATTTACAGGCCCGTCCGGTTGTTGCGTAACACGTACCACAAATACCAACCAAGAGGTTTTTTGGCCGTCCACCTTAGATTTCTGAAGACTTGGACGCCACGAGTTAGCCATTATGTCCAGCACGCAATCATCTACCAATCCGAGTACTGTGCCATCCAACGACGAAACCAACGCTCACCGCTATGACGCTGCTCGCGCCAATGCTATTGAATTGCGTTGGCAAAACGTGTGGGAAGAGAACAAGACATTTTGCTCACCGAATCCAAACGATGCTGGCTTTGATGCATCCGAGTATGTGGGGAAAAAATACATCCTCGATATGTTCCCTTATCCGAGCGGTGCGGGTTTGCATGTTGGGCACCCCTTGGGGTACATCGCCACTGACATCTACGCACGGTTTCTCCGCGCCTCCCAGTTTCATGTATTGCACTCCATGGGATTTGATGCTTTTGGTTTACCTGCAGAGCAGTACGCGGTTGAGCATGGAGTACATCCACGCATCACCACAGAAAACAACATCGCATCCATGAAGCGACAGTTGCGGCGATTGGGATTGGGTCATGACCCTGCCCGAGCATTTTCTACTACCGATGTTGATTATTATCGTTGGACGCAGTGGATATTCCTGCAAGTGTACAACGCGTGGTACGATTCTGATCAACAACGCGCTCGTCCGATTTCAGAACTGATTGAAGGATTTGCGGACGGATCTATCTCGACTTGTGACGATGACATCAACCCTGATAGTACGCCTTGGGCTGGATTGAAAAGCGACACCCAACGTCAGCTGATTGATGCCCACCGATTGGCGTACATTTCAAATGTGCCCGTCAACTGGTGTCCCGCCTTGGGAACAGTTCTCGCAAATGAAGAGGTGACCGCAGACGGCAAGAGTGAACGTGGGAATCATCCGGTTTACAAAAGACCGTTGAAGCAGTGGATGATGCGCATCACCGAATACGCGGAGCGTTTGCTGAATGATCTTGATCCGTTGGCCTGGCCTGAACCAATCAAACTGATGCAGCGAAACTGGGTTGGTAGAAGTGAAGGCGCCGTTGTCCGATTCGCAGTTGACAAATCTGATGCCACAATCGAAGTGTTCACCACGAGGCCGGACACTCTGTTTGGCGCCACTTATATGGTTCTCGCCCCCGAACATGAATTGGTGAATCAGATTACCACTCCGTCGCACACGGAAGATGTCGCGCGATACAAACGTGAAACCGAATCTCGAAGCGATATCGATCGCATGGCTGAAAATCGCACAAAAACCGGTGTTTTCACGGGGGCGTTTGCGTGCAATCCTGCAACTGGACAACCCGTTCCGATTTGGATTGCCGACTATGTACTCATGGGATATGGCACGGGCGCGATCATGGCTGTCCCTGCTCACGACGATCGTGATTATGAATTTGCAAAAACGTTTGATCTCCCCATTGTGGATGTAGTTCATAGCCGATTGATGACGTTGCTGTACGAGGCCGCGGTGCGATTGAAAGAGTTACCTTCGTCAACCACAACAACCATCGCAAAATCGCGAGCAACAATCCTGGTTGATTTTGTGGCGTTGTGTATGAGCCAAAATCGTGATGACTACGATAACGTATGGAAACTTGTCGGTACACAACGAGTAGATCAACCACCACTCGAAGTTGGCGAATCACTTGAAGGGGTTGATGTTGACGCTTTCTTTGAACAAAAATTATCTGAGGCTTTAGAGTCTGGTCCGGCGGGCAAGGATCGTCGAGGCTCTGTCTCTGCAGCTTGGAGTGATCAGGTAACTCCTTTGTTGTCGGATGGTGTGGATCAGCTCATTGAGGATGCCATTCACTATCGCCTCGCTGCTCGCTTGGGACAGGCGAACACGTCCGATGGAATCGCAGTTAATTCAGACAACGGCGAAGTAAGCCTGAATAACCTCTCCAAGGAGGATGCGATTGCTCAAATCGCCCGATGGTTGGAATCACAAAATATTGGCAGTCTCGCCATCAACTACAAGTTGCGAGATTGGCTGTTTAGTCGACAACGCTATTGGGGAGAACCATTCCCAATTGTGTACGATGACTCGGGTAACGCACACGCTTTAGAAGAATCTGATCTGCCGGTGGAGTTGCCCCCGCTGGATAATTTCTCGCCGAAATCTAGCGATGATCCCGATGCGGTACCCGAGCCCCCGCTTGCTCGCGCTTCAGAGTGGGTTCAATTCGAAAAAAATGGCCAGTCGTGGAGCCGTGAAACAAACACCATGCCCCAATGGGCGGGTTCGTGCTGGTATTACTTGCGGTATCTCGATAAGAACAATAGCGAGCATTTGGTGGACCCAGCCATCGAGAAATATTGGATGATCTCACGCAAGGATGGGCAACCGATCGGAGATCCAGCGGCGGCGACCTTTGATTCATCTGTCCATCATTGGGGTGGGGTGGATCTGTACGTCGGCGGCGCGGAACACGCTGTACTCCACTTGTTGTATGCACGGTTTTGGCATAAAGTGCTGTTTGATTTAGGGCATGTGTCTACGCCTGAACCATTTGGCAAATTATTCAATCAAGGGTATATCCAAGCGTTCGCCTACACGGATAAGCGCGGCATCGCTGTCCCCGCTGACGATGTCGTTGAGAAGGATGATGGCAAATGGTATTTCGAAGATGAAGTCGTTAATCGTTCCTACGGCAAAATGGGGAAGAGTTTGAAGAACTCCGTTACCCCGGATGAAATGTGTGACGATTTCGGCTGCGATACGATGCGGCTGTATGAAATGTACATGGGACCACTCGAACAAAGTAAGCCTTGGAGCACGCGTGATGCAGTCGGATCATTCCGATTCCTACAACGGGTGTGGCGAAATTTTGTTGATGAAAACACCGGCGAGTCGCTCTTGACAGATGACCACGCTGACGATTCAACCCGCAGACATTTGCATAAGACCATCGCAAAGGTACGTGAGGATATGCACAACTTGTCCTTCAATACCGCGATCGCGGCGATGATCGAATTGAATAATGCGCTCGTCAAACTGGATCGCTTGCCTCGTGAGATCGCAGAACCAATGTTGAAGATGCTGGCTCCATTCGTCCCTCATTTTGCTGAAGAGTTGTGGCAGAAGATTGGCCACAACCAAGATGGAACGCAAAGCATCACGTACGAATCATTCCCCGAACCAATCGAAAAATATTTGGTAGATGATGAGATTCAATTAATCGTTCAAATTCTTGGCAAGGTGCGCGCGAAACTCATGGTGCCCGCTGGTTGCGATGAAGAATCCGCTAAGAACGCTGCTTTGACAGATGATAATGTACAACGGCATCTGGAAGGCAAGACGATTCGAAAGGTCATCTATGTGCCCGGCCGACTAATCAATTTCGTCGCCAATTAGGATATCAAGATGTTACGCAGGGAGCCCACCTGCTCGAAGTGAGTGCGCCTGCTACAAATCCAACGTCTTGGTCATCAGTAAATCCGTTTGCGGGTCATTGCCCACGGGGTATGGATGTGAACCAACCAGGGTGAATCCCCATCCGGTGTAGAACGTCTTGGCGGGTTCGTTATGTTCCCATACGCCCAGCCACATCGTTTTGCTTTGGTGTCGTTTCGCCACCTCCATCGCGGTGTTCATCAACACCGTTCCCAACCCCATGCGTTTGAAGGGCACATCTACATACAGTTTGGCCAACTCGATCAGCTCAGGCCCGGTTACACAGGGCGGAATGTACTCTTCCTGTCGTGACATTTTGAGAAACGCTGCCGGCTGACCATTCACTTCTGCAATGAAGTACTCGTTCTCGCGGCTCGCAATATCCTTTTCGAAAATATCAGTCGTGTAGTTGGCATTCAAAAATAGATCCATGTCCGGCCGAGGAGTGAACGGCGAGAATGTATCATCAAATGTACGCCAACCAAGGTCAACCAGAATGGTGCTGTCTTTGGAACACGAAGACGCGGGACGAATGAGAATTTGTTGCTTGTCATGAGTCATAGCTAGGGACCATTCGATTGAGACTTACGAGAATCATCAGTGATTAAGCACGGCCCCGCGCATTGAGATAGCCGATCGACCAATAGTATGGGAACAAATTATAGGTGTGTTTATAAAGAAGCCGCCTGCAAGAATTTCTTGCAGGCGGCAGTTATTGACTTTGAAACATCTCATTCTAAATCTTGTTGGCATGAGATCATCAGGTGGCATCACGATCGCTTGCCATTCGTCGCCGGGCAACCATGACTCCGCCGAGTCCAGCTAGGCCAATCATCAAGACGCCGGGCAATGGAATCTGCGTCGTATTGAAATTGGCACCATCAAAGAATCCTCGCCGAAGCGGATCAGAATCCCATTGAGTGAGCCAACCATCTTGATCATAATCGGTGGCGAGATTGGACCATGGGTGGAACCAAATGCCGACCTTCTCGGCAAACTGTGCACCCTGCCACGGCTCACTGCCGGGATAGAGCGGGAGATGGTCGATGATGCTTGTCGCATCCATCGTGAAGCCCATGGTGCGAGTGCCGTTCGCTTCATCGGTGACGAAGATATCAGACAGCCAATTCGCATTATTGAGCGATGATTCGATGCGGTCAGGAGTTTGAATGCCCGGATCTTTGGAGCCGTCTTCCCAAGGGTGTAAAGCTGTCGAGCCGTTATATCCGTAGGCGGACATGATCGGATTTGCATTCGTTGCATCGAAATACATTGATGCAAATTGTCCGGACTCTCGAATTGGATTATCGCCATCGCTAACCACAAACGTGAAGCCATCAGGCATCACATTTGGATGATTTGGCGCATGAGCAAAATTGACTTCGAGGGTCAATGCATTGGTATTGGTGTCAAACCGGGTGTAGAACCTGGTGATCTCGCCTGCTTCTGGGTTGTAGTCATACCCAGTGCCGCCGAATTCTGGATCGAACTCAAACTCATAGATCGGCCCCGCCATAGCGGTCGCCGCCATGCCAATAGCCACCGTACCCCCTAAAATGAGGCTTCGGCTTCGATTCCAAAGGTTCTTCCGGTCATTTCTCATAGTGCTCATCGTAGATCCCTCCAGATCTTCAGTGCCCCTGAGCAAGGAAAACGATCCTTGCCGTTGGAGGAGAATGAGATGTTCTGTAAAAGGAAGTTTACTGGAGATCAATGGTCTCTAGGGCCTTTTTCCTAGTTTGGGGATAAGTTGTGTAACAAAACGGGGACCTTTGTTAACCTGGCCAACCCTGATATGAATTATAGGACGTTTTGGCGGCCTGTAGACTGATAGCGCGCACAGGGGACGGTGTAATGAACGCACTCTTGGCAAACGAGCGAGCTGCTACATGGGTTTATCGATGATGGTTTGATCGAAGACTTCGAGGAGCTTGGATTTATCGAAGATCATTTCATTGCGAGTTAGCCCGGTGATAGCATATTCTGGTGTCAATTCGATCGCATCACAGGGGCAGGCTTCCTCGCACATCCCACAATAGATGCATCGTAATTCATCGATATCGAACTTCTTGGGGTACTTTTCGCGGTCATCCCAAGGCGATTCATCCGCGACGATGTGGATGCAATTGGCTGGACATGCGGTTGCGCACATGAAACAGGCGACGCATTTAACGCGTTCATGCGAATCTTTGTTCAGGCGGTGCACGCCACGGAAATTCGCTTTATGCATGCCGCCATCAAGGACATCTTGCAATTCCCGACGCTCTTCAGGATATTGGATGACGCTTTGGTACTTTCCCTTACCATCTCGGCCAAACGCATGAAGCATGTGCCTCATCGTTACGCCAAGCCCTTTGACAATGGCGGGCAGATAGACTGCCTCGGATCGTTTGACCGCAGGTGCTTCGAGAACGACGATATCTTCATCACGAATAGCCATAGACCCCATTGTAGCCATCATGGTGGCCCATATCGCACCCGAAATCCGACTGGAAAGAGGGACACTCTGCTCAACCTCATTGACCATTACCTGCCCGTTGAATCAACATTCTCGTCCCACGGTGGTGCGATGGATTGGCGACCGTCTCGGCCGTCGCCGTCATCGCTTCCAATTCAACGAGGGATCGATGGATGCTCGCTGTGCTGTTTCAGCTCTACTCGTATCCCCCGTTGCGTTTCGATAGCCTTCGACGATCTCCTACCATGCACTGGGATTGTTCACCTCAAGAACCCGGAATGGGCCAGTCGAATCAACACCGCTGGCCAGCTGTATATGCGGTCCGCCAGCAAGTGTCGGCAACATGCAGAATCGGTCTGACTCAATAATCACCGTGAGCAAGGCCCGCGTGGAATAGTCTGATGTACGAGCTGATCTCATCTGAATTCGACGGGTCTTCTCGTAGATCTTGTTCCATGGCGGCGATGCATGTGTCGACATCGATCAATCTTGTTTCCTGTTGGTCGCAATGGCGCAAAACGAGATCGCCAGCTATCTTCATGTTCTGCGCAAGCGTTTCAAATGCTGCGCGATCAAGAGGCTCATCGTGGTGGCCGAGCACATACTGCTTGACGTCCAGTTGCAGTAAGCGATCGAGTAGCGGATAGAGATTGCGACGCGTCAAATAGTTTGGCTCAGTGTGAATAATGGGGTAGATGCAATCACTGAGTAAAGCAACTTCCCCGGGCAGAACGACGATACATGAGTCAGCTGCATGATCGCCGCCGACATCAATCAACTGCACGACCGTGCCGCCCCCAAGATCAATGTGTTTTTCAATTTCGAATGTGAATTCCGGCACACGCAACTGCAAGCGTGCTCGTTCATCCTCACTCATCTCCAGTTTTATCATGTCGCGACAAAAAGGGATATCCAATCCTTGGTCAACCCGTTCATCGATCGCATCGTCCAGCCAGGAATACGTTGCCATGGTTTTGAGGTGATCTTGGGTCCTCGTGGTCGAAATCAATGGTGCATTGATGTCAGATGAACCAAACACGTGATCCCAATGACTGTGGGTGAGTACAACATACTTTATGGGTGGTGTTGAGGTGGCCCTCCACCCATCGAGAAACAGCTGTGCGTGCTTAGGGGATGCGCCCGCATCAACCATCAATGTGATATCTCGCGCTGCAATGGCGGCGACGCCCGGCTGACGGTTGGTGTGATCTGGGGGCATCGAATACCAACCGCCAAGAGACCGTTGAATGTGGAAGTGAGTCACTGGGGCC
>PJEL010004048.1_pt1 | contig 12263 bp, 9 predicted proteins | sample 1853271 | NCBI WGS metagenome assembly PJEL01 (sample SAMN08108733, study PRJNA415343) | Invertebrate metagenome, whole genome shotgun sequencing project. | host: Globobulimina | place: Sweden: Gullmar Fjord | collected 2015-08 | reverse complement strand
ATCGAGCGTTCAAAAGCCATTAAACGTGGCAACCCGCTTGATACCGAAACTATGGTTGGTGCGCAGGCGTCACAAGAGCAGTTTGATAAAATCATGAGCTACATTGCCATCGGCAAAGCAGAAGGCGCAGAAGTTTTATTAGGCGGTGAAGTTGAGCAATTAGATAGTGAGCATGAGAATGGCTTTTATATTCAGCCAACCTTATTGAAAGGCACTAACGATATGCGTGTTTTCCAAGAAGAAATTTTTGGCCCGGTAATTTCCCTTTCTACCTTTAAAGATGAAGCAGAAGTACTTGAGCTGGCTAACAGCTCTGAGTTTGGTTTGGGCGCAGGTGTTTGGACGCGTGATATGAACTTGGCTTATCGAATGGGCCGAAAAATTCAAGCGGGGCGAATTTGGACCAATTGCTATCATATGTATCCAGCACACGCTGCTTTTGGCGGTTATAAAAAATCAGGCGTTGGCCGTGAAACCCATAAAATGGCGTTAGAGCACTACCAACAGACGAAAAATCTTTTGGTTAGCTACGATGTTAATCCACTAGGCTTCTTTTAACCCCAGTTAGCTAACTTTTAATCAGCGGTTATTAAACTTTAGGCCTAGCAGCTAAGGTTTAATAATTTGCTGTTTCTTTGTCTCAGCATTAAAATGAAATCATTACTTTAAAAGAAAAACTGAACTTTTCAACCAAGCTTACTTCTAAGTTCGTACTAGTATAATCTTTTGTTATTAAAAGGAATTAATTTCATGAATGCATTGTCACGTTTTGCGCTCGTTATCTTTTGTTTTTTTACTGCTCAAACCTATGCTGATGTTCTATACCCAGATTATTATGTTGATAGTACAGATACATCACCTTTATATATTGGATTTTTTGTCGCTAATGCCACCTTTGATGTTGATAACCCTTCAGACAGTATTTCTGTCGATACCAGTGAACGAGCCTACAAATTATTTACGGGTTTAAAGTTCAATGAGTATTTCTCAATGGAAGCAGGTGTCATTAGCATGGACAGCATTACTCTTAACGGAACTACCCAGCAAAATAATTATATTTTTCAAGGGGACAATTCAAACGGCATCTTTGGCAATGTATTGGTTGGTTATCCTGTTACTGAGTCTTTTTCTATTTTTGGTAAAATGGGTGTTTACGGCTGGCTGGGTCAGAATCGTTATGGCAAAGAAGACTATAATAACTACAATGATGAAGAAGAGACGTGGTTAGGAAAGTTTCTTGATGAAACCACGTCAAGTTCTTTCACCTATGGTATCGGCGCCTCATATACTTGGGAGCATCTGGTTTTTCGTGCAGATTGGGAGCGTTTTGAAAAGGATACCATTAATGTAAACCTGGTAAGTGTCGGCATTGCTTATCACTTTTAGGCAAAATTAGTTGAATATATTGCTTTATTCAATGCAGTAAAAAAGCAAAAGAGAATACTATTTATTGGCTTTTGCTAGTGTTGTCATCGCATTGCTAAAAGTATCTTCAGTGCCATCTAACCAATGAATATCAAAGCCGTTTCTTTGCAGACGCCTTAACCAAGTATCTTGTTTTTTGGCAAACTGATGAATGGCCGAATTGAGTTTCTGAAACATGTCGTTCTTGGTGATATTCCCTTGCAGGTACTGCGCGACAAATCGATATTCAAGACCATAAAAGTCTAATGTTTGCCATGCAACACCTTGCTGGTGCAGTTGTTGTACTTCTTCAATTAGCCCTTCTTCTAAGCGTACTTTTAACCTAGCCGTTATGCGCTCTCTTATTATTGGTCGCTGCCATTCAAGCCCTAAAATAAAGGGTTTTATTTCTGGAAAAGGCGGCAGTTTAGCATTGGCTGCTTGCTCGCCTTCAGCAATCTCTATTGCTCTAATTAAACGAGAACGGTCGGTAAGGTCGGTTGTATTATGTTGATTAGGTTTAAGCTTTAATAAACGTTCAATAAGTGTTTCTTGACTTAAATCGGCAAGCTCTGCTCTTAATGTTGGGTTTTCAGGTACTGCAATTAATCGATAACCTTTAATAATACTATCGACATAAAGTGCAGAGCCACCAGCTAAAATAGGCAGTTTGCCACGTTGATTTATATCTTCAAAGGCTTTAACAAAATGCTGCTGAAAATCAAATATATTAAATTCATAACCGGGGTCAACAATATCAATTAAATGATAAGGCACGTCTTCATATTCAGCTAAATCTTTGCCACTGCCAATATCTAAACCGCGATACACTTGGCGAGAATCTGCTGACAAAACTTCACCATTAAGTTGTTTTGCCAATTCGACAGCAAGCTTAGTTTTACCTGACGCAGTAGGGCCAAGTACTACAAGAAGATTAAATGCCGACATATGTTTTTCCAACAAGCTAAAGTGGCTGAGATTATACCGTTTATTTTGCTAGGGGAAAGACGCACGGTGCTTTATCATATCGATGTTCATTCTTTTATTGAGTTTTCACTTCGCATTTTCTTATGACCACAAAAAAACCTCTTCCTGCCGTGAAAAAAAAACCTTCATCGAAAACGCCAAAAGCGTTAAAAGCGCCAACTAAAAAAGCAGTAACGGCTAAAACCGCTGTAACAGCAACAAGACCATGGTTGAAGTGGTGCATTTCAACGGCGCTAAAATTAGTATTTGTACTCATTTTAGCGGTTGGCATTTATGCGATTTACCTTGATGGCAAAGTTAGAGGAACCTTTGAAGGCCAGCGATGGCAGATCCCTGTGCAAGTATTTGGTCAGATACAAAAGCTAACCCAAGGCAGTGATATTAATCTTAAGCACTTACGTATATCGCTTGAAAACTCGCGTTATAACAAGGTTGCTAAAGTAGAGCAAGCGGGTGAGTTTGCCCTATCTTCATCGCGTATTATTATCTTTCAACGAGCCTTTGATTTTGGTGAGGGCGAAGAAGCCAAAAGTATTATCACTATTGATGTAAAAGATGAAAAAATAACTGCTCTTTATCGAGACCAAGCTCCTGTTTCTGCGGTTAAATTAGAACCCGTATTTATTGATAGAATTTTACCAGAAAGTAAAGAAGATCGTATTTTAGTCTCGCTTGAAACTGTGCCGCAAAAGCTACTTGATACTTTATTATTAGTTGAAGATCGTGACTTTTATTTTCATAAAGGGGTATCTATTACCGGTATTGCTCGGGCACTTTATAGCAATATTATTGCTGGCAGAACAGTGCAGGGCGGTAGTACTTTAACGCAGCAATTAGTCAAAAATATGTTTTTGACTCGTGAGAAAACGCTAACACGAAAAGTTAATGAAGCCTTAATGGCGCTTATTCTTGAGTATCGTTACAGCAAAGATCAATTGCTTGAGGCTTATATCAATGAAGTTTATTTAGGGCAGCATTATGCCAATGGTATTTATGGTTTTGGTTTAGCGGCGAAATTTTATTTTGGTAAAGACGTTGAAGCACTTAATGATGCGCAAATTGCCTTATTAATTGGCCAAGTAAAAGGACCAAGTTATTATGACCCTTGGCGTTTTCCAGAGCGCGCTAAAAAGCGTCGTGATCTAATTTTACGCATGATGTTTGAACAAAACTCTTTATCGGTAAAATCGTTTGAAAGAGCGATTTATTCACCGCTCTCAATAAGAAAGTCTCGTCGTTTGGTTAAACAAAAGTATCCCGCTTATATGCAGCGAGTTAAAGCAGAATTGGCTGAACAATTATCTGAAGCAACACAAGAATCAGGTATTCGAGTTTTTACTGGTTTTTCATATTACAGCCAACAAGCAGCAGAAAAAACGGTGGCTGTACAGTTGTCTAAATTAGAAAAAGACAAAGCAGAACACAGTTTGCAGGCGGCAATGGTTGTTACTGATATTGAATCGGCAGAAGTGCGGGCAATTGTTGGCGGTAGAGAAAGCGGCTATGCTGGGTTTAATCGTGCATTGCATGCCAAAAGGCCGATTGGCTCTTTAATAAAACCGGCTATTTACGTTGCTGCTCTTGAGCGTTATGAAGAGTATAACTTTGCCACATTACTTGATGATAAACCTATTACGCTAACAAGCGATGCAGGTAAAGCTTGGCAGCCTAAAAACTACAGTGGTAAATATCAACAGAGTGTAAATTTAGTTGATGCCATAGTTAATTCACTTAACGTGCCTACGGTTAATTTAGGCATGCAGTTAGGCTTAGATAATATTGCCCAGGCCATTCATCTCTTGGGTTTTCAAGAAGATTTAGTTACTCGCCCGTCTATGCTCCTTGGCTCGGTTGATATGTCGCCCTGGCAAGTTAACCAACTTTACATGCCATTGGCTGGACATGGCGATTATCAACGTACCCATGTCATCAATAAAATCGTTTCAGCAAAAGGTGAAACTTTATATCAATTTAATGAGGCTAAAGAAGCTAGGCTATCTGATAACGGTACTTATTTGATAGATTATGCACTTACTCAAGTGACTAAACGAGGTACTGCTAAATCACTTTCTTGGCGACTAAAAGATAAAAATGTTGCAGGTAAAACAGGTACAACGAATGATCAGCGTGACAGTTGGTTTACGGGGTATGATGAGAAACACCTTGTAACTGCTTGGATTGGCCGAGATGATAATAAATCAACCAAACTTACCGGCAGTAGTGGCGCTTTAGTGCTGTTTGCTGACTTTATGAAAAAGCAAGGTGTAGTAAATAAAAACGATGTTAAACCGAGAAGTATTTCATGGCAAAAATTTGAGCAAGTAAGTGGCAATGCGGTAACTGAAGATTGCTTGAATACGCGTGAATTGCCTGTGGTTACCTCGTCGCTAGTGATTAACCCTTGTTTACAAAAACCAGAAAAGAAAAAATCTTGGTTTGAAAAGTTATTTAGTGAATAGGTTTAATAACCCAAAATTGCGGTATAATTGTTCAACTTGCTTGCCGCAACTTTTGCTGGCTATAGCACATTTTATTTAAACCAATGCCGTGAGGCAGATTAAGGAGTCAAAATGACCACAAATAGTGAAAAAAGATTAAACAAATTTATCAGTGAATCTGGTTTTTGTTCTCGCCGCGAAGCCGATCGACTGATTGAAAACAAGCGTGTAACGATCAATGGCATTGTCCCTGAACTTGGTACTAAAGTTCAGCCGGGTGATAAGGTTTATGTTGATGGCAAGCTGGTTGCTGCCAGCCCTGAAAATAAGTCTGATCGTATTTATATCGCTTACCATAAACCTATTGGCATAACCTGTACTACAGAGCGCCATGTGCGCGGCAATATCATCGACGCTATTGGTCACAAAGAACGTATTTTCCCTATTGGCCGTTTAGATAAACCATCAGAAGGTTTGATTTTTTTAACCAGTGATGGCGATATTGTTAATAAAATTTTGCGTGCTGAAAATGCTCACGATAAAGAATATATTGTTACCGTTGATAAACCGATTAGCGAACGCTTTATTGACCGTATGTCTCGTGGTGTACCAATTCTTGGTACCATTACAAAACCATGTAAAGTTACGGTGCAAAGTAAATTTGTTTTTCGCATTATCTTAACGCAAGGGCTGAATAGACAAATTCGCCGTATGTGTGAATATCTTGGTTATGATGTCAAAAAATTAAAACGTTCTCGCATTATGAATGTTGAGCTTAGTAACTTACGAGCAGGCCAATGGCGTGATTTAACCATAGAAGAAATGAATGAAATTAATAACGCGGTTGCAGACTCGTCAAAAACGGCGGTTGAAGGCCAAGTTAGTGCATCTCAAAATTCGAATGTAAGCTCATACCAGCGCTCAAATCCATATCAGAATTCAGATCCATATCAGAACCAAAACATAGTTGAAGAAGATGAAGCTGTAACAACGAAAAGTGTTCAAGTTCAGCAGGAAAAAGAAATGGTTAAAAAGCCACTTTCAAGTTCGCCAGCTAAAAAGAAAATTCATCTTGTTAATCCTAAGGCAAAAACTAAAGCTAAGTCTGAAAGTTCACGTAAAAAACTATCGCTTGGCGGAAAAGCTAAATAATTAATTTATCTTTGCGTTAATACCAATCAACTAAGTTTGTATTTTTGAAATCAAACTTAGTTTTTTGTTAATTAACAAATCACTTTTAGTTAATTATCTTCTTAGAGTTAACTCTCTTCTTCGGGTAATTATGCTTTTAGAGTTGATTAAAAGCACTCAGTAAGCTTTTAGTGCTTAAGCCTAAGGTGACCAATAATACCAATAGCGCGAGTAAATTTTGTCTCAGGGTGTTTTTATATTCACCCAACTTTTCAGTATTCATTATCCAAATAAGAAAAATCACCACTAATGGTAATAAAATGCCATTAGTTACTTGGGCAAACTTGATCACAACAATTGATTTTATTTGCAAGCTTGAGAAAAAAGTACCGATGAGCACAATAACCAACCAAGTAATTTTAAAAGAACGGCTGTGTAAATTGCTATTTAAATTGAGAATGCCAGAAAGCGCGTAAGCTGCCGCTAGTGGTGCTGTTATTGCTGATGATATGCCTGCGGCAAATAAACCGATGCCGATAAATATATTTGCTTTGTCGCCTAAGAGCGGTTGTAGTGCTGGCGCAATATCTTTGGCGCTTTCAATGGCCATTTGCTGATTGAAAAAGGCTGCCGCAGCAGTTGATAGAATAGCAATGGTGATCAAACCACCCAATGGAATCGAAATAAATACATCTCGTCTAGCTTCAGGTAAACAAAGCACGTTATGCCATTTTTTACACACTATGCTGCTATGTAAAAATAAGTTATAGGGCACGACAGTTGTACCTATCAGTGCAACAACGGTAAGTATTGAGCCAGTGGGTAATGAAGGGATAAATAAACCTGAGAAAAAGAGCGGTAGGTTGGGCTTTACCAAGATAAAAGTAATGATAAAAGCGATGCTCATAATAGTCACTAGTGCAATCAAACTTCGTTCGATAACTCTATAACTACCCGTATACAAAACAGTTATAGCAAAAAGGCCGATAACGACAGGCCAAAGTGGTAAGGTTGAGAATAAAATAAATGGTCCAAGTAGGCTTTCTAAACCTAAACTCGCACCCGAAATATTACCGCTTTGATAGGCGCCATTGCCGATAACAATAGCACTAACAATCAGTACTTTTGCCAGTAAACCAAGTAACGGCTGTTTAGCCGCATGGTAAATGTTTTCACCAAGACCTTGCTGAGTGACTACGCCTAACCTAGCGGTCATTTCTTGTAAAACAATAGTGGCAGCTACTGAGAATAAAACCGCCCAAAGCAAGGTGAAACCAAAGTTTGCACCCGCTAGGGTGGCAGTAATAACAGTACCTGGGCCGATAAAAGCTGCGGTAACTAAAAATGCCGGGCCAATGCGAAAAGACGTCATATTATTTTTATTATTATTTTATGATGCTTTCATAGTATTTTACTTAACTCAGCTTTGCAAAAATGGGTACAAGTTCGTTAATGATTTCAGGATCATCAATGGTCGAAGGCACGTTATATTCTTCGCCATCAACCATCTGACGCATAACTTTTCGTAGTATTTTCCCCGAACGTGTTTTGGGTAAACGCTCGACTACTAATACATCTTTTAGTGATGCAATCGCACCAATTTGCTCGCGCACTTCTTGTTTTAAATTTTTAACAAGCTCTGAGCTTGGAATTTCAACACCATTTTTAACAATGACCATACCTAATGGCACCTGTCCTTTTAGTGAGCAATGCACACCAATGACCGCGCATTCTGCGACTGCGTTATGTGAAGATAAAACCTCCTCCATTTCACCGGTAGACATTCTATGACCAGCAACATTAATAATGTCATCAGTTCTACCCATAATATATAGGTAGCCATCTTCATCAACGAAGCCACCATCGCCAGTAATGTAATAACCTGGGTAAGTATTTAGATAGCCCATTTTAAAACGTTCAGGGTTTTGCCAGATAGTTTTTAAACAACCCGGGGGAAGCGGTAATTTAATCGCAATGCTGCCTTCTTCATTGGCGGGTAATTTATTGCCTTTACCATCCAAAATTTCAACTTGGTAACCAGGAATTGGCACGCCAGCAGAGCCTGATTTGGTTGCCATCGCTTCAATGCCAATAGGGTTGCCAGCAATTGCCCAACCTGTTTCTGTTTGCCACCAATGATCGATTACGGGTAGTTGGGTTTTTTCTTTTAGCCAATCATATGTTGCAGGGTCTAATCGTTCACCGGCAAGATAAAGGCGTTTTAACGAGCTTAAGTCGTAATCTTTAATGAAATCGGCATCAGGGTCTTCTTTGCAGATAGCTCTGAAGGCGGTTGGAGCACTAAAAAGTGCGGTGACTTGATACTCTTCACAAACACGCCAAAAAGCACCAGCATCTGGTGTTCTAACGGGTTTTCCTTCGTATAAAATAGTGGTACAGCCAGATAGTAATGGAGCATAAACAATATAAGAGTGGCCAACCACCCAGCCAACATCAGACGCAGCCCAAAAGACTTCACCGGGCTCCATGCCATAGACAGTTTTCATACTGTAAAGCATTGCCATCGCATGGCCGCCATTGTCACGTACCACGCCTTTTGGCGTACCCGTTGTACCTGAGGTATATAAAATATAAAGCGGGTCGGTGGCTTTCACCGGCACTGGCGGGATAGGGCTAGCGTTAGCCATTAATTCTTGCCAGTTATAATCTCGGCCTACGGTTAAGTTCGCGGTAACTTGTTCACGTTGAAAAACAATACAGCTTGTTGGCGGCACTTTTGATTGTTCAATCGCTTTATCAACCAGTGGTTTGTATTGCAGTATTTTATTTATTTCAATGCCGCAGCTAGCTGTAACAATAACTTTTGGTGTCGCATCGTCAATGCGAATGGCGAGCTCATGTGGCGCAAAACCGCCAAATACTACCGAATGAATAGCGCCTAAACGAGCACAGGCAAGCATGGCTATTGCTGCTTCTGGGATCATCGGCATATAGATAAGTACGCGGTCACCTTTTTCTACCTGCTGACTTCTTAATACATCAGCGAATTTGGCAACTTCATGCGTAAGCTCATTATAGGTATAAGTTTTTTTACTCCCGGTTACAGGAGAGTCGTAGATAAGTGCTGCTTGCTCACCACGTCCTTGTTCAACTTGATAATCAAGCGCTAAGTATGCAGTGTTTAGCTCGCCGCCTTTAAACCAATCGTAAGAGTTTTCATCATTTGTCGACAATATTTGTTCAGGCGTTTTAAACCATTTGATCATTGCTGACTGTTTTTGCCAGAAATCAGCGGGAGAATCGATAGAAGATTTGTAGTTGTCGACATAATTCATGTTATTTCTCTCAATAGTTCATTTTTTATCTTATTAATTGTAGAACTGTCGACAAAAATTAGTATTAGACCTTTGGCTAAGATCGGAAAAAAATTTCATCTTGAGATAAATATAGCTGTTTAGGTTTGTTTGTGTTCTCTTTTTACTTTTTCGGCTGGCTATTCATTATTTTTAAGTAGATTCGCTGGCGAAAATTGATCGGTAAGTACTCGGGTATCTTTTGGCCAGTCTTGAAAATTCTTGGTTGAAGCCATGCTATCGCTTATTGCGTCGATATCAATATTGAAGCGTTTGAGTGGTTTTTTTAAGGTTTTTGCCCGTCGTGTAATATCATCAATAGATAGCTCATTATTAGCAAGCGCTAAAATTATTCGGTTACTATTTCGGGTATTGCGCACATTGTAAAAATGGCCAAATACCGCTTGATAGGTTGCAGACTCGTGCGCATATAATTCACTTATTGAAAAAGTATTAGCAGTAAGTACGCCGTTTTTAGCTAACAATGATTTAACTTCCATAAGAAATTCTTGCGTTAATAAATGCTCAGGAATGTAGTCGCCATTAAAAGCATCCAATATTATCCAGTTGTAGCTTTGTTTTTTGATTTTTGCCCGTTTTACAAAAATCCGGCCATCTTTGACATAGCTTTTAATATGGTCATTTTCAAAAAAACCAAAATGCTCGCGAGCAACTTTAATTACTGCGGGATCTATTTCGACATTGTCTATTTGTGCATTGGGATAAAGCTGGTGCAAGGTATTCGACATAGTACCGCCGCCTAAGCCAACAATTAAAATGCGCTCTGGCTTATCTATGGTTAATAGCCCAGAAAATAATAATTTGGTGTAGTTAAAAACGAGTTTTTCAGGATTGCTTTTATATAAACAGCTTTGATTGGTTTTACTGCTTTTTTCATTAAACTTTAAGCAGCGTAAATCGCCACTGTCTTCAACAATAATATTGCGATATAACGAACGTTCTTTATGGACAATTTCGGCAAAGCTCAGCGGTGAACCAACAATGAAAGTTATCGCTAAAAGTATTGTTACTAGTTGAGCGCGGGTCTTTTTTATATCAATAAATAAATGCTTATTCGAATGATTCATTGATTAACCCTCACTCGCTGCTGTTTGTAGGGCAACTTTTTTTTGGCTAACAATATATAGAAAAACTGACGCCAAACCTAAAATGACTAAAGTGCAGCTGAAAAATAATATGATGTCATTAACGTCGAAAAATAAAATTAGATAAAAAGAGGTAATAATGGTGCCTAAAGCGCTACCTAAAGTAGAGATAAAATAAAGCCCGCCTGCCACTTGGCCGCTTTTATTTTTGTCTGTTACCAGTAATCGCACAGAATAGGGGGACAACATACCGAGTATGACGGTTGGAATAAAAAATAACGCCATTGAAGCTAACAAAGAGCCGTAGCGGCTGTCTTCAACATGAAGAAAGATAGCTTCCATTATTTGCTCGGCAAAAATGGCGATAGGCAAAACGGCTAAACCAGCCATAATAAAAATAAGCCCATATTTAAACAGTGAAGGAGACCGAGTTGAGAGCTTGCCGCCAGCAAGATAACCAAAAGACAAGCTCAGCATAAATACAGTAATGATACTGCCCCAAATATGCACGCTACTACCAAAATAGGGCGCGAGAATACGGCCACCTAAAAGCTCTATGCCCATAATGCAAAAGCCACTGCAAAAGGCAAGCATGTAGATAAAAGGGTTACGCCAAACAGTATGAGAAGAAGTATCTTGCATCTTAAATTAAGCGTCCATAATTAAAGTAATAATCAAAGCAATAGTTTGCTAGTTATTTGAACAGATTGAAAATTATCATAACTGCTCAAATTTTAAGATGCTACTAAATATTCAAGATTAGTCTTGCAAGTTGAAGTGTTTTTAAAGTGGGAGGCTATTTACAAATAAGCGTTTTTTTAACCTTTTTATTCAATCGCTAATTGATAATAGTCAACAGGGAATTCGCCAAAAGCTGTTGATTCAACATAAGATTTTTTATAGGTCATGCCCAATTTTTTCATGATGCTAATGGAGCCGATATTTTCTTTATCTGCGATTGCAGCTAATGTTTTAACGTCACTTTTAGCTGACTTGGCTAAACCTATTAGTGCCTCGGTTACTGCTAAGGCAGCTTCACTTGCAAAACCTTTTCCCCAGGATTTTTTGATAAAACGCCAACCGATCTCTAGATTATCAAATTCAGGGTTGTCGTTAAAAAAATTAAAAGGTCGCACTAAAACCCAACCGATAAATTGGTTATTTTCTTTAATACCAACTTTCCATAATCCCCAGCCTTGTTCGATATTGGTATATTTTTCAAAACGAGGAATGGCCATATTAACAATGTCTTCCATCGAGGTGGTTTTACCACGAGTAATATACCGCATGACTTCTGGGTCGTTGTCTAAATTAAATAAATCTTGTGCGTCATTACTGTTCATGACTGAATAGCGCAAGCGCTGAGATTCTTTAACTTCCATTATATCTCCCGTTATTATTCTTTTAGTTGGATTTAGTGAGGTTAAGTTAGGTTTTAACGATGCTAGTCTCTGGCTTGAACAGCATCGTTAATTGACCTATTTATTTTTCTAATAGCGTTTTCAAAAAGTGTGCGGTGTGCGATGTTTTGTGTTGTGCTACGTCTTCAGGTGTTCCTGCAACAAGAATTTCACCACCGCCATCGCCGCCTTCTGGGCCAAGGTCGATAACCCAATCGGCTGTTTTTACCACATCAAGGTTGTGCTCAATCACGACAATAGTATTACCGTGATCACGTAAGCGGTGAATAACATGCAATAACTGTTTAATATCGTGAAAATGCAAGCCTGTGGTTGGTTCATCTAAAATATAAAGTGTTTTGCCAGTATCGCGTTTCGATAGTTCTTTTGAAAGCTTAACTCGTTGTGCCTCACCACCTGACAGCGTGGTAGCTGATTGCCCAAGCTTGATGTAACTTAAGCCAACATCCATTAACGTTTGTA
>PJEL010004047.1_pt1 | contig 12263 bp, 4 predicted proteins | sample 1853271 | NCBI WGS metagenome assembly PJEL01 (sample SAMN08108733, study PRJNA415343) | Invertebrate metagenome, whole genome shotgun sequencing project. | host: Globobulimina | place: Sweden: Gullmar Fjord | collected 2015-08 | reverse complement strand
GTCCACATAGGCAGGGTCCAGTTCCAGCATCCGGGCCCTGCGCCCACATTTTTGCGCCGCCAGGATCGTGGTTCCCGCGCCCCCAAAGCCATCCAGCACGATCTCGCCGCGCGCCGTACAGTCGCGGATCGCATCGGCCACCAGCGCAACCGGTTTAACGGTGGGATGGGCACGAAGATCCTCCATCCGGCCACGGCGTAGCGTGTTCACACCGGCATAGTCCCAGACGTTGGTGCGGTAGCGACCGTGGCGGCCAAGCTCCACATTGTTGCGGTGCGATGCCCTGCCCTTTTTTAGCACGGTGACCAGTTCGTGCTTGGAGCGGTAAAGAGAGCCCATGCCGGCGTTGTCCTTGTTCCACACGCAAAGGTTCACCATACGAAGGTCGCTACTGCGCGCGGCGCCGAGCAGCTCGTAGAGGTGGCGCCAGTCCATGGTCACGTAGAGCAGCGCCCCGTCCACGCATGCCCCGGCCAGTGCGAAGAGCGCCGTACGGAGAAAACGCGTGAACTCCGCCTCGTCCATCTCACCCGAGGCCATGGCGAACTCTCGGTGGCGCACCGTGCCTAGACCGCACACGTGGCCCTGGATCGGCACGTTGTAGGGCGGGTCGGTAAAGACCATACGCGCGAGTTCATCACCCATGAGGTCCCAGTAGTTTCGTGGGTCCAGAGCATCCCCACACAACAGACGATGCTCGCCAAGCCCCCACAGGTCGCCCTCGGCGGTGACCGTCGGACCTTCAGGCGCCGTCCAGGTATCCGCCTCGGCGTCTTGCCCGTCTGGATCCTGCGCTTCGTCCTGTGCCAGGATGAGATCGATCTCGGCGGTCTCGAATCCGATCGTCTCCAACTCGAACTCCAGCTCCCCGCCAAGATCGAGCTCGGCCAACTCGCCCAGTTCCAGGGCCAGCGTCTCGTCGTCCCAGCCGGCCAGTTCGGCTAGGCGGTTATCTGCCAACACGTAGGCTCGTTTTTGGGCGATGCTTAGGTGTTCCACCGTGATCGTGGGCACCTGGCGAAGACCCAGACGGCGGGCAGCCTCCACGCGGCCGTGGCCAGCCAGTATCTCTCCATCGCCGTCTATAAGGATGGGGTTGTTAAAGCCGAACGCCTCGATGGACCCCGCGATCCGCTCGATCTGACGCGCAGAGTGGGTGCGGGCATTGCGGCGCGCGGGTCTTAACTCACCCGGGTCGCGCCAAGTTACGGCCAGATCCGAGCCATGCGGCTCGGCTTGGGTGGCCTCCGTCGGCGTGGTGTTCGTTAATGTGTGATGCGAGCGGCGACGGGTACGTCGTCGTACGCGCGAGCTTATAGCGGCAGGATTCATAATCCGGCCCTCCTTGACCGCTTAGCGGTCGGGCGTTCGCGGTGGGATCCTGGAGCGGTCGGTTACAGCCGACACACGAGAGACGCCGCCATGGCGCTCTCTGTTCCGAAAACCCAACCGCTCGTGCTGCCCGTCGCCGTGCACAATCGCGCGGTCGGAATGCTCGCTTAGTGAGTAGTGCGCCGCCGTGAAGCCGGCGGTGCGTTCTGTATGAATCAGTCTGCCCCGAAACGTCGTGAGGTCAAGTTTACGGAGCGCCTTTCTTTGCCAATCCGGGATAAAGCGCTGTCAGAAAGACGCTCACACACGCGACGAAGGGGTTCGTAGAGAAAGCGCGCTTCACAATCTCAGGTCATCCGAAGTCGGCCGCCTAATGACCTGCACCCCTAAACACGTCCACCCATCATGAGAGCCCGGGGCTGAAATCCGCGCCCTTCTTGTCCATTTTTCCGGGCCGTTAGGACCTCCCTCAGAGTGTGGTTCCCGAGCGAGGTCCGACCGGCCGAAACTGTCGAGGTGTCCAACTTGCCGGCTCGCGGTGCCGTGCAAACGTTTGCACGGCCGCGGCCAGGGTACCCCGCACCTCGGCTATGTAGGCGCCGGTGGAAAAATACACCACTAAAGCCGCAGGCCGACTAGCCCGCAGCGGCTCAAAGCTGAACTGATTTCGCCAACCGGCCGTTTGCCCTGCTCGAGGCCGACGGCGCGCATCGAAGCGACCTGTCCAAGACGGGAGTAGCTGCCACCCGGCTCGACACCTGCCCGGCCCATCACACCTCATCTATACGGTCCGGCACACGGTTCGGTAACCATCCGCGCCGACTGGCCAAGAAGGGAACCGCCCCGGGCGAAAATCGGCTCCGCCGATTCCTTCAGTTGCAAACGTTTGCACTGTGCTGGCTACTTGCTTCGTCCGGCCCGCAATCATTGAAGAATCACTTCGGCCGAGTATTGGCACACTACGACATCCACTCTACGTTGCGTAGCGTAGACGGCCCCGGATGGCTCTGTTAAATGACCCAGTTACGCGTGTCTTGTGGCCGGAGAATGTGACCGACCAGCGCGGTAAGGTGTGAAGAACCCACGCACTTTGTTGCGGCCGACATTTGGCACACTAGGCGGTTCAGTACTTTGTCAGGGAAGCCCATGGGAAGAACTCCGCTTGCGACTGCAAACACAGAGCTCTAGGCACGGACTTACGTGATCTCCAGGCTGTGGCGACCAGCTATGTCGTCCCGTACACGCCCGCCGATGCACAAGAAGCAACTACTCGCGTAGTGACACAAGCGACGGATTCTTCCTTTCTTCAGAAAAATAGAGTCCTTTGAACCGACCCATCTGCTTAATCTTGTCGATGAGCACCCGTTCTTGGTCGGAGCTAGCCACATTGCGCACAAGCGCTTTCGCGTCGGTCTCCGTTAAACGCAGAACCAGATAATTCGCCACCGCCGAGAACAGCGAGACATTGAAGTCTTTCGCTTCCTGTGAGGCCAGAATCAGCGAGATACCATACTTACGGCATTCTTTGGCCATCGTGGGGATCAATCGGAGGCGCGCCGCACGATGCGCCTCGTCGAACACGAGCGCGTGTGTAATGTGATCGCTCAGACCGCGGCGGAACATATCCTTGTAAAGGCCGTAGAATACGAGAGACGCAAATGCCTTCTGCAGGTTGTCGTTCTGCGTTTCGTGGATGCGAATGACTGTGGGCAGCTCGCTTTCCCATAGGCTTCCCTGGGTTTCCGCAACTTTGAAAAAGCCATAGTCGCTTAGCTCTTCCATGCGCGCCAGTAGAGCACGTAGTCCGCGGTCCGGTTTCGGCGTGGCGACTAGGATTTCTACGAATCTTGCGAAAGGCGGCTCCACCAACTGGTCCAAGTCGGCGTTAGGGTCATCCCACCCGTTCTCGAGAAAGCTGTCCTTGATCGCCTTCCGAATACTCTCGCCTTGAAGGTCCCCAATTTCGGGGAAGATCGCGACAAAGATATCGCGCAATGCGCCGGCTACGTCCAGATAAGCCTTCGACGATGTGCGATTGATGACCTGAAGCGGATTGAAGGCTAGGCCATGGAAATCGACGAATCGAACCGCGTTGACTGCACTCTCCAAACGTTCATCGATATCCTGGTGATACGAAAAGACGATTGGCCGGATGTTCGCATCTAGCATCTGGGTGCATAGATTGAGTAGGCAGGTCGTCTTGCCCATCCCAGGTAGCCCAGCTATCAACAGATGAGGATTGCCTTTGACCGTTAGCGACCACGATACGTCGTCACCAGTAATCGCGTCGGTTCCCAAGCAGACGGCCAGCGGAGCGCTGCCGGATTCCTCTCCAAACGGCTTTGCCAACTCTTCCGTCTCGGGTGATTCCGCCTTGCCACCTTTGTTGGATTGAGTCTTGTCTTCGGAGAGAGGTAGCTGTGACGTCTGCTCGGTCGAAAGAATGGCCGGGAGGGCCGCTGCGTCGCCTGAGAGCGGTCGGATCGACTGCTCTAGAACACCCGAATCTGGTAACCGTCCTGGGCCGAACAGAAAAACCCGCGTCTCCCATCCCGCGGGCGTGATTTCCATCGCATCAGCGCCAGCGTACTCCGGGCAAAATACCCAACCCCGGTTCGAACGATCCATGGCAGCGAATGAATACTCCGCCCCCTTCTCGATCATCCGCTCAATCTCGCCGATGGTGGCCCGATACGATTCGTCAGGGAGATAGTGCCGATGCGCCTTATCGGCGTAGAAGCGAAGCACTCGTGCGAGTTTTGCTCTCCGGACGGCTCGGAATATGGAAGACACGCCTTCACCACCGTACCACTCGTGCCAGCGCCTGTGCAGCGTATCGACTTGGCGAGCAATTGCCTCCAATACCTCAGGGCTTCTTGCCACCCGCAGGTGCCGGCGATATTTCACCTCGATGAATTGGAAACTCAATCCTTTCCGCGGGACGATGGAGACGTAAATGAGATCCGGCCGCACCGCGCCTTCTTTCTCTCCTTCCTCCTTTTCACAGGCCGATAGGGGCGGGAGCATATCCCGAATGTCGTCCACGGGAATGAGAAAGCCCGTTTGGAGCGACACCCAGGACTCCTCACTATCCGGCGCGTACGAGCAGTTCGCATGACACATAGAGAGGGCAATGAGTTCGGACGTAGGTGCCCTTTGCCCGGTCAGGCGAATGGCTAGCCTTCCGCTGAGTGCCTTCAGCTGTTCCATCAAAAACTCGGCATTCCGACGGCTGCGACTGAGTCCCATCTGATCGAGTGCCGCGTCCAGAAGATTCCGAACCTCTTCAAGATTAGCCGTTGAAGTGATCAGTTGAAGGCACCCGAGGTCTTCGCGTTCGGGTACGCAGTCGATCACATAGGCGTCATAGATATCCTTATCCGCATTAGGAGAATCGAAGTACTCGATGCCCGCATTGCGATCGAGCGTAATAACCCAATCAGAGAGCTGATGAAGCTGGTGTAGGCTGTGCGCTTTCTCCAGCGAGATTGCGGTCCGCAACGTCGGCCAATCACCGTTCGTTCCCAGCGCGCGTGCCACACACCGCAACACGGTATGCTGAAGGCGTACGAGCCTCTCCGTGTGAGTGCGGTCCGACGGATGCTTTTCCCCTTCCCCCGCAATGGGCATGATACTTTGCCACAGGGGCGACGGGATACTCGTGTACTGTCGCTCGAAGAACGACAGCAGACCAAAAACAAACAGCGGCCTTGTCTTCGACCTCTCTTTCTCCGGCTCCGTCTCAACTTGCGATTCGAATGTGTCAAATGCCACAGCAAGATGTGCCGCTGACGCAGGATCTTGCTCTCGCTTGCGCGCCCAGCGAAGCCTTGGCAGATTCATGCCGCCCCGGAGGCTGATAGACTCCAGCATCCATTGGTCTTCAGCGGCTACGACTCCCGCGCCGCTCCGTCGTTTCTCGCGCGCCTCTGCGATAAAGCGACCGGCAACGCCTCTCTGTTGCTGTGAGGGGTAAAACTCTAGCACGAACGCGGGTGCCGCCGCGGGTTCCTCATCCTCGCCGTCCTTGTCGACCCCGGCGCGACGGTACCACTCCTGCACACGGCCCAACGCTCGAGCCATGGTGAGCCCGTCGCCTGCTCTGAGGGCGTGAATGTGAAGGAGTCGGGGCGTATTGTGACACTCTATGTACTTGAGGATTTCGGTGCCTAGAATCTCCGCGCTTTGTCTGCCGACCGTCGGCACCATGTCCGCTGTGTCGCTTTCACCGAGCGCTCTGGTGAGGATGGCCACAGCAGCTTTCGGCTCTTTGTCGTAGTCCGGCACCATTCCTACAGTATGAAACCCGAGTGTGTCGGCGAACACGAAAGAGTAATCTCCTTCCAGACCCGGCAACAAAGCCGGGAACATCGCACCGTCCAATACCTTCAGTTCCTCGCGCACATCCTTGGGCGCCAACCCTTGTTCGAACACGGCGTGCAGCACGAGATTGTCGTACGCAACATGCCACGCCACGCGCAAAGGGTGGCTCGGCAGGACTATCAGCCCAACCAGTCGACCCGAGAGTGATTGGATCTCGACAGTGTTCGCCAGTGCGAGCGAGGGGTCGCCTTCCTCGAGTAGCGCCGCCCACGACAGTAAGTATTCCTTGACGACAGTCTCTAAAGCCTTGGATTTCTCGTCGTAGATCTGGCCCACGCCACCACCGCAGGCAGTGAGCCGTTCCGCCATCCGCCGACTTGCGTTGACAGTCCGACTCCAAAGATCCTTTCCAGTGCCACTGGTGCCGGTCTCGAGGGCTGCGAACGGGACGAACTCCGCTGCCGCCGCTCGTGCGCCGGATGATCGGACTCGGACGCGCCAGCGTCCCACCTCCCCCGCACGATCGGTCCATTGCTCTTCGACCTCCCGGATCAGCGGAGGCCGAAAGACACGGTAACTCTTTCCGCGCTCCCGTGTCCGACACAAGACGAAGCCCTTAGAATCGATCGGGAACCGGTCAGCCGACGAGGCCAGAGTTGCTACGACATCACGATCATCCAGTTCGATCACACCTTCGGCGAACGTTCGCACTTTTTTCCCAACACCGCCGGGTTCACGCTCCAGCGGCTGACCGAACCGTATGAAGAACTCCTCGCTTTCCTGAGGTTCGACCCCCTCGTTACCCACCACCGATACGACAATCTTGGCGGAGATCACTGCGTCTTCGCTCAGCATGGAGAAATCGTCGTTGGTGAATCGGCACTTCTCCTCCTTCTTTCCGGAGTGAGATATACCTTGAGAGACGAGTTCCTCATCCATGTCCGTTACGATAACGATATGGTAGTCGGCCACTCCCTTCTCCAAACGATCGGGCCGAGCCGTCCAACGGATTTCGATTTTCGAGTAATCGCCGGTCTTGTCGGCATCGGGATTCAAGATCAAGGTGGGCGGTTCATCGGCGTCGCCTTCCTCGACGAGCCCTGACCATTTCGCGACCTTCCCTGTCCTCGTACGCCACGGCGCGATCTCGATACTCTGGATCACGCCAGCGGCATCCTCCACCTGCACCGCATTGATCCAAAGGTGCTCCTTCCCGGCGAGGTCGGCAAGAGCCACGAAAAGCGGTTTCGTTGCGGCTGAGCGCAGAAACACCTGAAGATCCGAAATCTGCTCTTCTGAAGGGTCGAGCAATCTTAGCGCGTCGATCCGTTGTGCGGGAGTCAGCCCCGAAGCGTCGGTTCCCAACAGCCGTTCGACAAATAGTCGGGCGAGGTTCAATTCACCGTCTTGTGGTGAGTCTTCTCTCGTTTGTACAGGCCATAGGCCGAGAAGGTACAACTGCTCGCCTGGGTGATTCTTGCCTAGAGCTGCCCGGACGAGGAAATCGAACTCCGTCCACGGCGACACGCTGAAACGTTGGCCAAATCCACGCGCCTTCTTGATGGCACGCTCAGCGTATTCGCGGACCTGCCTAGACAGGCAACGTGTTATTTCTCTCGCCGCCAGACGCCGCGCCTGGTCGAAAAGGCTTGCTTCATCGATCTCACGCGCAGCGCTATAGATGCCATCCATACCAGCGCCGGCCTGGACCGTGTCCACTAAGAGAAGCGTCGCATCCGTCTTTGTTTCGCGCAGTTCCACGGCGTTGTCAGCGCTAATGGTCCGCGAGTCTCGATCGTCCAGGTCAGCGACCCGCCACACGTGCCACCCGTCGGGCGCAAAGAGGACATCTTCCGCCAGCGACTTGACGACATCCGCCGTAAGGCAACGGACAAACGCCATCGCGCCCGCCTCGGACTTCCCGAGGATCAACTCGCACGCGTCGCTGAGCAGCCTGGCGTGCAGGTTAGACCATATCATCGGAACTCTCCTTAGCTCGGTCAAACCGCGGTCTAAGACGTTTCATCGCTTCAGCGTCATTGACTCCAATCAGAAGGCCCAGATCACGGAGTCTTCGCTCTAGGACGGCGCGATTCTCCCGCAGGAGGTCATTCGAGATCGTGATCCCTGGAGGCGCGTGGTCGACACAAAACCCATGCCGCTCGCGCAAGACACGGACGAACTTTGCAAACGAAAGCGGATGTAAGCCGTCCTTGTTACCGGTTCGTACAACCATGCGGTGTACCAGGTAATCCAGCACCGAATTGGTAAAAACGAGTGATCGCACGTCACGCTTCTTCGTCCCACCTTCAAACGCCACTTTGCGCGTGACGGCGCGCTTCATCGCGAGACCGTTGGGTCGATCGATGAGTAATGTTGAATCAACCAGCATGAAGGGTTTATCTCTGACCTGCTTGCGTCCCTGCAGGGACGTCAGCGCTTCCGCGACACGCCATACTGGGCTCGGCTGTGCTTGGTCGTTTCTGAGCATCTTTGCAGCTTCCGGGTACTCGTTCTCGAAGCCCTCCGCGAGTTCCGCAGCCTTACGCTCCAGGTCGTACACGACAGCCGCGGCCTCCTCCCGCCGCTCATGAAGTAGGTCGCCCAGCAAGTCCAACCAATTCGTAGCGTAAGGTTGCGTCGTGATGTCCAGCTGCCTGAGCCGCCGATCGTAACGTGCCGCGTGATCCAGTAGTCTGAGCGCCATCAGGACCACGGGGAAGCGCTCGATGCGCCGCATGAAATCGCCCATGGACTGTTCGGCTAGCCCGCGTAGCCGGCGGTTGACGCCACTTGAGCAATCCACGAACAGGGGAGTCGGTTCTTGACCTCCCTTCCAGCGTATCTTGCCGCTGTCCGCCCATTCAAACAGCAGTTCGACGATGCTCGTCACAATGGTCGTCAAGCCGATCGCCATACACGATTCCAGCATTTCTACGAATGCCTGGCGCGGAATGACACCGGCGTAGGCACGCACGAAAGTGCGGAGGTCCTCAGAGAAGTGCTCAGCTGCCTTCTCAGCAATCGGCCGCTGGTTGGAAATGCGCTCCCCCTCTCCCCCACGCACTTTATCCGGTGCCATACCGAGTTGTTGGGCCACTCGGATCATCAGTAGCTGGTCGAGTCCGACCTCCGTATCCTCCTCGAATCGATCCGATGTGCGACTACCCAGTTCCCCGCCACGAACGACTCCTTGACGAAACGCTTGTAGGAGCACATTGTCCTCGAACCCTTTCCCGACGGCGAACCATGTGCGGTCGCCCTCGCAGGTCTGTTCCACGTAGTGGCCCCTCTGGTCTGCCAGCATCGCGACGACCATCTCCGGAACGTAACGCAGGTGCGCCACGCCCTCGGGAAGATCGACCCAGCTCGCCATATAGTGTGCCGGTGATACACGTTGAACTTTTTCGTTCCGCCCCAAGGCGTGTTTGATGTTTTCTAGACAGAAGCATAGGAGCATATCACCGAGAACGGCACGCTCCGTCACACCGAGCCATCCCTCGAACTCATTCGAGTCCGCGAGGGTACACGCCACACGTTCAATGGTTGCGGTCCGCTTCCGTTCCCTCGGCGTCGTGGCCTCACCGCCAAACTTTTCAAGAAAGCGTCCCCTGCCCCGGCGATGAGCGAACCGGAACATATAGAACACTGCAGGCAGGACCGCGGTGAGATCGAATTCTTGCACAGAGAGCGGAAGCGCCTTCTCATAGTTGCCAGACCAGATTTCACGCGTCATCCCGCGACCGAGCACATCATCGACAATTGCGCGGGCAGAAGTAGATGCCTTTGAGCGGCTCATGCTCCGTGCCTCGGTACCAGAGGAGTGAGAATCATGCGCTGGCTCTGATCGGCTCCCCTGCCGCCAATGGCGGCTGAGACTTTGAAAATCGCCTCGTCCTGCATCGGGTTCCAGGCCAAGAGCTCCCGTTCGTCTTCTCGGATTAGACGCTGAACGAAGATCGACAGGTGCGCGAACGTGTCATCGGTCGACGCGTCACCCAATTGGTACCCAGCGGCCAACTCCAGCAGTAGATGAAAAAGCTCGGCGCCTAATCGTAGGCGCTCTTCTGTTCCGTCGCGATAGCGGTAGATTAGATCTACCTGGCGGTGCAGACGTTCAATTCCCGCGGATTCCGCAGCCAGGTGCGCTTGAACGCGAAAAGACTCTAGGGGCTTCTCGACCCAAAATGCGGTCTCCGTCGGAGTTCGGGGTGTGATGCGCAGAGGAACGACACCGACCCGGTCAAATGACTGCGGGGGGAGGTCTTCAAGTCGAGAGATGCCCGCGCACAGATCTTCGACAACCTTTGCCTGGTCGACAGGATCATGTGGCAGGGCAAGGCTGCGAAACAATCTCAGGGTTTGGCCGCGGGCAAGACCCAGAGCCTCCGGATCGCCGGCTATTTGGTCGATGTCTTCGCGTGTCCATTCGAAGAACGCGCGGCGCCGAGCCGACTCCAAAGCGCGCTCAGAGTGTCGCCCAGAGTCTTCGCCCTCTTTGACCGCCATTTGCCCCAGGAGGTACCGATCGATTTGGGGGTGTGATTCGAGCACTGGATCCAATCTAACGAGTTCCGCCAACACTTCTCCTTGCCGGCCCGGAGAATCCGGCGAAAACGCGCGGTCCCAATATCGCAACGTGGGGTCTTCGGGCGAACCATGGTAATCGTCGCAAAACTGTACCCCAAAAAGAATGTAAACCAGCGTGGCTCGTAGCTCACGCACAGTGATGTGAGTCTCTCCTCGTAAGTGGACGGCTTGGAGAGCGTCGAACAGCCTCTCCCTTGCGCGCGCGCGGAGTTGATCGTCCTTCGCCATGGGCAGCGTTGTAGGCCCAAACACCCGCGCCGCGCGTAAGACTTCGCATCGATCTCTCGCAGAGCACGACAAGCACGGCGACCAGATGTCGGCCGCCTCCCTGCCACCGTAGAGATGATCCACCAACCGTTCTAGGAACTCCGTCTCGATCTCTTGGCCATCGGCCGTAATGCCAGCGACGAGCGATCGCTGGTTGAGACTAATGAAACGAATATGTGATTCCTGACTGGCATCCTCTTGCTGAAGTAGCTCGTATAGCTCCGCCGTCAGCGCGGTCTCTCCGCTGTCTTGGCGCTCCTCAACACTTTCGATCCACTCCAATAGTCGCCCATCGTTGATCGCGAGTAAGTGCACGATATCGTCGTCGGGCAGTCCTTGCTGAAAGGGCCTCAAGAATTCATCAAGCAGTTCGTCCGCAGATCGTCCTTTCCAGGACGCAGAACCGTCCAAGTTCACGCGAACCAGGGGTCCACCTGACACCATTCCCTCGAGAACGCGTTCAGACGATGAGTGCTTACCGAGGCCCAGTTGCTCAGCAAGATGTTGCAGCAGAGCCGTCTTTCCGTCGCCAGCATTGCCACATAGAATCACTAGGCGCGCGCGTCGCTCCCGGATATCTCGAAGCAGCGTCTCTTCCAACGCGGTCTCGACGTAGGTCTTTGCCGCGAAGTCGCTATCCAGTCCTCGAGTCTCTCTGTTGCCCCACCGAGAACCGGGGTAGGATTGCAGCAGTGAAAGTAGCCAATCCACTCGCTGCTCGCTCAGCTCGGTGGCCGTTGCCACTTGAGCCGGGTCATCTAGCGATCGTTTGATCGGGCTAGACATTGGTCCTTGCGATTCGATGGCTGCTACGACTTCCTTCACATTGGCGAAGCGCTGCGATAGATCAGAATGCGTTGCCTTGTCGAGGACATCGCATAGAACCGGCCACTCAGTTCGGTCGACCCCTTCCCAGTTCAGACCCCGATTCTTGTCGCGCTCGTTTCCATGGAGGAAAGGATCCTTGTCAAAAACGACGTGGAAGAAACTGGCCGCTAGTGCGTAGATATCGTCAGCGGGGGAAGCTGTACGTTCTTTCTTTGCGGACGGAGCGCAATATAGGATCGTGCCTGGCGAGTGCGCCACTTCGCCAATCTTGATAACGAAATCATAGTCTGTCAGTACGAGATCACTGCCCGAGACAATCATATTGCGCGGACTGACATCGCCGTGAACGAGTCCATTTCGGTGAAGGACGTTCAACGCGTCGCACATAATTCGCAACCATCGTAGAGCCAAGGCCTCGCCTGCCCCCTCCTGCTGCTCCTCCGCAAGAAGGGGAAACACCCCGGCGAAATCGACTAGTGGCGAACCGGCAATCCACGTCATGAGCGCGATGAAGTCATTTTCCTTCCACCTAGAGGCGACCTCGAAGATCGTAGACAATCCCGTATGGCGAAGATGAGAACGGGCAAGATTGTAACTCGTCAATACGCGTTCACCCACCTCCGCTTGATGTGCCACTTTTCCAACATACGTGCCGAGATCCTCTCCGGTGGCGCGGTCGACCTGCACCACTTTGAATGTCGTGCCGACTCCACCCGAACCGAGCCGCGTAACGATTCTATAATCTCGGTCCCGAAAGCGGACAACCTGATCTTCCGTCCAGAACCGAGCAAGCGGAGGCGGTTGTGGCGGTACGCTTTCACCCAGCAACTCAGAGAGGGCGGCATCTACCTCTTGAAGGCTGCTCCGCGCCTGCGGTTCTTCGCCTAAGCCCTGCTGCAGTTGAACCAAGGCCAGACCACTCA
>PJEL010004046.1_pt1 | contig 12264 bp, 11 predicted proteins | sample 1853271 | NCBI WGS metagenome assembly PJEL01 (sample SAMN08108733, study PRJNA415343) | Invertebrate metagenome, whole genome shotgun sequencing project. | host: Globobulimina | place: Sweden: Gullmar Fjord | collected 2015-08 | reverse complement strand
ATGGGCTTTTTGATGATGGATACAACAAGGCTGAGGCCGCATTTTCTCGGGTCTCGCGTTTGATCAATCTTTTACGCGATTATTGTACGAATCAGAGGCTTCAAATTTATCTTGACCGGCAGGGCGGGCGGACTCACTATTTTGATCAACTCAAAGGAATCTTCCCGGATGCCTGGATTTGGATTGTCGAAGAATCGCCAGCAGCTAGCGTTTACCGCATTAGCGATAGGGGCCGTGATATTGACGTCCATATTTGCGTAAGGGCTGATGCCGCCCAGTTGCCTGTCGCGTTGGCGTCGATGCTGTCGAAATATGTTCGTGAAGTCTTCATGCAACTCTTGAATGAATTCTGGCAGGAGCGTATACCAGGGCTGAAATCAACGGCGGGATATCCCCTCGACGGCAAACGGTTTCTGAGAGATATTGCCGATGTCCAGACCGATCTTGGTGTGCCGGACGCCCTGATTCGACGTGCCAGATAGTTAACAATCGCTAATCTTGAATTTTGAATTCTTAGTTTTGAATTGGGAAGGGAGCGCCGCGAGTCGGTTTTGGGGCGTTTGAGATTTGATCAAGCAGGGACAACTAGCGCTAGACTCCGGGACAATCCTGACCGCCATATCGCCGCTATTGCGTTTCAATTCCTGAGCGCAGTGCAGTCATGAATTCAAAATTATGAATTCAAAAATCAAAATTCGTAACCTGAAGCCAGTTTTTTCTGTGAACGCCCAAGAAGTCATCATCTTTACCCATGGTTTTGCGAATAAATACGGGAATGCCATCTTGTACTGTTTTTCACATTCTGATATCGTCGCTCGGTCGGCCGCATAAAACATGCAGCCTTTCGGCCAGGAGCTTGAGATGATCCGCTCCTCAGGGGGTTCGCGATCACGATAGCGCCGGGTCAGATCGAGAGAGTATGAGATGACCCACATCGCTTCCCCCTTGCACGATGCAGACCGGCAAACCGTTAATAAGATAGGTGTGCTCTCCGGTCAAAGCATTGCAACATGTATGCAATGCGGTACGTGTTCAGCTGTTTGTCCCATGGTTGATTCTATGGGGATGACCACTAGACACGGCATGTTGCTGCTTAACTTTGGTCGAGCTCAGGAGGTTATTGATGCCTGTATTGGGGAGGTCTGTGCATCCTGTCACGCCTGTATGGTCAGGTGTCCCCGGGGCATTGACGTGACCAAGGTATTTGAAGCGGTGCGACAGTTGACGCTGCGCACCAATACGGACCTTATCGGTGTCCGCGATATTCCGGCCGAGACCATGCAGGAGGCGCCGCAGATCGCCTTTGTTGCGGGTTTCCGCAAGCTCACCTCGTGAGGAAGACCATGAAGATCAGTTACTACCCGGGCTGTACGCTCAAGACCAAGGCCGCAGGCCTCGAAAGCAGTGCCCTCGCTATTTTGCGGCACCTCGATATCGAAGTTGAGGAGCTGCAGCGATGGAATTGCTGCGGCGCTGTGTTTTCGTTGGCTGATGACGATCTTATCCACCATGTCGCTTCGGTTCGAAATCTGATTCGAGCGGCTGAAAACGGAAGCGATACTGTCGTTACCTTGTGTTCGCAGTGCTTCAATACTCTGGCGCGAGCCAACCTCATGGTTCGCACGGATGAAGAAAAGCGGGATACGATCAATCGTTTCATGGATGAAGAGCCAGATTATGCAGGAGAGGTCGAAGTACTGCATTTTCTTGATTTTCTCAAAGAGAATGTTGGCTGGGACGCCCTCAAGGAGAAGATTACAAATCCTTTAAAAGGCATGAAAATCGCGCCGTTTTACGGCTGCGCGCTCGTACGGCCTTCTGAGGTTGCTGTTGGCGGTCCAACGGGCAAGTTGCTCGATGAATTCATTGAAGTCATTGGTGCTGAGGTTGTGCAGTTTCCTGAAGGCGCCGAGTGCTGTGGTTCCTACCAGGGTCTCGCTCATCCGGAAGCTGGCATGAAACGTTCTGGGGTGGTTATCGGGGCGGCTTCTGGCGCTGGCGCCGATGCGATGATCCTGAGCTGCCCTTTGTGCGAGTACAACCTCGGAGGCAAACAGCCCCAGGTACTCGAAGGCCTCGAAGGCCCCGAAGGCCCGGAGGGCATCAATCCTGTACCAACCTTTTATTTCACTCAGCTGCTCGCTGTGGCGCTCGGCCTTGAAGCGGATCTCAGCCGTTTCGAGCTGAATGCCCCGGCTGCACTCGAGTTTTTGAAAAAACGAGATTTGGTCCCGCAAGTGACGTGTGAGGAGAAGTGATGGCCACACCAATTAAGCAGGTCGATATCGAGACGATTCCGATCTTCATTATGGGCAAAAAATACGAAGTGCCTGCCGAATATACGATCATGAAAGCGATGGAGTATTCGGGATACCAGTACATCCGCGGTTGCGGTTGCCGTGGTGGCGTATGCGGCGCCTGCTCGACGATCTTTCGCCGCGAAGGCGATTACAAGATCTATTCCGGTCTGGCGTGCCAAACCGTGGTTGAGCCTGGAATGTTATTGGCGCAGATTCCTTTCTATCCGGCGGCTCGTGCTGGCTACGACTTTGAAGACAGCAAGCCGACTGCGGAGACGGTTTTTCAGCTCTACCCTGAGTTGTTCCGCTGCGTAGCCTGCAATGCTTGTACGAAGGTCTGCCCGATGGATGTGCAGGTGCTTGATTACGTTTCTGCACTCAAACAGGGTGATCTTGAGGCAGCAACCGAGATTTCCTTCGACTGCATCCAATGTGGTTTGTGTTCGAGCCGTTGTATGGGCGAGATGGCGCAATACCACATTGCCCAACTTGCTCGTCGCCTCCACGGCGCGAAGTTGGCGCCTCGAGCCGAGCATCTCGACAAGATGGTCAAAGATATCGAAGCCGATAGCTTCGCCGACGGTCTCGCCGAAATGAAGGCGATGGCGATCGACGAGTTGAAGAAAATCTACTCTGCACGAGAGATGGAACCCGCAATGCCCGACGAGGCATGGACCCCAGAGTCCAAAGTCGGCTTGGCCTGAGAGGTAATAAAATGGGTTATACACCAGAGCTGAAAGAGATGATCAAAGTCGTCGAAAAAACGCGTCCCGAGAGGGTTGCGCGCAAACAGAAGGGCGAAGAGATTCCCTTTCTTGATCTCGACGAGCGTAAGAAACGCCTTGAATACCACCCTGATTTCAAAGAAGAGGGGCGACGTGAACTGCAAGTCGGTCCGTCCAAGGGTTATGGGATCGCGCACGAAATCGCCGATCTGCTCGAAGCGACGAGCCGGGTCAATCCCGACATCGTTGATCTTGCGAATCCCGATTACACGACCGATGTCCTTGTCATCGGCGGCGGTGGTGCAGGTACCTCTGCGGCACTGCTTGCTGCCGAAAGCGGCGCGAAAGTCATGGTCGTGACGAAGCTTCGGCATGGCGATGCGAATACGATGATGGCTGAAGGCGGCATTCAGGCTGCGAGCAAGGGTGAAAAAGATTCGCCTTATTATCATTATCTTGATGTATTAGGCGGTGGTCATTTCACTAATGTCCCTGAATTGGCCGAAACATTGGTAAACAACGCGCCGAGCGCAATCCAATGGCTCCAAGATCATGGTGTCAATTTTTCAAAGTTTGAGGACGGTCGCTTAAAGACCATCCATGGTGGTGGTACCTCGCGAAAAAGAATGCATTACGCAGCTGATATCACCGGCGCCGAGATTATGCGTACGATTCGTGACGAAGCTCGAAATAAAGGCGACGCTATTGCCGTTTTGGAATTCTCGACGGCAGTCGAACTGGTACTCAACGAACATGGCCAGTGTGCCGGCGCAGTGATGTACAACATGGAGACCCAGGAGTATTTCCTGGTCAAGGCCAAAGCCGTTGTCTTAGCGACAGGTGGTTGTGGGCGTTTGCACATTCAAGGCTTCATGACAACCAACCACTACGGCGCGACTGCGGATGGCATCGTGCTCGCATATCGTGCAGGTGTACCTGTTTCGTTCCTGCATACGGTTCAGTACCACCCGACAGGCATTGTTTTCCCCGAGCAGGCCGAGGGCATTCTTATTACCGAAAAATTCCGCGGATCGGGCGCAAACCTGGTCAATGTCGAAGGCAATCAGTTCGTTAACGAGCGTGAACCGCGCGACGTTGAGGCGGCTTCGATTATCAAAGAGTGTGTTGCTGAAGGACTTGGTGTGCCGACTCCGACCGGCCGCCTCGGTATCTGGCTCGATTCGCCAATGATTGAAAACTTGTCCGGCGAGGGTTTCGTTAAACGTGAATTCCCCGGCAAATATATCTTGTACAAACGCTTCGGTATCGATATTTCCAAAGAGCCGATGTTGATCTACCCGACCCTGCACTATCAAAACGGTGGTATCGAGTTCCAGAGCACCGGTGGCACCCAGGTTCCCGGACTCTTTGCGGCTGGTGAGGTTGGTGGTGGCATCCACGGCGCCAATCGCCTGATGGGTAATTCGCTGCTGGATATCATTGTTTTCGGGCGAATTGCCGGTGCGTCGGCTGCCAATTTTGTCAACAATGGCGCCAAAGAGGGCGAACTCAACCTCGACCACGTACGCTCGTACAACAAAGAAGTCGAAGAAGTCGGTTGCGCCGACGGCCGCGTAGCGCCTGCGATCATCCCCGACTATACCGATCCAAAGGTACGCGAGCGTCAGCTCACCGCCAACTACGTCGGCAACGTCCGCTAAGCGGGCATCAATCCTCATCAACCAACGCCGCCGGTAACGGCGGCGTTTTTTTGCGCTCGTACGTCGGTGATCAACATGACGGTCAAAGTCGACGACAGGTCCTTCGACTCGAGGACTCCCTCGGGATGACGGGTGGAGGGACTGATCGCGCCGGTCGGTTTTTCCCAACGTGGTCGCTTACGCTCACCGAGGGTCAGAATCAGCGAATGAGGAACTTGAGTTCGTCGAGTCTTGTATTGACCTCGGCGAGGGACAGCTTTTCAAATCGCTCGGGCAGAAAGCGGCTGTCGGTGCATTCTTTGACGGCAATGAGATCCATCGCTTCGAGGCGTGCGACGTGGGCTGAGGGACGAAAGTCCGCGATGACCTCAGCAATGATCTCAGACAGACTCATCGTCTCTTCTTCGTCCTCTTGAGTTTCATAGAGACGGCTAGCTCGAACGAGGATGCCCTCCATCTCGTTACCACCGATATTGTCGTCATTGGGGAGAAGTGGGAGTTCATCCTTCGCGATCTTGAGCCCTACTTTGTAGGTCATCGCCATGAAAAGGGCTTGGCGGCTCTCGGTATCGCCGGGTGGAAAGAGGGGCATGTGCACGTCGAGCCGGCCTTGACGTTTGAGATCGACTTCAAGAAGATCGGGACGTGAGGTGGCGAAGATCCAGATGATCTTGCCGCGGTTGGTTGTATCGCTCATTTCGCGGGCCAGCATGCCGTAGATGCGTCCTGAGAGCCCAGAGTCGTTGCCGCCGCCATCACGTTTTCCCGTCATCTGGTCAGCCTCGTCGACAAACACGATGACCTGGCCGAGCGCATGCAGGATCGTGAAGATACGCTCGAGATTGCCTTCGGTGGCGCCAACCCATTTCTCGCGAAAGTTCTTGATCTCGACGACTGGAATGCCAACCTCGCCGGACCAACACTCAACAAGGAAAGTTTTGCCGGTGCCGATGCGGCCGCACAAAAGATAACCCATCGGTATTGCTTTGTGCCGTCCGCGTTTGAGCAAAGATGCATCTTGACGCAGCCATTGTTTGGCCTCGTGGTGTCCGGCGACATCGTCGAGCGTGCGATCGGATTCGATGAAAGAGATACGACCAAAGGCCTCTTTTTCGATCAATTCCTTCTTCACCTCGGTGAGAAAGTCCATTGTGATCTTCTTCGAGCCTTTGAGTGCGCGTAGCAGCAGATTGCGAACGTTCACCCTCGATAAACCAACGAGCTTTGCAGCGAGTTCTTCACGGCCGACGTCGGAAGCATCGTCGAGATCAGGATAGTCAGCGGTCATGTGCATGACAAAGTCGCGCAGTTCTTGAGCGCCCGGAAGTTCGATCTTGAGTTTGGAGTTGTACGGTGTTTCGACGAGCATTCGATTGAGATCAGAAAGGTTCTCGGTGATGAGGACGGTGGCGACATACGCGCCGGTAATAGCAGGATCGGAAGCCCAGTCGAGCAACTGAATGAGATTCTGCGTCACGTCGGCTGAGAGACGGATTACCTCACCGTTGGGGGCGATAAAGTGGGCATAATCGACAATGATGGCAACCTTCAATGGCGCGTTGATACGGTTCCCATCTTTGTCGAGCCGCGAATTGTGCTGGCTTGCTCGCAAGAATCGATTGATGATCTCGAGCGCGCGCCGAGGATCACGTGGCAGGAGATTTGCGAGATCGAGCACCTCCGCACCAGTGGAGCTTTTCGGTAAGCTCGCCCAGGATGTTCCTTGGAAACTATCAAACGCTTTCAAGAAGCGGTGGAAATGCTCGCCTCCTTTTCTGATGCGCACACCACGGCCACGATCGTAATGGATGATGACGTCAAAAGGCGCAAACATGACCTTTGTCAAAAAGCGGCGAAGGGAAATGAAGCGGCTTGCTTCGGCCGATCCACCGTCGACCAGGTCAAAAACCGAACCGTAAAGAACAAACTGGCTCGATGAACCTGTACGGAAGAGCGATCGCATCTCTTCGGCCCAAGGAGGAAGCTGCTGCGTAGAATCGGTGGTAATTGTTTCAGTCATTCAACGATGATAGCGGTGCCAAGGTACAAGAGTCGAGGGAAGCAGAAAGAAACGCAAAGACGCAAAGACGCAAGGACGCAAAGAGGACGTTTAACCCGCATTTCTCACCAGCTTTCTGCTGCGGCCGACGATGCACCATGCCCAGCAGTGTTTTCTCGCCTCGGGATGCTCGACGGACAGTCGAGTACGACTCCGCGTCCCTCAGGTCGAAAACCCCACTGGACACGGCACCTCGCCGCCCTCGCCACGAAACCTGGTGAGAAGTGCGGGCTAAAACGGATCCCGAGCAGCATTTTCTTCTTCTTTGCGTCTCTGCGCCCTTGCGTCTTTGCGTTTTTTTCCCATCCCAGTCCCCTGCCATCGATTGTCGCTGCGGAGTCTCTACTCGGTGACGGCCTCAAAATCGTCACCAAGATTTTCGGCTTCTGGCATTTCAGGGAGGTCAGGAAGCTCTGAGAGTTCACCTGTCATGTGGTGACCGGTGAGTGAATGGAAGAAGTCGTTGTGGTCATCCATCCAGCGTGAAGTGTCTGACATGGATTCAGTTACGGCATCGAGATGCATCGAAAGCATTTCCGGCCCGCCGGTTACCGCAGATTCTTCACGAATAAGCTCGACCTGTTGTTCAATGCGTCCAAGTTCGGCATCAATGATTTCAAGGCTCTTGCTTGCGCGTTCGAGGTTTTCGATTCTTTTCATTTGAATGTCGAGAGTGCCCTCAAGGGATCGTCTCAACGCGCCGTCTTCTTCGGCTGTTTCCAGACGTTCACGAAGGCTTGAGATTTCGCGATCAAGCGCTGCTCGATCGAGCATCTCGACGTTGTCTTGAATCAACTCACGGGAGGTCAGCAGCCTGAGAAAGATTGCGAGCAGCTGGTTGAGGCTGCGTGCTCGCATGTCTCTGAAGTTGCCGAGACTATCACTGTCGAGGGTTTCCGAGATGCCGAGGGCTATACGGCATTTGCCCAGCATCATCCGATAACGCTCTTGGCTTGTAGGTGAGAGTTTGTCGACCGCCTTGTTAATCTTTTCGCCCCAGCTCTCTTGAGCAGCGAGCAATCGTTCACCCTCGATAAGTGTCTGAAAACGCGGGCTATTTGCTTTCAAGAAGAGGTAAGCCAGTTCGCCAGCGGCGCCGAGAAACCAGAAACCAGGGTTCATAAGACCGAGTACTGCGGCTAAAGCCACCAACATCTTGTTGAGCGGCAGGTTGCCGAGCAACGGCACTCGAGGATTTCGTTTAAAGGCCTCGTAAGCGTAGTGGTGGAAGCTCATCTGGTCGAGGGCCATTAATGCCTCACACCTGTCCTGATTCGATCTCGGTGAAGGCTTTGCCGACTTCACGAACGATTTTTTTGAAGCGACTTCCCTCCTGGATCATGATGGGATCACCGTCGCGCGGTGGGGGCAAGGTATCGTCAAAAACGACGCCGATGCGCCCCGGCCCATTGGTCATGATCCATACGCGGTCGCCAAGGTAGACAGCTTCAGACAACGAATGGGTGACGATAAAGACCGTAGCTTCGACCTCGTGCCAGAGATCGGTGATCAATCGTTGCATTTCGTATCGGGTTGGCTCGTCGAGGGCGGAAAAAGGTTCGTCCATGAGAATGATGCGGGGCTTCAAGACAACCGTCCTGGCGATCGCAACGCGTTGCTGCTGTCCGCCCGAGAGTTGGTGGGGATATTTCTTCTCGTGCCCGTCGAGCCCAACCCTTTTGATCCAATCCATCGCCATGTCGTCCATCTCCGAGCGGCCCAGACCAGATTCGTGGCGGTTCAGTTCAAGGCCGAAGGTGATGTTACGAAGCACAGATCGGTTTGGAAAGGAGCTGTATTTCTGGAAGATCATGCCGCGGTCGGAACCGGGACCTTCGACGATCTTTCCGTTGACACGGACTTCGCCTGTTGTCGGCGGATACACATCTGAAAAACCGTGGATGAGGTTGAGTATCGTCGATTTGCCGCAACCTGAAGGACCAACGATCGAGATGAATTCACCAATATCGGGTTTGTCCTCGATTCGGAAATCGACGCCATCAAGTGCGGTGTAGGCCTGTGGTGTACCCGGATTGAAAGTCTTGCTGACATTGTCAAACTCGACGATCGGCGGCGTTATCGCTTCAGGCGAAGCCGTTGCTTGACCATCGTCGTGTGCCTGGAGATGTTCGGACGCGTTCATCGTTGTTTCTCCCTGTACGGGAAGAGTTTTTTACCGATTGCCGCCCACAACTTATCGGTGACGAAGGCCATGACGACGATGACGAGCAGTACAAGATAGATGTGTTCGCGTGGCCCGCGGCGTTGCGAAATGATAATGATACCGCCGAGGCCTTTTTCGATATCAACCATCTCGGCGAGGATGATATAGCTCCAACCGATGCCGAAACCAAGGCGCAGCGCCTGGTAGATCTCAGGCCACGAGATGGCGAGCATGACTTTGCGTACCGTTTGTTGGGTGTTGGCGCCGAGCGTATAGGCTGTTTTGAGGTAGATGTCGTCGACATCGTCGACCGACTGCACGATGAGCGGTAAAAGGTAGATCACGAAGGCCAATGCAAGGAAGGCGACCTTCTGCATCTCGCCAATTCCAAAAAGGCTCATGGTCAGTGGCACCAGAGCAGGGATCGGCAAATAGGCGCCAAAAACTGAAATCGGGCTGAACATCGCTTTGACCTTCGAAAAAGCGCCCATCATGAGTCCGAGCGGGAAGGCGATAATGACACCGACGGCGAACCCGGAGAGCACCCTGACGAAAGAAATAAGGGCATTTCTCGTCAGGGCGCGCTCGAACCATAACGAAGAAAACGATTGTAGAACCTCGAACGGGCTCGGCAGTATAGTCGGCGAAATAATTCGCTGCTCAACTTCGGCGCCCGCGGTCAGCAGCCACCAGATGCCGAGCACAGCGAAAACAGGAATGACACCGAGCGCCCAGCGCAACCAGTTCGGAACATCTTCGCGGATGCGCAGCCAGGCGCCGTCTTCGATGACCTTTGAACGCTCGGCATCTTTGTTCGCGCTCATTGATGCTTCTGGGACTGGCTCCTCATCATGATTGAGGTTCTCTTCAGTCATATTGGGCCGAGAACCCCTATTCGCCTTCCGGCGAGTAGACTTTGATTTCGACGCGCCGGTTCAATGCATTGTTGTTGGCATCTTCGGGATCAGCTGCTTCTTTCCAACCCATGCCTTCGATCACGAATTTGTTCGGGTCAAAATTATATTTCTCGACGAGCGCCGTTTTGACGGCATTTGCACGATCAAGCGAAAGGGCACGCACATCCTCAAACCGCACACCGCGGTCCTTCATCGAAGAATCGGTATGGCCGACGACGGCGACAATCGCTCTTTCATATTGACCGGAAAGACGGGCGACCTTTTCGAGCGTCGCTTCAGCTGAGGGATCATAGAGGGTATTGGGGATGACATTGCCGTTTTCGTCGTGCTGAGGTTCGAAGATATTTGCTGAGTTGGGATAGTAGTTGACGCGGATGACTTGGGTGAGAATAGGAGCTTCAGCCTGTACGCGGCTATAGGACGACGGGACAAACGATGTTTTGTACTCGTCCGTTTGAGAAGCAAATGCGCCTTCGCGATCGAGGGCTTGCAGTACGGAAAAATCGACCACTTCGTCGAAACGTACTGGTGACCCAATGAGGCCGAGTTCGCGGTAGACAAATGTTACATTTTTCCAGGTACGTTCGAAATTCGCAGGTTCATTCTGATTGAGGAAAAAGCTCTTGTTTTCGGCGAAATTCGTCGAGTGGGCATCAAGCTCCATAGCCTGGACTTCGTCAACGGCAAAACCGTATCCTTCGGCCATCCACTGGAAAGCCCTCGCTTTGAATGTATCCTCCTTGAGCTGATCCATCGCCTTGAAGATGCCGGAAACGAGGCCTTTGATGATCTCTGGGTGGTCTTTGGCAAAATCTGCACGTGCGGCCCAGACATCTGCAATCAGCTTGCTTGCTTCGGCCGTTGTCGTCAGGATTTTTGTTCCAGGCACCTTGTCAGGGATATTGTAGATATCGGGCGCCCACGAAACGCAGGCGTCAATGCTCTTGTCGGAAACGAACGCAGCGGCAGCCTCGAAGGCCGAAGCGGTGTAACGGTGTTTGACTTCGCCGGGCTGGATACCGCTGTTGAGTAAGAGGTTATTCAGGAAGTACTGGGAGGGGCTGTTTTGGGCGTAGACAATCGTTTTGCCCTTGAGATCCTTGGCGCTCGTGATATCTCCGCGCACAACGACGCCGTCGCCACCGCTTGACCAATCGACCTGCTGGAAGATTCGTGGTGCGGTTCGTGAGTCTTTCATGAGGTCACCGGCGAAGAGCACCATCATGTCGAGGGTTCCCCAGAGAATGTGGCTCTCACCAGCGGCGTAGGCGTCGCGGGCGATGACCGGATCGTCGATCAACTTGAGATTGACCTTAAACCCGTATTCTTTGAAGAAAATACTCTCTTCATTCGGGCTGAAACCATGGTTGGCTGCGACGATCGGAAGCCAGCCGATCCATACATTGATTGGGAACTCGACAACCTTGTCGTTGTCGTCCCACTTGTAGTTTGATACTCCTTTGACCGCAGGCAATTTTTCTGCGGGAACATAGCTGTATTCAGCGACGGTTGTGATGCCGACCGCGTCCGGCGCTTCGTATTTGCCGACCTGATTTTGGAATTTTCCTAGATCGATATCACCGTCGTCCTTGCCCCCAGGCGCGATGAGGTCGCGGAAGTAAAAAGCTGCCAAGCCGCCAAGAATGATGATGAAGACGACGATTATCAGTTTTCCGAGTTTGGTCGGTCCGACTGTTTCAGCCATGATGCTCTCCCTTTTCGGAGGTTAAACCTCCTGATATCAATTTATTCGGTTTCAGCGGTCTCTGGTCCCATATCTTTGACGACGGGCTCGCCCGTCTCTGACAAGGGCTCGGCGCCACCTGGCATTTCAAGACCATACGAGGCGGCAAACTCAGCCAACGCCTGGTCGGCGAGGGCTTCTTGCTCGGCTTCTTTGAGTTCAACTTCGCTGGTATCAATACTCGATCCGGCAACGCGGGCGCGTCCAGCAGCTTTGTCACGGCGTTCGTTGAGGTATTCTTCGACGCGGTTAAGAGTATCACCAGAGCCGCCGATCGAAGTGATCATGCCTTGCGCCATTTCTTGCAATTCGGCTTGGGCCTCAAGCATTTCAGTCTCGGTCAGCATGCGCCGCAGCGATTCGATCTTCTGTTTAGCCTCTTGCACCGTGATGTCGCGGGTCTTGACGAGTTTCTTAAACGTGGAATCGGCTGCCTCAAGCTGTTGGCGATTCTCTTCGAGTTGGTCTTTGACCGTCTTCAGCTGCAAGGCATACTGTCCGGCTGCGGCCTTGTTGCCGACCTTGAGGTTGGCGGCGGCTTTCGCGGCCAGGTCTTTTTCTTGTTTCTCAAGGGTTTTAACCTGGCGCATCAATCGCTCAACGAAGGCCGCATTGTTGGCGCGAGTTTCGTTCAATCTCGCAATTTGCTTCCGCAGATACTGCTTTTCACCTTCGGTCAGCGCTCGGGGGTTTG
>PJEL010004045.1_pt1 | contig 12267 bp, 8 predicted proteins | sample 1853271 | NCBI WGS metagenome assembly PJEL01 (sample SAMN08108733, study PRJNA415343) | Invertebrate metagenome, whole genome shotgun sequencing project. | host: Globobulimina | place: Sweden: Gullmar Fjord | collected 2015-08 | reverse complement strand
CCATGACTGTCACCTGCTTTGCAAGAACAGTTTGCTCCAATGTTCTCTCTGCCTTTTGTCCGCAAGGTTGCCTTGCCAAACGCATATTGCCTCAGCCATACATCGTGAGTGGCCACCATGGTGGTAGCACATTTGCATATTTGCAGCGATACTGATGGTCCTAGGGTACTTCAAGAGGCACTAGCAATCGATCAATCTCACCATGTATGAGAATGATCAATATATATTGATCATTCTACATTTCAAATTGATATTGAAGAGCAGCCTTGATGCTGCTAGAGATTCATGCATGCTCATGCTCATGCGACATCACAACGTTCGATGTTGAATTGAATCGTTGATTGCATTACATTGCTATACTATATTCTAATTTTAAATACTATATATATGCTATATATAATATATTGTAGTATTTCGATCACACGTGGTACAAAGGACTGAACCGTGCACATAAACACCAGAGAGTACGTCACGTTTTCTGCAAAAGAACGGAGAATGACTGGTGAAACGCAGTTTGAAAAAGATGTAGGAAAACATAATATTAATAATTCGTATATGGAAGCTCGCGAGTCGAATCCCTCCCATGAGCATGTGCTTACTCCTGACACGCCAACAGGAGGATTCGCTATCTCTGGGATGGGAGCCCCTCAGGACCATGTGAAGACTGCACCTACAATATATAAAAATGGGATCAGCCAAGATTGTCGATTCAATGTAAGCATGAGGTGCTGGACCGAGATTCTGAATGCTATGGACAAGGTCAAAGCGAATGCTCGACTTTGGCAGACTCAGACAGACAGGCTGGAGTCAAAGGTTGGGATCCTCGATGCAGTAACGCACAATATACTGAGTGAGAAAACTGCTGTAGAAGATAAGTTTCAGGAATTATCGTCAGATCTGGCAACCCTTCGTCTTGATAAGGAGGCCCGGGAGGGAGAATGCCATCTTCTTCGCGAGACTGTTGTGTCTCTGAAGAGAGATCTCGCATCTGAGGAACAGACACGACGTCGCTTGGAGCATCTTTACGAGTCTAAAGAAATGGAATGGAGCTCGACCAAAGCACGAATGCAAATGGAGGTGGATTTATCAAAGGGTGTCCTTGCCATGCAGAAGGAAGCAGAGTTGCAGCAACGTGATACACATGAACATGCAGTCGAATCGCTTAGACGCATCATCGAAAAGAAGGATGAAAAGATTCAAAATGTTTTGAGCTCAGTCGACAGCATGAAATCTACTGCTGCATCTGTCAAGCATGACATGCAAGTTGCTCGATTGGAAGCAGACAAGTACAAGGCAGAACTTGATGATTCTCAGAGGAAGAGTGTTCAAATGGCTGAGCAGCTTGAGAAAGACAAGAAAATGTATGAAGAAGACATGAAGCGCTCACAAGAAATATTTGAATCACACAAAGACGCACACCAGGCGTGTTTGCGTATGAAAGATATTGAGATTTCCTCCCTTAAGGAATTGGGCCAGTCTCTCCAGAGGGAATATGGTTCCAAGATATGCCATTTGGAAGCACAAATCACTGAGCTGAAAGATTCTGTATCGTATTGGAAAGGAGAACACGAGTCAATTGGTAAAAAGTATGAGGAACAATGCGCATCTCTGATAGAGGTTCATACTCAGAATGCTTCTCTTAAAGCCAAGATTGATGCTATCACAGATACAGTAAAGACATTGAAGGACTCTGAGAGTGCGTATAATATCAGGATGAAAGATCTTGAAGGTACTTTATGTGAGGAGAGAGCAAATTTCCAGGCGAAGGAGAAGAAAATGCAACAGGAGCTGGATCAAGAAAATGTCGAGAAGAAAACCCTTCAGGCAAGCAAGGCTTTACTGGAGTCCCAGCTGACCGAGAGCTCTGATAAACACGAAACTCTTAAAAAGTCATACAAAAGTCTGCAAGAGAGATATGATACCATCATGAAAGAAAAGGAAAGCCCTACAGCCCAGAATGCTGCAACACTGCCAGCTGTGCGTCCAGCAGCTAAAAGAGCCTTGCAAAAGAGAATGAAAGTGAGCCAGAAAAAGTAATCGGATGATGTCGCATGAAACTGCATCACACCGATTCAATAGGCTAGGAAAGCGATATCAATCGTCCATGTCTTACTAGTAGATTTCCAGAGTTCTTTGTAACGTTCATATACCCCCAAGATGGCAGAGAGGCCTCTCTTTTGTTGATACCTAGGATGATTTTATTATAATAGTAGTATTATAATTGTATTTACACAGTGTGAATACCCTACCTTATATGTAATATGAATATCTAAGATTTCATCAGCCATCCCTATCCCTACTAGGCCACATGCAACAAGAAGCACAATTGTACTAGACTCAATAGATCTGATGAGACATCGTGTCTTTTGGTGGCTTCCAACCGACATGTTTACACATGATATTGATAGTAAAGATTTCTTCGGCCCAGTAGTATGAAAAAGGGTGGCGATAACTCAAAATGTAAGCGAGGGCGCATGAGCGCTGGAGCTCGCCCCGTCAGTGAAGGAGCACGGATTGATATTGCAAAAGTTATTGCTGAATTTCAAGCAAGTGATAATCAAGGTAAAATTGATATAGTGTCTGAATTCCTGACCTCGCGTATCGCACCTGTTTCAATTCTGAAATCCCTTGTCAACTGCTACAGATTACAAGTTTCCTCCTGATTTGACAAACCACGAACGAGCCATTGTGCACAGCGAATGTAAGAAATACGGATTCACATCAAAGTCATTCGGAAAGGGGGATGATAGGGCCGTTTGTATATTTAAACTTCGTCGCAAGGGCTCTCGCAAAGTCTTTTATGAATTTGCTCCAGAGCAAGTAACCTTTGCTCGGATTGAAAGTTATTTCAAACGTTTCCCACCCAAGGGAGAGGAAATCAAGACAATTATAGAAGAATCCAAAACATCTGCAGATGGACGTAATGCGCTGTCCAGGTCATATTCTGATAAGAAAGATATGGGGCACTCTGCGAAGAAGCCTCGAACGCATTCACAAGAGCCAGTTTCGAAATTCTCCTCTTCAGAAATCCAGAAGAAACACAGTGTGTGGGAAGATCAGATGAAAAGTAATAGGGGATTGAAAATGATGTCGTCGAGGAATAAACTGCCAATAGCTGGACACAGGGAGGAAATTCTGGCAAAGGTGAGGGACCATCAAGTGGTGTTGATTGCTGGGGAGACTGGTTGTGGAAAGACGACACAAGTGCCACAATATATCCTAGAGGACTGCTGGAGCAGAGGTCAACCATGTAAAATAATGTGTACACAGCCTCGCAGACTTAGTGCGACTTCTGTCGCTGATAGAATAGCCCAGGAAAGGATGGAGCCAATTGGATCAAGTGTGGGATACACAATTCGGCTGGATAAAAAAGGAAATGCCAATACCCCGATTATGTTTTGCACGAATGGAATCATGCTTCGGATACTTACATCAGATTACAAGAATGTTTTGGATGGTATAACGCATATTGTTGTTGACGAGATTCATGAACGAGATAGATTTGCAGACTTTATGTTGATCATCGTACGGGATATTCTGCCAAGATACCCTGAGATGAGGCTTGTGCTGATGTCTGCTACGCTGCATGAAGAATTATTCTCAACATATTTTGGTGGATGTCCAGTGATCCGCGTACCCGGTTTCACATTTCCGGTTGACGACTTTTTCTTAGAGGATATCCTTCGGGTGACAGGATATGAGCATGCTGCACTGCAAGAGATGCAGATTGAACTTGGTGGTGGCAGTATACATCAACTGAGTAACAGAACGAAACGGAAACTAAGTGAAGCGATAGAAAATGCCTTTCGTAATGGAGGAGATGATGACTTTCGTTTGCTTCTTGAACTGACTGGTTCTGCTGGTACAGAAACTACAGTGGATGATCAGGAAGCTCGAGTCAATTTCAGGCATCCTGAAACGGGTGCTACACCTCTATTTTGTGCATGCTTTCGTGGAAAGGGGGATATTGCAAGTATCTTGCTGTCTCATGGAGCAGATCCATCTATCCACGCTGAAAATGGGATGACTGCAGCAGACTGTGCAGAGAAGTTTGGTTTCCAAGAGCTTGGCAGTCTGGTAAGGCAGCATACCCAAAGTGCCGCGTGCAATACGGATATTGCAGATGCAGCACTGGCTTTGAGTCATTATCAATCTAACACGAACATGGATGAAGTCGATCTTGGGCTTATTGAAGAGGTCCTGCTGTACATTTGTGGAGAGAAGATTCACAATGCGGGAAAGAATGACTGCAAGCGCATACATCTGGCTGTATCTGCTGTTGAGAAAGATGCGGATGCTATATTGGTATTTTTGCCTGGATGGGATGAAATAATGAGACTTCGAGACATCCTAGAAGCATCATCAATCTTTGGGTCTTCAAAATACCTTGTCCTGCCTCTTCATTCCATGATTTCTCCAGGAGAACAGAAAAAAGTATTTTTGAGGCCACCACAGCACGTGAGAAAGATTATTCTGTCGACAAATATTGCAGAGACAGCTATTACAATCGACGATATAGCTATAATTATTGATAGTGGTCGTCAGAAAGAAAAGTCATTTGATCCCTATACTGGTGTCTCTACTCTTCAAAGTGGATGGATAAGCAAAGCATCTGTCAGACAAAGGAAAGGCAGAGCTGGGAGATGTAGGGAAGGTCTTGCATTCCATTTATATTCAAGGCAAAGATTTGACTCTATGGATGAGTACCAGGCTCCAGAACTGATGAGAACTCCACTTGATGAAATGGGTCTGCAAGTCAAGCTCCTCCACGGTACGACTAAAATTGCTGAATTCCTTTCCAGAGCAGTCGAGCCTCCTATTAAAAAGGCTGTGGAAGCTGCTGTTACCCTACTTGAAAATATTGGAGCATTGGAAGAAGGAACAGAACACCTCACCCTTTTGGGTAAACACTTGGCAAGTTTGCCAATCCCTCCAATGCTTGGGAAAATGCTCATGTATGGATCTCTTTTCCAATGCCTTGACCCGATATTGACAATATCATGTTGTCTTGCATATCGAGACCCTTGGATATTGCCAGCAAGTGTTGATGGCAGGAGAAGGGCTTCCAAAGTTAAAAATGACATGAGTATCAAAGGCTCTGGCTTTTCAGATCACATGGCAACTGTGGTAGCCTTTAATGAATGGAAACACAAATCTAGAGTGGGCGATCCGTGGAGTTTCTGCAACCAAAAATTTTTAAACAACGCAACAATGACCATGGTAGATGGTATGAGACGGCAATTGCTCGCCGAACTGGTCAGTAGAGGAGTCATTCAGTCCTTGGAGAGTGCGTCATCAAAAGCTTCCAATCCAGACATTGTGAGATCTGTGCTTGCAGCAGGCCTCTATCCCAACATTGGCAGAATTGCTGGAACTCCAAGGCGCGATCAACACTCAAAGATAGCTATGATCAATTCACATGGAGAGAGGGTTCGCATTCACCCAAGTTCTGTGAATTCTGCTCTCCGAAATGACACAGATACCCAAGACGATGTGGGGAGAGCCAGTATCCTTGTCTATGACGAACTCACTCGGGGTGATAATTTAATTTACGTTAAATCATCAACTGAAGTGAATCCTCATCCGATACTCCTGGTAGCCTCCCATCTATCTCTACAATTTGCTGCTGTGGATGAATCGGAAGAAAAAGAGCTCTCTGCCTCAGTTGATAAGATGGACATTAATGACACGAATTTGCTTCAAAGCCTACAGGTGGAATCATTCTGGGATACATTTGCCTCCTTATCTAGTGCTCAGATGATTCTATCCGTAGATGGATGGATTCATTACAAAATGCCGGCGCAATCTGCAATCTTTTTCAGCATCTTGAGACAGAGACTAGTCTCTGCTTTTGCACACAAAGCAAGCCTTCCAAAGTCCAAGCTACCACCACATTTAGAACACTGTGTCAATCTCATTAGCAACATATTTCAAAAAGATGGAAATATCTACACCCGCAAGAATGGATTTCTATTTACATCATTTGGCAGCAGACGCAAGGAACAAAAAGACATTCCATCAGGGGCCACGTAGGAGAAAGAAACCTTAAAATATCAACGAATATACTATTAACTGTGTGTTGTATAGTCTCATGTTACGTTTTAACGTAATTACATGGATGACATCATTGCAAAAAGAAAAAAACGTGATCAAACTAATCGACGCAGACGAAGCTCTCGAAACCCTCCTTCAGGAACTTTCTCTTTCAACTCTTCCTTATCTTCTGCAAATGCACTACGATACACAGAAACCTCAACTATCTTGGATCTATCCTTGTTAAATCGAAACAGATTAACACCAGAGAAATTGCTCGTGTGATGAGTTGGCTTGTGGTGATGATACTCCCCCAGGCCAGTGCAACTTCCTTCATACGTCACCCACAACGAATTCATGTCACACGTTGCCATCTCCACCACATCCACGTGGAAATCAGGAAACGCTTCCTTCAAATCATGAAGATAATGCGCCAACCCTTGAACTCCAACGCTCGGATGCATAGAGTCCCAAACGACGTCCATATGCACAGCTTCCTCATCAAAGATTTTCACAACCACGGACTCATCTCCTCGATTCACAAAGTCATGAAAGTACGTATGACACATCTGTATCACAAAAACCCTTGGTAGATAAAGAATACAGGGGACGTGATGCCATCAACACATTTACGAAACAACGTACATCCACCATTTCCTTGATTCTCCAGTCTTGTACCTCACTACTCTCTCTAAAATTATACACCATAGCATGTCGACGTTGTGGAGTCCTGAATCGACGGCATTGTCGCTGAATTGACATTCCCGTCAGGAACCGTGCCTTGAATGAATGCTGTGTCGAGACAATCATTGGATGGATTTCTTACTGCATAAATGGATCAATATTATTCTTTTAATTATATTGAAAAGTTTGTTTCATCCTGATCTATCAAGCGAGCAGTTTCTATATCTGCCTCACAGTGTGGTATACTAATCACAATGGCAGTGGTATTATCCGCACCGCCACTTGCCTTGAGTTGCATGCTGACACAGGTCTCACAAAGATCCATGGCAGTTTTCTTTTCCGACCTACCCTTGCTGATGATGCTGTCACAGACAAAGTGGACAGCATCCCTGGGATGCATAACGTCCCATACTCCATCTGTAGCTAGTATGATGCAGATGTCTTCATCCTCAAAATCATAAAATCGTATCTCAGGCCTCGATATCACACCATAATTTTCTAAATGAAAATGACCGACAGCTCTAGTCATGCCAAGTGCGACAGAGGAGTTTGAGCCACCCAAATTGATCACTTCCAGGTACCCATCATCCCGAAGGTTGGCACATTCCATTAATGCGTCGTCCTCTCCGAGAAGCTCACCAATTCTAAATTGTTCCTTGATGTTGGATCCACAATGCCGCGTCGTCATTTCATTGGCCACCACAAAGCCAGACTCTAGTGCTCCCACCACCACATCACTATCTCCAACATGTGCTACAACCACCCGTTGCTTATCAGCTATGACGAGACTCGCCGTTGTCCCGAATTCTATGAGTCTATTTCCAGCATGAGGATGCTTGTATATCATCGATTCTTCCAGTTTTTCAAGTGTGAATGTACATTCTCCTGCAGGGCCACAGGGAAAGTGATACTCTGGTGGTGCAGCATTGTACAACCCCAGCACATATTCGTGAGCCTTTTGAAATGCATCCTGAATAATTTCCTTCATCTTTCTTCGCCCAATATCTTCAAGAGATGCCTTTTTCGTACGAAGAATCTGTTCCTCCACCCGGGTACTGATCACTTCCCCTGCAGCTGATGCTGCGACTTCTCCAAGCATGCCATGGCCATCCAAAACCAAAGCCATCAAGATATCTGATCTACCACCAGATGAGATTCTCTTCAGGACGCAAAAGTCCTGATTCAGATCCCCATATTTCGTCCCAACAACACTGGCCTCTCCAGTCTTGAAGTACCTATAGGAGGCAGGAGGTGACGTAGGCTGGCCTGGACCAGTCTGTTGTTGAGACTGCTCATTTGTAATTCCGAGTCGCCACATGTACTTGCTTCGTTTCTTCCTACTGAGAGGAAGCATTACCAGGATTGACTCAGAGTTACGACGGGGTTTCGTCTCGTTGTTCGTGTTATTTCATCCTATGGACACGTAACAGTAGGAACGCTGTGAATAGTATACTACTATGAACAATGAATGAATGCAATATATGATGACGGAAGAGAAGAAACCCGGACAGTCATATTCGATAGATGTTGGCACATGCACTCAAACGACGGTACACCCACATGGAAATTGAATATATGTTCCTACAAAAGACCATCTTTGATAGGAGATCTCAGACGATTTTGACTGGAGTCGATTGAATGTTTCTACATTGGTAAAATACTTTTTTTCTGGGAGATATCTCGAGTCTATCAATCTCAAATGTACTACATCATTCTGTTGATCGTATGTGATGTCACACGAAACAATCTATAATCAAAACAAGACATCCCACTCTCTTCCGATTGTGGTAGTGTAAGGACAATGCGCGTGGAAGTGAGCAGGATAGAAGGACCAGCACGGGCTGTCAGAGTGTCAAACCCCCAAGGATTTGATTTTGCCATGGATGATGTCGTTCGTAGTGATTCATATTCTCCTTTACAGTCACATTGTGGAAATCGAGTCATGGTGGCATCGCTGTCATCTTCACCTGCCATCCCTTCCCCTGCTGAAGGAAGACCAATGCTAGTAAACGAGATTGGACAGATTTCTGCAAAGCCTGTTGCTGTTCCAAAGCCAGCAGTTGATATTCCTACTTGGAGAATTGCTGCTGGGAATCTTGCCGCGGGTGCCACTGCCGGTTGTGCTGTTGAAGCTGCATTGTATCCAATTGACACAATCAAAACACGACTGCAGGCGATGAGATCCGGAGGAGGATTCGGGGCGTTGATCAAAAGTGGAGGCGGCAGAGGCCTCTATGCTGGTGTATGGGGTAATCTCACCGGAGTTGCCCCCGCATCTGCTGTGTTCATGGCAGTGTATGAGCCTGTAAAGAAGGCTGTTATTGCCTCCCAGCCAGATGAGAGGTCCTTCTTGGGTCCTCTGGCTGCAGGTGTGGCTGCTGGTCTTGCATCATCCATTATCCGTGTTCCAACAGAAGTTGTAAAAACCAGAATGCAGACTGGTGAATTCAAGCATGCGTTTACTGCACTGAAGACTATTGTGGCACGAGAGGGCGCACGAGGTATCTTTGCTGGGTATGGATCATTCCTCCTCAGAGATTTGCCATTCGATGCCATTGAATTTGTGACATATGAACAGCTTAAAAAAGGATATAAGAACTTGGTCTTGAAAGACAGCAGAGATTTGAATCCAGGTGAACACTCTGTCTTTGGAGCAGGTGCAGGTGCAGCAACAGGATTGATCACGACACCCCTGGATGTATTGAAAACTCGTTTGATGATTCAAGGCCAGGGTGGAAAGTACAAGAATGTATGGGATTGTGCTATGAAAATTTGCCAGGAAGAAGGGGCATCTGCATTGTTCAAGGGATGGCAGCCAAGGGTGATTTGGATTGGTGTGGGAGGGAGTGTCTTCTTCACAGTATTGGAAGCATCCAAGACCTTTTATGCTCCTCATCCAAAGGAAGAAAACTAAATAGTTACTATGTTTTTTTTCGTTTAATGAATAACTTTTTCGCAAGCCTCTCGTGAACTGGTATCGTTCGCTTTGATGCATTCCTTCTCCTTGGTTGACTTGCAGCCTCTGTCTGTTGCCTTTGTGGCAAGTCATCCAGTGCGCTGAGATGACCCATGCTGGCATCCCGTAAAATGTCCTCATTGTATTTTCTCTCTGCATGTCGTCCTTCCAGTCCAGAAGCATCCAGAACATCTCTCTGCACAGATGACAGTTGTGTTGATCCAGGCACATCACTCTTCTGGCGTGTTTCTTCAGCATTCGTCCTTGAGGGGACTATAGGTGTATGCATCTGCACAGATCCACCCGCCTGATACTTTACTTTACTTTGATCAATTAAAAACAATGCATCAAGCCTATCTTTTGGAAGCTCCTGGTGAACATCAACTGGACCCCAGTGATTGGAAACTTCCATGGAATGAGATCCAGCATATACTGGAGGGGCATCACTATCCCAGACCCTGGCGAATCCACTGGCAGGCACTACTGGAGCAATGGATGCAAGCTTTTCAAGGACACCTGATGGTGTAGCTTTCGATGGCACACGGGTTGGATTTCTAGACTTGTTACGTTTCACCCTGGGAGCAGTTGGATCCCTCATCTTCTGCATAGGATTCGTTTCCTTTGGTGCACGGGATACATCCCGCTCCGTGTGTTCTTGTTCTTGTATATCCAACCTGTTTTCAACATCTTGCATCCTCTCCCGGAGCTCCTGCTCCATCCTATTTCTTGCACTCTCACCAACTCGTCTCTCATATGTTGCACATGCCGCCACAAGAGCTGCATTCAACTCAACCGCTCTATCCACCATCTCGCGCACTCCTACCCTATCTACATGATTTCTACATACAGAAAGTATCCTTTGAATCTTTGGGATACTTTCAGACGATGCTTCACGATATGTATCCGAAAGAGGCACTACCGGTCCATCATCATCCACATCCTCCCATGCCTCCCCATCATCATCATCTTCTTCTTCTTCTTCTTCTTCTCGTTCAGATGCCTCTGTACGACGAGGTACTACACTTTGACCAGTCTCTAATTCTCGTATCACGATGTTCCACCGCTCCTCGCCAGCAGAAAACGTTTCCTGTGCCTCCCTGACATCATCAGGCAACACAGCCTCTCTCCTCACAGAATCCTCATCCTCACGAGGAAACACAATACCTGACGATTGTTTCAGATATCTATACCCTAATCGTAGCCGAGGCAACACATGTCCATATCGAGCACTCCAATCTTGCACCAACCCAAGACCTTGCCGTCTGAGTTCTTTTGCAGCTCCAGGAGGTCCAGGAAGTTCCCACTGCCCTGTACGACGACACTTCCCAACAACACAGGTCAAGAATACATCTAATTTACTACAACCCAATTTCCGAAACAGCGCAGAGCGCTCAAACAACGCATGCCAGAGTTCCAAAGCTGCCATCCGAACCTCGCAATCGGGTGACCTGAGTCTCAACAGGATGGCATCAAACAGAACCCGAATACATCCATGTGACATTCTCCCCAACCGTTTAATCTCTTGGAGATGCACTAGACGAACGCCATCGTGATGTCCTCTTCCAGTGGTGGCCTCGGCGACGAGTTGAAGAATGGACTCTTTTGTCGTAGAAGCAATCTCGTTCGACGACATGACGCCCTCGTCTCACCATCGAGCAGATACTCCCATCCATGCTATCATGATTATTGCATATAGTGGCAGTAGTATAGGTATAATAAATATAGAATTTATACTACTCGTCAGAGAATTCAAACGGAAGAGCCCTTTTCTTCTTGGATGCATCCATGGTTATGCAACCATTGAGTAGAAGGGTCCTACCTTCAGGTCGATGATTGGTACACGTCCATACTCACATAGTGAGGGATATATACGTACATGGTATACTTCTCAACTGGTCAACTGGTACATTCAATGGATCAATAGATATCTCATGCACTGTCATGCATGGCTGTCATGATGACAGTGTCCGTACAACACGCCACGTGTACCTTTAAAAATTTACATTTTTATCTTGATCCAATTGGTTGTATTTGCAAATACAATCTTCCATACTCTTCGTATTGACATGATGATCTATGTTGAACATATTAGAAACAAAAACAAAGTAGAAAAAATAATCACAGGAAGCAATGGTGAGGCATAGTCCGTCCCATGACTGCGAGGAAGGCGGTAAAATCAAAACGAGAAAAGTTGACCTCGGATATTATCATTCACGACAGAGTATGTACACCGTGTTCAGACGAATTCTCAATGGATTTTCTCTCGTAAAAATAGCATGTGGACTGTTCATCCTCAGTCTCGTCAGAGAATTGCTGCTCGGGCTCATGGAGAGGAATGAGGGACAGAGTCCTCACTGCACTGGTTCCATGTTCGACCGTATCTCTTGTTCTCGTGGAGATCATACGAAAGAAACAAGAAGACTTGGGGTGATTATTCCTTTTCCCGTCAAGCATGATGATGCGGTCCGAAACGCGATATCCAAGTGGGAAACGGCATGTGAAAAGCCCTGCAGGGGATCATCATGTCTTGCAGATTTGATACTCTACGTGAGTTGCTGTGAGGATACATGTGGTAGAATATCAACCCTAGACTA
>PJEL010004044.1_pt1 | contig 12268 bp, 8 predicted proteins | sample 1853271 | NCBI WGS metagenome assembly PJEL01 (sample SAMN08108733, study PRJNA415343) | Invertebrate metagenome, whole genome shotgun sequencing project. | host: Globobulimina | place: Sweden: Gullmar Fjord | collected 2015-08 | reverse complement strand
AGTTACCCCATATCTAAAGTTATTCACTAATATTAATGGAATAATGAAATAAAACGATGTGTCAAAAGCATTCAAATTAGTAAATTTGAAAATATAAGGTAAAGCGAATTATGGACAGTGTTATCAGTCCTCACTTGAAAAGATTTGAAATACAAATATTAAGCTTGGTTCCTTATGCCACGAATGACAGGCTAGATTACCTCATTAAAAAACTCCTCCCTGAAGAGCACTCTAGTCGACGCCTTGCAGTAAAGAATGAAATTAAAAAACTTGCACAACAGTCAACTAAATCAATTGATTTACGTTCGCTTTTTAATAATTGTGAAGAAGTTACGCACAATATGATTACTCATTACCTTGATCCTGAAGGGGAAGTCTATTTTCAGCAAAAAATGGATGAGTACAAAAACGTTTACACCATCGCGATATACCATGAAACTTATGAAGATGCTCAACAAAGAGCCAGTGCAAAGAAAAAACTTAAAAATCTTACCGTAAATGGAGATGATAAAGAGGCTTCAGCGTTTAAAATTGATAAAACCGAACCTAAACCTCTGGTAAATAAAAACAGAATCATTCAGGAAATGAAAGAACTGAACTCATCTTGTAAAGTATTTGTTAACCCGATTATGGGAATGACCTCTCAAGGAAAAAAAGAAGTCGGCATTACCGCTAACATTGAAAAAATGACTAACTTAAAAGTGATTATTCAAACGGACAGTGAATTACAAGACGTGAAAGCTAACAAAGTATATCTTTGGCTATATGACCATCACGAAGAAATAGAGTTTGTTGAAGAACTCGAACTAGGTTTTGAAATCATAGATAGCCAAAAATCTTCAATAAATAGTAAGTTTGATTACCTTTTAAAATTCTCAAGCCCATTGACTGATAAACAAATGCGGCTTTTATTTGGACACTATCTAAAGCAAAAAAAGCTTGCCATCATTGGCCCTACTGAGCGGTTCATAACACCGCTATTTGACTCAATTACCTCTAAGGGCTACGAGCAGTTATACCTCAATAAAACGCATGATATCCCATTACTTTGTTACAAAGATAACAATGTTTGGCATGCAAAAGTGGCAATGAAAACGTCAGGTAATGACGAGTTATGGCATTTTTTTAGTGATGAACAACAAAGCTTTCATTTACCCGTTTTACTTGGACACAAAGATATTCAGGAAGCATTAAACGAACGAAAGACTGTCGACAAATACGCATTGGTGCTCAAGTCCAGCTTTAAAGAAAGCTTGATATATTCACTTATTTGGTATGATGATCTCGTTCAAGATGCCAGTGTAAAAACTGTTTTCAATCGCTATTTCAAAAATGGTTTCTTTCGGGTGCTAAAAGTATCGTCTTCCTTTATTAATTCAGAAGAAGATGCCTACGTGCCATCAGCTTTACCTTGTCATGTGCACCCCAAAATGGCGGTATTAAATAGAGCAATCCCAAAAGCAGCTTTAGATATGATTAGTAATTGTAATCATATGCTTACCGTCTCAGATATAACCAGTTTATACGAAACCATAAATCAAAAAATTAGTAGTGACATTACTGAATTAGAGAATCTGCTACCCAAACGTTATCAACTTGGTCTTATTGAAGCCCTGAATCAAACCGAAGTAGTAACCGCTGAAGATGATGAGTCAAGGGGCGAAGACCGCTTCACATTGTCTTTTTCAATGGCTATAACGAGAAGTAACAATGTAGCGACTAATATTCCCGGCCAAACTAAAAATGTTTCGGTACAGGGCTTACTCGTGACCCTAGTAAAGAAAACGAAGTTCAGAGCTGGCGAAGAAATTGAAATAGAACTTACGGTTCCTTTTAGAGAAAACGAACGCATATTAAAAAAGCAAAAATATATCGTACTTGGCTATGACAATAATGGTGCGGTTCGATTATTAATAAATACAATAGAAAGCAAGCATTTAGGTTGCCGAGCGATTAGAAAATACCTTTTTCAACACGTCGATGAACTTGAAACATCTGGCCATCGCGGCAGTCGCATTTATGGCCTTCAAAAAGCGATGAGAAATATCTACGCTCACAACCACTTTTCTATACCTTTCTATTTAAAAGCGACTAAGCACCAACAATATATCAATGCTGCCAGCTTCAGCGGTAACTCAGCACTAAAACACCTTGTTTATAATAATGAGAATAGTGAAGAAATTATTTTGAATCTATTAAGCAATCAAAAGTTTAGAGGTTCATGTTTATCTATTATCGCAGCACTCGCATATAAAAATTTACCCTCACGTGCATTCTATATTTTAGTTTTGCCGAAAGATAAAGATGAAAATGAAGAGTATTCATTTTGGTATCGTGATTTATCAGTACTGAAAAAATCGTCTCAATTGCAAGAATATACCAATAAAGTGTCTAAACAAGGCCAACCGGCCATTTTGAAAGTTGAATTGAAAAAAAGTGATAAAGTTCAAAACATGTATTACCGTGATGAAATCAGTTATTTAAAAAGTTTAGACAAAGACTTAGCACAGGATTTGGAAAGCCAACTCAAAAATACAATTGGTATCGGAGAGGTGACTGATTTAACCGACATTGCTATTGAGATGATCAATAACGCAACGTAAAAACCACTAACACTTAGTTTATTAGTGCTACTTTTTTGTATTTATTTGGGTATTTAAACAAACCCAATTGGGCTAGGTCAAAAAAAGAATGTTTGGGCCCTATATACTAGTATGTTGCGTTCTGGCGCTCGCTTTATTTTGATACATACATTGATCGGCTAAATTTAGTAACTCGTTAGGATCGTTGGTGTCGACACCGATAACAGAACCACCAAACGTCATAGATATAGGTAACTCTAAAACATTACCATCAACAGTCTGTATGGCGTAACTATCACAAAGCTTCTTCTTTTTTGCTTCTATAAATTTTGACATTTCTTCTTCGTTACTAATATGTGAAGCGACAATTACAAACTCGTCACCACCATAGCGTGCAACAACATCTGACGTGCGATTAAAGATATGTAACCGTTTTGCAATAAGTTGCAGTAATTTATCTCCAACAATGTGCCCGTGGGTATCATTAATATTTTTAAAATCATCAATATCAATAAAAATTAAGGCGAAACGCCTTTCATAACGTAAATATTCATCAACTTTCTCTGACAATTTGGCTTCAAAGGCATCGCGGTTGTAGAGGCTAGTTAAACTATCTCTAATTGAGAGCTCTTCTAATGATGAACTTAATAAAAATCTTTCGCGAGAAAGTAATAAAGCTTTTCCAATCAACCGGCTATTCAAGTCTTCTTTGCTTAGAAAGTCTTGCGCACCTAACTGAATTGCCTTTATTCCAATGTCATGGTTACTTCCAGTTAACACGACGATCGGTGTTTTAGATGCCATACGCTTAACCTTTACTAGCGTGTCAAGCCCAACGCTTTCCGGTAAATTTAAATCGGTAACGATAATATCGGGCGGCATTGTATTGACAGCTTTTTCAAGTGACTTTAACGACGTGTGACACATAGTAATAAACGACTGATTATCATAACCTTTTAGACTTTCGTTTAATAAATACTGATCGTCTTCAGAATCATCTAAAATATAAACAAGCAATTTTTCCATCAATATACCTCTTCAGAATATGAATTAACTGTAAACCAATATTGGCTAACAGTCTCTATCATGCGCATTATTTCTACCATAGAGTTTGGTTTTAACAAGTAGGACTTTACACCTAATTTATATGCATCTTTTATATCCTTATCTCGTGATGAGGTAGTGTAAGTAACAATCACCATTTGACTTAACCTTGGGTTACTCTGCAATTTATCTAATGCCTCCAGTCCACCCAGTTTTGGCATGTTTAAATCGAGTAAAAACACTTTATTTTTTATTGAGTTATTCTCAACATAATCAATAAACTCCCACCCGTCTCTAAGTACAGTGATACTAATATCTCGGTTTAGCTGACTGCACGCTTCTTTAAAAAAATAAATATCATCTTCATCATCTTCAATTAACACGAGTTCAGCCATAATTCGCTCCATGTCTTGGTAAAGTTAAAATGAATAATGAGCCTTGTTCTGTCTGGCTTTGGCACTCAATAGTTCCTTCTAGTACTTTCATTATCTGCTGGCATATTGCCAATCCAATACCGCTACCAGGGTATTCACTTATTGAGTGTAGACGACGAAACGGCTCAAATATATGCTGCAAATATTCTTCTTCTATACCTATGCCATTATCCTGACAATAGATTCGAATATAGGCATCTGATTTTTCGATACTAATGACTATTTTAGGCACTAAATTTGGTTTCGAAAATTTAATCGCATTACCGATCAAGTTTTGAAACAATTGCGCAATTAATGATGGGTCAGCAAAGAAATTTTCGCTTCCCCCTTCAACAATAATATCAGCATGATGCTGGTTGACCAATTCAGACAGTTGGTCTTTAACGTCATCAATAATAGTATTGAGGTTACACTCAACAATTTTAATAGAAGAGGTGCTAATTCTCGATAATTTCAATATATCCTTGATCATTGACTGCATGCGGTTAGCCGCACTATTAAGACGCTCTAATTGAAATTCCGCTTCTGAATCATCTTTTAGCAATGGCTTGATTCGATTAGAAAGTAAGCTAGAAAATGCGGTAATTTTCCTTAGGGGTTCTTGTAGATCATGAGATGCAACAAAGGCAAAACGTTCGAGATATTCATTAGACTCTTTCAGTTTTTGAAGTAAAACGGTTTGCTCGGTAACGTCAACAAATGTCCCCAACATACTCTCAGGTTGTCCTTGCTCATCATATTTAACAATACAATCTAATGAATGACACCATACCCAGTGCCCCTCTTTATGCTTGAACCGGTAAGTTAGAGACATTAGTTGGCCTGATTCACTTGCAATCACTTGTGCTATATGTTGCAAAACCTTCTCTCTATCGTCGGGATGAAACAAAGCCTTAAAGTCACCAATACTGTTTAATTCATCCATGGTATAACCTAAAAGGTCTGTATAGCGCTGATTGACTTTAGTGTTGATGTGTTGTTTCAAGTCATAAAGATAAAGCCCACAAACTGTTGAATCAAAAACTTTTTCTAAGAAGTTTTTATTGCGCTCTAATGCCAGTTCACTTTCTTTCTGAATAGTAATATCTAATGCTGTACCGACTATTTTTTTCACGTTGCCACGTTCATCTAAAATAGGATAAAGCGTTGCATTAAACCATAGGTTTGAACCATTGAAAGGAATAGTATCGATATACCCCACTTTCTCATTGCTATGAACGCACTGGAGATAATACTCATTTAATCTTGTCGCTAAGGCTGGAGGTAATATTTCAGGAGTTAGCTCACTTAATGTTTTACCAATTACGTCTTCTCTATTGGTATTGGTCCAGTTACAAGCGGTTTGGTTATACTCTTCATAGCAAAACTCATTTTCTCTTTGAACAGACATCACCCAAATCGCATGGCTTGAGCCTTTATAAATTGCATCAAGAAACTCTGTTTTTTCTTGATTTAATATTTCTAAATTTTTAGTTAATTCTATATTTCTCAATGAGCCTGACATTATTTCTGGCTCACCTTGATCATTAAAAATGCTATTGCCTATACTCGCAAACCAACGATAGTTGCCTTCTTTGTCTAGCCCTAAATATTCAACTGAATAAATTTCTTGTGTTGAAAAGTGCGCCTTAATTGCCTCTTGAACTTTATCTCTATAGTCGGGGTGAATGTGGGTAAACCAGTCTTCAAACGTAGGGTTTGATATTTCTGACTTGCCAATTAACTCCATCAATTTTGGTGAGTAATTAACAGTATTCTTTTGGATATCCCAATCCCATATTCCGTCTTCAGTTGCTGAAATTGCCCGCTCTAAACGCTGATGCGACTCAACAAGTTCCAACTTAATTTGTTTCATTTCAGTCAAGTTTTTAATCGTGATTAGCACAGCAGACTCATGCTCAAATTCAGATTTGTTAAGCATTAATTCTATAGGAACCTCAACATCCTCTTTAGTTTTAAGTAATGTTAAAACAGTTAATTTCGCATTGATTTGTGTGTGTGCTTCGTGAAGAAATGACGAGACTTTAGCAAAGGTGTCTCCTTGTAGATCAACAAGTTCAAATAACGATGAACTCGTCGTTTCTCCGTCGATTAATTGTTGAAACTCATTAATAAACGTTTGATTAGAATATATAACTTGATGCTTATCATTTAAAACTAAAGTACTTACCGGCAAACCGTCTAATACAAACTTTACAAACTTTTGATTCGTTAGCTCAAATTCTAAAGCGGTCACATTAGCTTGCTCTGCTACTAACTGCCTTTTAGTTTGTTCAAACTGATCTACCGTTGGTACAAGCAAGGCTTGAGGTATTAACTTATACACATAAACTGCGGTTAATATTGAAACGAATGCCGTAATAGCTTTACTGACCCCATGGATACCATAGACACCATGCCAGATGGTAAAAATACTGATGACATGAGTAATGCCACAACACAAAATAAATAAACTAAAAAGAATGAATACCTTGTTGTACCCAATATCTTTACGTTTGGCGCTAAACAACATAATTGCAATAGGCAGCGAAAAGTACGCTACCGCAATAAGAAAATCTGAAATAAGATTGGTCCATAGAATGTGTGGCTGCCATAAGTAGCAATGCCCATGAGGCATATAATCGTTATTAAAGAAAGAGCCGAATGTATTCAATTCCATAAAAAGTCACCCCTAAGACACCTTTAATGTCTCTGACAAGTTAGTTAGTGCTTTCTACTGAAAATGCATTTTAAGCTTCAACTTATATTAATACGTTTCCATGCCTTTCCATGCCGCCGAAAGCTCTATCTCTATAGCGTAGAGTATATTTTTGTTATTACTAACATTTAATCTTGAATATGAATGAGTAGAAAGGAAGTTTGAAGAAAGTGTACAAAAAGTTAAATGTTGATATAAATAGAAAAGTGAATAAACCAGATTTTTCTAGACACAAATTAGTTGTAAACTATGTGTCCTAGGAGGATAAATTAACGCCAAACGATTTCCAGAGAATTTAAGACCCAAGCCGAAAAATACAAAGTGATATGCGAGACATAGGTGAGCGCTGCTCGAAGAGCCGTGTCTATCCAGAGTTACACTTAGAAATTTGTACAAAACCATTATAATTGAAAACCTAATAAGCCAATTGGCACATCGTATACACAGGAATAAAAACAATGAAAAAATCAATAATGCCCTATGTACTTCGATTTATTTCCAGTGACTTTCTGTTATCAACCAAACGTAAATTATATGCCTTCAAACGGAATTTAATGTTCAAAAATGCTGTACTAGAAGTATTTATCAAAGCGGACGACCCATACAGTTATTTATTGATACAAGCTTTAGCTTCCGTTAAAGCTCGCTTTGATGTCAAACTAAAGTTTTATGTCTTTAATGATATTGATGAACAAATGTACCCACGACTAGAAATGTGGAATCAATATGCTAACTATGACGCCTACCACCTTGCTAAACTCTATGATTTTAGATTTCCTTGTAAAGAAAACCTACCTAAAGTATCTGCTGATGAAATAAACATTCTGGCATGTAAGCTAGTAGAAATAGAGGAAGATGACGATTTCATAAGCAAGGCCAATAGCATTCTTACTAATTTTTGGTTTCATACAACTCAAACAGAAACAAATAATTACAACAGAGAAAAATCATTTAAAAAATTAGTAAATAATCAAGCTGTACTAGCTGAGAAAGGCCATTATTTGGGTGGGATGATTTACTTTGAAGGTGAATGGTACTGGGGAATAGACCGTTTAGAACACCTAGAAAAAAGGCTGATAGACTCTGGTTTTGCATATAATAATCATGACAGAGTTAAGTTTAATCTCACCTATAAAGATTTTTGCCAAACACACTTCGATTTTTCTTCAAAGTTAAAAAACGCCCAACAATTAACATTGTACTGGTCAGCACGAAGTCCTTATTCATATATAGGACTATTACGTGCAGTTAAATTAGCAAAACACTACAACTTACCATTAGAAATTAAAGCGGTTCTCCCAATGATGATGCGTAAGATGAATGTTCCATCAACGAAAAAAATGTATATATTCTCTGATACAAAACGAGAAGCTAAAAAGCTTGGGATCGAATATGGCTTTGTTGCAGATCCTCTTGGTACAGCGGTTGAAAGATGCTATTCATTGATTGAATATGCAAGATCAGAGGGGAAACTACAGGATTTTTTCTTGAGTTTCGCTCAAGGTGTCAATGCAGAAGGAATTCGAGCAGAAACTGATAAAGGATTAAAAAAGATTATTAATCGTTGCGGGTTAGATTGGTCTGTTGCAAAGAAAGAAATAACAAAAACTAACTGGAATAAAGAAGTTCAAAGCAATTTAGATGAAATGTTTGAGCTGGGCTGCTGGGGCGTGCCTACCATTACTTATGGAAAAACTCACTTTTGGGGACAAGACAGATTCATCATGCTAGAGAATTGTATTAAAGAAGATTTATGTTCCAATAATCTGTATTAGTACAATTCTTACTTTTCCTCGAAAGGGGAATTCTCCTGATTTTCCTAATTTATGACCGCTTTGATGGCATTGCTGACGTTAGCTAATGGTTATTCTTTAGGTCAAATGTTAGCCATAAGCGGTCATTAAGCCGGTGTAAATTTAGTGCGGTTTTAAACTCGGTCTATGTGCGTGGCGATGGCTATTGTCGGCCAACCAATAGATAATTAAGGTAGATATAGTACACTGTTCTAATAGTTAAATTTGCCACACAAGATACTTAGATGACCATTCAAACTAACTTTTTAATATCGCGATAAAAATTTTCATGCGACCCTAAATTTATTAACTCTAATATGACATTACCATCTTCGTCACTATATCCTAGTAACGTTAATTGCTTTGTCATTTTGAATTTATAAACCCGCAGGAAAGCCAAGTCACCTTTCTTTTGTGTACCTAGTAAGGGATCTTTCATTAGCTCCCTGATTGCATTATCTAGATCGATCTTCTGATTTTTATTCAATTTCTTAACGGCTCTTTTAAACGTTGGGGTTTGAAGAACGTTAGTTATTTTAGTCAAACTGATAGCTCTCTAATTTACCCGCTTCTTTTTCCGCTTTTGCAATAATGGCTTGCTTGACGAATTCATAAGATAATTCAGGATTATCTTCCATAATTTCGCCAATTTTAGCCCAATGTTCAATTTGCTTAGGGGGTGTTCTGCTTAAAGCTTTACCCATAATGGTTGCTTTATGCACTAGCTCTTCATCTAATCTAATACTTGCTGTTGCCATAATAACCTCGTATATGAATACATTCATCAATTGTAGCTTACATCTACTTTTGTGGCAAATTACCACAGGTGGTAATTTTAGGTCTGACTGACTGCGAGTAGCACAGAGAAGTCATAAAAACGAATTAATGAAATGTCCGGTTTCGTATCTTAGAAGACATTAGGTTCGCCTAGGGCGACTGCTTTCACTTTGCCACAATTGATAAGCAGCTAATAAAAAAGCCCAAATATCACTATTCAGGCTTTCTTTTAAATGGTTGAGCTACAAGAATAGATTTAAAATCTATTACATCATGCCACCCACTCTCTCGTTATCTATTTGTTTTTATTACATACTTTGTTAGGGGCTAACACTAATACCCCACTTTATCCCCCCTACGCAAACAGCAGGGAATAAGTTATTGAAATATAATTAAAATCATTTTTTTTCATGAATTTGAAATAATGTCCATATAGTTCGTAAATAGCTAGTACTAAAGGTGTTCCTAATTAACCCTGTCATTCTTTCACCCACACTCAAAAATTTAAAGATACCGATATAAAACAGATACAGTTATTAATACATGTTACAGTGCCACATAGATATTATTCCTGCATGACTTCAATCTAATTAATACTTATAGGCACTCGCTGAAAGTTGTTAATCACCTTCATTTGATGAATTGATATTTTTACATTTCTAAAGCTTTACATCTCTAAATTTCTACTTTTCTACATCTCTATATTTCTACTTTTCTACATCTCTATATTTCTACTTTTCTACATCTCTATATTTCTAAATTTCCATCGCTCTAAGCGCTCAAAGGGATAGATTTCATGCCTTTGAAATAACATCCAAAATTGAAAGGAAAAACATGAAAATAACCGTGATAGGAGCAGGTAATGCTGGCTCTGCGTGTGCATTTATGGCAGCAGAGGCAGGACATAAAGTAACACTTCTGAAAACGTCAAACCATATTACTCATGACGAGCACTTTGAAACTATGGTTAAAAATAAGGGTATATATTGCGTCGACAATACAAAAAACGGTCACTTTACTGATAGTGCTGATGATGCAAAAACAACATTTCAATCCTTGGAATTGATCACGCGTGATCCGAAAGAAGCTATTGCTGGGGCAAACGTTGTCATGATTTTTATTCAAACTACTTATCATCAAGCTTTAGCAGAAAGAATTGCGAAATATTTTGAAGATAATCAACTTGTCATATTGATCCCTGGATATGCGGGCAGTATTTTTTACCGTAAGTTTTGTGATAATAATCCAATATTCGCAGAGGGGGAATCTACGCCTAACGACGCAAGAATAGTCGAGCCGGGCACTGTGAAAGTTTTATTTAAAAATGCTAGGAATTCATTATCTTTTTTTCCTGCAAAAAAAACATCACAAGGAATGGCAATTGCGGCAAATTTGTTTCCAGCCTATAACATTGAAAAGCAAAGTGTTCGTAAGCATATTTTCGAATCCGCACTCCACAATCCAAATATTATTGTTCATACCATAGGACTCTATGTCATGTATCCGATGCTTCAGTATTGTGAAAAGCATCACCCTAATGAAGTCCCATATATGTATAGAGATGCGCTATCAACGGACATGGCATGGTTGATGATAGCTAAGTTAGATGCTGAAAAAATGGCAGTGCTAAATGCACTAGGATGTGAAGCCATACCTTACTTACAAGCATGTTTATTTCGAAATGAAGAAGATCTTAGTCAAGACCCAAGGGAGGTTTTTGAAAGCTATAAAATTTCGTCTCCGCCCGGCCCTTATAATTTTGACAATAGATATGTAACTGAAGATGTTCCTATGGGGCTGGTGTTATTATCTTCACTAGGTGAAAAGCTGGGCATTAAAGTGCCTGAGTGTAATCGTTTGATCGAAATGTGTGGTGGGATTTTATCGAGAGACTTCTTTAAAGAAGGAAGAACACTTACCTCTCTTGGCCTCAACCAGTTAACAAAAGAGGAATTATTAAATTTTGTTGAAATCGGCTGCGCTCATTTAACTCCTGCCGTCGCAGACGTTAGCTAGGATGTCACAAATAAGTAATGAGTCGCTATTATTTCAATCAATTTCAAATGACATCCACAATAAAGGCTATCGCATTCACCCGTATGCCTTACCTCAGCATTTAAGCACGCTGTTATTAAAGCATTTCACTGAATTTCCTAAAGATAGCTTTGAGCGAGCAGGCATAGGACGAATAGAATCGTATTATTAATGATTCTATTCGTACCGATGAAGTTTGTTGGATAACAAATAACAACGGAGCCAGCTGTACTGGGATAAAGTGGGCAGCGTCATTACAAGTGTTTTTAAATCAGCACCTATTTCTTGAGTTATTTTCCTTTGAAAGCCATTTTGCTCATTATGCAAAAGGCGACTTTTATAAAAAACACAAAGATGCTTTTAAAGGTGAAGGAAACCGTGTGTTGTCTGTTGTCGTTTACCTCAATAGCAACCGGGCAAATAATGATGGTGGAGAGTTGGTCATTTATGATGAATCATTACCTATAACTTCACCTGTTGATTTTCATAAAATTACGGTATTACCGAATCTGGGTACGATTGTGGTATTTTTGAGTGACGGCATCCCTGATTTAGGGTCTGAGGGTGGATTGCAGGATGTGAATGAAATTGTCGCAGAGGTAGGGGATATTACCGATATTATGGAGAAGTGGGATGTGGGCTCTTTTAATTTTCATACCTATCTATTAAAAGATCCAGCCTTGACGGAGGCTAAATTAGCCACGGCTAAGGGTATCCTAAAGGATATGGCGATAGCGGGCAATGGCAGTTTCGAGTACTTCGAGACAGCGGATTCCATCGACTTTAATATTATCGATATGCGCTTGAGTATTCAGTACGAAATAAAATACATTATTGCGTTTAATTATAACGTAAAAGCAGGAGTCGATGAGTTGTTGGTGGACAGCGATGGCGATGGACTCACGG
>PJEL010004043.1_pt1 | contig 12268 bp, 13 predicted proteins | sample 1853271 | NCBI WGS metagenome assembly PJEL01 (sample SAMN08108733, study PRJNA415343) | Invertebrate metagenome, whole genome shotgun sequencing project. | host: Globobulimina | place: Sweden: Gullmar Fjord | collected 2015-08 | reverse complement strand
TCGGGACTGATCGGGTGGTAGAAGTCAATGACAATAATCACCAGCAGAGCAGCGCAGAAAATAAAAGATATAACAAACTCAAGGCTTAGGCCAAAGAAATAAAACAGGGAAATAGAAAGCAGAGCCATGGTGGCCTCAACTATGGGGTACTGTAAGGAAATATGTTTTCGACAACCTCTGCAGCGCCCACCAAGCATGATGTAACTTAACAGCGGAATATTCTCATACCATTTAATTTGATAGGAGCAGTGAGGACAATGCGATGGAGGAAAGACAATTGAAGCATTCTCCTGGGGTAATCGCAAGATCACGACATTCAAAAAAGATCCTACTATGGCCCCCAAAATGGCGACAAAAGAAAATTCCACGCCCATCCCTTCTTCTCTCTAGTTTTTAGCCGCAAATGAAATTTTTATAAATTTATCCGTTGAAAACGGATAGAAATAAAGCCCCAGAAGACAACCCGAAAATTCCAGCGAGATGCTTGCTTAAAAACCTTTAACATTTTCAAGTTGTTTTATAATAAATAACATTTATTATAGATATTTAATACAGTTTCTAACTGTGAGTTTAAATTTTTGTGAGACTGTCAAATATAAGTCCCCTAAGATAAACCATAAAACGCTGAGAACAAACCATTGTCCATCTCAATCGAAGAGTCCATCCAAAGACTTAAGGCAGAGATAATCGCACAAGATTGGCGGCTCAGCCCTAATCGCACCCAACAACTGGAAGCGGCCCTGGCCTGCCTCAAAAATCGCTACAAAACACGCAAGGCAACCCATGCTATGTTGATGATGGCTGCCAGCGTCCTAACTCATATAAAAAAACACGGCGCTAAACCTCCTGAAACGATTGACTTTATCAAGGAAGCCATGGCACATGTTGTGGGACTACACGAGGATTTAACCTTTGTTCCGGAAAAAGAAGATAAAATTTTCAAAGGTCTCTATAAGCGTTTTACTCTCTTAAAAAAGAAGATTAACTCCTCACAAATCAGAACCCAGCCTCCCCAGCCAGGTCCACCCCCTGCTGAACCAGACAAGAACGCTACCCCTCTTACCGCCCAACCAGACAGGGCACTCCCGGAAACTCCACAGAAAGCCCCTGAAGCTCCATCCCAAGAAAATCAAAAAGAGAATCTTAGCATCACGCCTCAGGAGCAGGTCAACCCTGGAAACGCAACACAGCTGATCCATGATCTAAAAAATTCACTGGAAAAAGCCGGAGAAGTCGGGACTACCATTGGTCAACTTTTGCAGGCCCTTCTTGCAACTCAGACCCCGCCCAGTAGCAAGGAGGCAGCGCCTAAAGCCGTTCCACAAGAAGATATCCCCGAAAAAGTGGCCCCCCCCACCCCCAAAGAGATCATAACGCCTGAGCAAAGGATCAAAAATTGCCCGGCAACCCAGTTAAAAATAATGAAAGTAAACGGCACCTGTATTGCGATTGAACAAGAATCCATATCAATAATCCGGCCGATTCAGCCCAATAAAAGCAAATCTTACATCAAAGAATCCAATGTGCCCCTCAAAGACTTTGGCGGTTTCATGCGAGGTCTTTCATCACAATTTTCCGGCAAGCTGGCAAAGATTAAAAACAGTAAATTAAAACAATTAAACTTACCGATCATGGCCCCTCAAGGCCTTGCCTTTTCAGATGTCCAAGATGATGAGGCCACTTCACTGGTTGTGATCTCAAAAGGAAGCTGGCATGGTGTGTTGGCCTGTTCAGATGTGCAAACAGACCCAGGTGTTATGGTAAAATTTGAGCAACACAAAAATGGCGACATTGCAGGTTGTGGACACCTGGAAGATATGAATCAGGTGCCACTTCTAGACTCTTTATCCATTCTTAAACGAGAAGGGTTTCTTCTCACTGTATAAACTTGGCCGCAAATCCACTGTATTTAAAGCCTTGAAAAGAGAAGGCCACCTTGATGTGCCTTTTTCGTCGATTGCGGCGTAGTTGTCAAAAATTGCAAATGCTCACATACCATATGTATGCGGAGTTTATACCCCTCAAGGGGGTACTAAAAAGAGTGCTCTGCAGTTAAGGGTGCTTTTCAATTTTGACACTCCTGGCCCTCAACGAAAAAATCTAATAATTCAAAGCACCCTTTATTGTTCCTTTTCTGCAAAAAATCTAGGTAAACGACCTTTTTTCATGGTACAGTTTTATAGTATTTTTTAGCTATCCTTAAAAATTTATACTATGGTTTTTGATCTAGGCTTGCATTACATTGCATTGCATGTTGATACCGCAGCTTGTACCAAGCGTAACAAAAAAATACTCTTAGAGAGAATCAGGCATAAGTGATCAACCAACGGAGGTAAGATGATGGGCATTGAGCGCCGAAAAAATTCAAGGGTTCCTTTTCAAGCCACAGCAGATATCAAGTTCACTGACATGGAATACAACCAGTGTGAAACTGAAAACTTAAGCGTAAAGGGTATCTGTGTCATGGGGATAACCGGTCATAAACCAGGTGACGCGTGTGATATTTCCCTTGCACTCAGCGGCACAACCAGTGAATTGACAATTTCCATGAAGGGTTCAGTGGTAAGAGATGATGGTGATCGCACAGCGCTTCATTTTCACGAAATTGACTTGGACAGCTTTTATCACCTTAAAAATATCGTCTACTACAATTCTGAAGATCCAGATGTCATTGAGAGGGAATTAACAGAAGGATAATTAGCCATGTCTCAAATCAAAAGAAAAACAAAATATAAAAAAGCCCCCTTGCTCTGTATTTCCATATTTTTAATAATGGCTATTGCAGGAATCAGCCTCAAAGAACCGAGCCGAGTTTTGGAACAAGCCTGGCAGGTTTGTTTAAGTTGTATAGGAATAGGGTAGAACCTGATATGGAATCAGTCCGCAAATGGGTGCAAACCCTCTTTTTTTTCCTCACCAATGGCTATTGGAATTTCCCCTTCAGCCGCACCATCTACCAAGGGCCTCTTAAAGTAATCTGCTCACCAGGCTTAAATTGCTATTCCTGCCCAGCCGCAACCACCTACTGCCCTATAGGTTCTCTCCAGCAACTGCTGGGCGGCATCAGGATGGCCATTGAAAACGGGCAATACTATATCGGCTTCTATGTTGTGGGTAGCATGGGTGTTATTGGTAGCTTTGTCGGTCGCATGGTTTGTGGTTGGGCTTGTCCATTTGGGCTTTTTCAAGAATTGCTCCATAAAATACCTTCCCCCAAATATGGCATTGTAAAGCCTCTACGCTATATGAAGTTTGTAGTCCTTTTACTCATGGTCGTCGTATTACCTCTCTTTGTGGTTGACGAAATTGGCCTGGGTCAACCCTGGTTCTGTAAATATCTCTGTCCGGCTGGCACCCTTGAAGCTGGCCTACCTATGCTTATTTTACAACCAAGTCTCAGATCAACAGTTGGCTGGTTGTTCTTGAATAAACTTTTTTTTCTAGTTATGTTTATCAGCTGGAGTGTAATGACCAGCCGTCCCTTCTGCCGGACCACATGTCCCCTTGGAGCCTTTTACGGTCTGTTCAACAAAGTAAAATTAGTAAAACTACAACTCAACACCGAACGTTGCACCAATTGCCAGGCGTGTCATGATGTATGCCCCATGGGGGTGAACTTCAATGAATCTCCAGAAGATCATGATTGCATCTCATGCTTACGATGTAGCAAAACCTGTAGTTTTAATGCAATTCAGTTGGAAGTTGCCGGTTTACCGTTAACCCGACCACTTCCTGTTAAACCGCAGCCCGTTGCAGTCGAATCAAAATAAATTCTAATTACTCAAAAAAACAACATGAAACGATTTCTTTTCACAATTCTATTTATTTTTAGCTGGATCTCAAGCGCGCAGGCCCTGATGGTTAGTGTTGCCGGCCAACAAGTTAACCTGCGTTCCAGCCCCAGCGTCAAAGCCTCAATTCTATGGGAATACGGCAAGGGCTTCCCCTTACAGGTACAAACCACCAAGGGCAATTGGTATAAGGTTATCGATTATGAAAACGATGTAGGATGGGTGTATCGAAAACTGGTGAGCAGAACACCCCATATGATTGTCAAAAAGAAACGCATTAATATCCGCAGCGGGGCTGGATCAAAATACAAACTACTTGGCAAGGCAAACTACGGGGTGGTTTTTAAAACACTTGAGCAAAGGAAGGGCTGGGTTAAAGTCCAGCACGAAGACGGCATGACGGGATGGATTCGAAGAGACCTTGTCTGGGGTTGGTAGAAGAAATTTTGTTTGTAGGCTCTCACAAACAACCCCACATCAAAAAAAGGGCGGTTTAAGCGCTAGATCAATCGTTAAACCCAGCTTTGTCAATCAACTGCATAAAGATATCTTTTACTTCATCCGTTAAGTCTGGAGAAAAAAAGCCTGTCGCGTAAAAATCAGGATTAACATCCTTGCCAGACCAAATGCTTTTTGCCGAAAAACAGACATATTTCCCCTGGCTATACTCCTCTGGCAGCATCATCTTCACAGAAAACTCAATGTCAATTTCTATTTGCTCCCGGCTGACCAGCTTGATTCCTTTGGTTGTCAAATCAACTAGATGACCCAGCAAATGATCAGATTGGGCATCATGAACTTCTAAATAATAGATAAGATGCCGTCTCTTTAATGTCCTGGGTTCAGTCTGATCCTGTTCTACCATTATCATGATCTCCTTATGTGAGCTAACATCGGGTTATGCTTTGTCCTGAACTATTGTAAACATATAATCTACAACTTGTGCAATGGTCATTTCTGATGAATCCACAATATTTGCATCATCTGCTGGCTTTAAAGGGGCCAATTCCCTGGTTCTGTCGTCGTGATCCCGTTGTTTAATCTGCCCTAATATTTGCTCATACTCTGACGGCATACCTTGTTCTTCCAATTGCAGTGTCCGGCGACGGGCACGCTCTTCAGGAGAGGCACTAAGAAAAAATTTATATCTGGCACAGGGAAAAACTACTGTCCCCATGTCACGCCCTTCTGCCACAACTGCGCCCTTACTGCCAATCTTTTGCTGAAGGTCGGTAAGTTTTTGTCGAACTGCGCCCAGAGCGGAAACCTTTGAAGCAACCATTCCCATTTCAGCGGTGCGGATTGCCAACGAAACATCTGTCCCATCAAGTAAGACCTTGGTATCCGCATCACCCGGCTCAAGGGTTAAATCCAGGGCATGAAGAATCTTTTGCAAAGCCACTTGGTCCGCAAGGTCTACTCCAACCTCTTTGATTTTTAACCCCACGGCCCGGTACATGGCACCAGTGTCTAAAAAAGCAAATTGTAGTTTTTTAGCCAACAACCTGCTGATAGTACTCTTGCCAGAGCCAGAGGGTCCGTCTATTGTTACTATATTATCACAGTTGCTCATGGGCTCAACTCATCCAAGGTTGTGGCAAAAGCACTCAACAGCCGCTGGTTTTCAGAACTTTCACCCACTGTAATTCGAATATAATTTGGATAACCATAAGCGGTCATCGGTCTCACGATTACACCCTTTGCAAGCATTGACTCATAAAACTTCTTGCAATCCATCCCCAAATCCACCAGAAAAAAATTAGTTTGACTGGCAAATGATTTTACGTCAAGTGGAGCCAACCCTCCGGTAAGCTCCTCCATACCACACCTGTTCATCTCCATTGTTTTCCTGTAGTGCTCATCATCATCAAGCGCTGCAATTGCTCCAACTTGCGCCAGCAGATTAACATTAAATGGAGCCCTTACCCGGTGCAGGTAATCAGCCACCTCTCGGGACATCAAACCATAACCCACCCGTAAACCAGCCAATCCGTATGCCTTTGAAAAAGTCCTTAAAGCCACAACCGGCGTTGAATTATCAAGATACTCTATGGTGTTAAGCCGCAAAGCTGGGTCGACAAAATCAAGATATGCCTCATCAACAACCACAATAACATGCTCGGGCACTTCACTTAAAAAACCTTCAAATGCTTGCTGGCCAAAGACCGAACCGGTTGGGTTGTTTGGATTGTCTAAAAATATAAGTCTGGTTTGGGAGTTAATTCGACCCAAAATAGCATCAAGATCATGCTGCATCCCTTTGAGTGGGACCACCTGATTAATGCCACCCTGGGCTTGGGTCACCTTGGGATAAACAAGAAATGAAGGATGCGAAGTAATCACTTCCTGTCCCTCTTGCAGATACGCCGCAGCAAGTAAAGCGATGATCTCATCAGAACCATTGCCAAAAACAATCTGCTCAGGCGCAACGCCCAGATGAGTGGCCAGGTGATTGGCCAGATAATAACAACTGCCATCCGGATACCGGTGCAAAGACGGCAAGGCCTCACTTATTGCCTGCATTGCCTTTGGAGATGGGCCAAGTGAGTTCTCGTTAGAAGCCATTTTAATGGACCCACTGACCCCGTATTCTCGCTCAAGCTCTTCAATGGGCTTCCCTGGAGGATAGGGGATAAGATTTTTTATATGATCAGCTACCTGTAGCTTCATTACTATACCTTTCTAACTGTTATTGTTGTCTAGCCCGAATATTTCACGAACAGTTTTTGTGATTTGATTCAACTAATTATTTTTGTGATAAAAATGAATCATTTTCTTGTGTTCTTTACGGTTACAGTTTGTACCAGTGGTGTCGCTGTTACACGACGGGTGTCTGAAAAATAGTTTTTTCAAAGCTGTTCGCTCTTCGAGCAAGACGATACATCCGTATAGCCTGCAGAGTAAGGTGTCTCGTATACTAAAGTATTACTTGAACACCTTACACTTCGGAGTCTCGCAGGCTCGCTTACCTGTCTATCCGGTGCCTCGTCTTGTGAAATTTCCGGGCTAGGAGCCTGTCGGAATAATCCCACCCTACTGAAAAATTGAGAAATCGGCTCAAATTCCCGCTAAATTGCTCTCAATTTCTCGTTACGATTATAATACTCCGACAGGCTCCTAGAGCGCTGGAAATTGTGAAGTCAGGCCAAGCCGACTTTCTAAATTATGGCCAATTTTTATAAGAATTTCTTCTTGAAAATGCGGCGCCTGAACCTGGAAGCCGATGGGCAGCCCCTTGCTACTGAAACCACATGGCACTGAAATCCCCGGCACACCTGCCAGATTCGAGCAAACAGTCAAGGCATCGGAGAGATAAGCGCCAAGTGGATCGTCAGACTTCTCATTCACCCGCCATGCGGGGTGCGGGGTTACCGGTGACACCAAAACATCACATGCCTCAAAAGCGGCCCGATAATCTTCAACGATCAGGGTCCGAACCTGTGAAGCCTTTTTGTAATAAGCATCATAATATCCAGAAGAAAGCGCATAGGTGCCAATAATAATCCGCCGCTTGACTTCATCGCCAAACCCCTGAGATCGACTGCTCTTATACATATCAAGCAAGCTGTCGGCTTCCATATTGCGCAAGCCGTATTTCACCCCATCATAGCGGGCTAAGTTAGAACTCGCTTCAGCCGGGGCAATGATATAATAGGCGGCAATTCCATAGTCAGTATGCGGCAGAGACACATCAACAACCTGGGCTCCAGCCTCCTCCAGCAAGGCAATGCTCTTTTGCACCGACTCTTGCACTTCTTGATCAAGGCCTGCGGCAAAATACTCCTTAGGAATACCGATCCTAACACCGTCCAATCCATCAACCAGGGCCTGAGTAAAATCAGGCACATCCTGCTGTACAGAGGTCGAATCCCGAGGATCATGGCCGGCAATTGCATTAAGCATTATGGCACAATCTTTTACATCTCGGGTCAATGGGCCAATCTGATCAAGAGATGAGGCAAATGCCAAAAGACCATAGCGTGAAACCCGCCCATAGGTTGGTTTAATGCCAACAACCCCACAGTGAGAGGCTGGCTGGCGAACAGAACCCCCGGTGTCGGAACCCAATGAAGCAATACATTCACCAGCAGCAACCGAGGCGGCGGAACCACCACTTGATCCACCGCAGACATGCTCCCTGTTCCAAGGGTTTTTAGGTATTCCATAGGCGCAATTTTCATTGGCTGAGCCCATGGCAAATTCGTCCATACTTACCTTTCCGGTCAACACAGCACCCTGATCTTTCAATCTGCTAATCACGGTTGCATCGTAGGGCGGCACAAATGGTTCGAGAATTTTCGATCCAGCTGTTGTTCGCAGCCCCTTGGTGCAGAGCACATCCTTGATTGACAAGGGAATGCCGCATAGCGGCCCGCCTGAGCCTGTACGCAGAACCTTATCGGCTGCTGCCGCTTGCTCGAAAGCCTGAGTGCGGTTTTCAGTTATATAGGCCCCGATGATTGGCTCAACCTTATCAATACGATCAAATACTGCCTTAGTCAGTTCAACCGAGGTCAGCTCCCCATTCTTTAACAACTCATGCAATTGATGAATTGGTTTATAGTATAATTCCATTCTCTCTCATCCTAACCCAGACAAACTTAAATATAGTTAAGGCCCTGGACAGACACTAACTAAGGTACTAATAACGAAAAGACCTACCCGGTAAACCGGCTAGGTCATAATATACTTTTCACTTTTATGTAAACAATCTGGTAACTATTCAGTGGCACCCCATCTTCGCCCATTATGGCCTTCTCGAATAACAATGAAGCGGTGTCTACGAGTATGCTTCAAAGTCCCAGGTAAGCGTAGACTCCGAATGAACGAATATGAGGCGCACTAAATAGTTACGCTTTGGTGATTATAGTTATTTTTTAGCATACGCTAAATAGATAAACAATCTAAACGTATCACAAATCAAATCACCTTGGGAACCACAAAGGCCTCGCCATTTTGTAATGGACCATTTTGTAACGCTTGTTCCTGGGGTAACGAATCCTGAACCACATCTTCCCGAAAAGCATTATTAATGGAAATGGCATGGGTGGTAGGGATAACTCCGTCAGTATTCAACTCATTAAGTTTTGCCACATATCCTAATATTGTATCCACTTGCCCGGTCATGGTTTCAACCTCTTCCTGATTAAGCTGCAAGCGGGCAAGATTTGCTACTTTTTTAATGTCTTCAACAGTAATCTGCATGGTTCTTCCTGTTCCTGCCATTCTCAAATTATTAACAGCAGTCTCTTGAAAATTATTTCTTTAAAACTAGGGAGTGAGTTTTTTTTCACGTAAAACTTTTGTAAAGGCCTCAACTACCACTGGGTCAAACTGGCTCCCGGAACAGGCATCCAACTCTTCAATGCCCTCTTCCATGGATTTATTTATTTTATAACTTCGTTTTGAGGTCATAGCATCAAAACTGTCCGCCACGGTCAATATCCTTACTAATGGATCAAGGTCCCCACTGGGCAGACGCCCTGGATAACCAGTCCCATCAATTCGCTCATGGTGGTGAAGAATAATCTCCCCTTCCCTTGCCAAGAAATCAAGCGGCTTGACTATATTATAGCCTATTTCAGGATGTTTTGTCACCCGCTCCCACTCATCATCAGTTAATGGTCCTGGTTTCTGTATACAACTCACATCTATTACCAACTTGCCAATATCATGAATCTGGCAAGAACGTATCAAAGTCTGCATCTCCTCAGAGGTCAGGTGCATGGCCTGCCCAATCATTTTACCGTAACTAGTCACTCGCTTAGTATGACCTGATGTATACTGGTCCTTTTCCTCTAAGGCAATTTGCAGAGTGGTTATGGTGTTAAGGGTTGTTTCTTCAAGTTGATGACTATAGTCATCAAGCAAAATATTCTTCTTTCGGAGCTCCACTGTTTTCTGCTTGACTTCATACTCTAAATTTTCCTTATATGCCTTGCCCATCAAGACATACATCCGCTTCTCTACCGCGCGCTTAATCTTTACCGCAAATAGATCAAGGTCGTTTATCGGCTTGGTCAAAAAATCATAGGCCCCAAGGTTAATTGCCTTCACAGCATAATCTATTGAACCGGCTCCTGTTAAAAAGAGAACAGGTATGTCATATTTTCTTTGATTTAAAGCCTCCAGGGTTGCAAAACCGTTCATCTCCGGCATGTTAATATCCAGAATGATGGTGGAAACACTCTCATCGACTTTATTTATAACTTCCTGCCCACTTGCGGCTGTTATGACCGAATAGCCAAATACTTCTAAAATCTTTTCCACTGCTTCCCGAACTAACGGATCATCATCGGCAATGAGAATTTTTGTTTTTGCGTAACTCATGGGCGCTTTAAATATTCCAGTATTTTTGAGCTATTTCTTTGGTGTGTTCCATTGCCATAACCGGAACGGCACTGGTAGATAGCTCAATTATTGTCTTGTCTCGCATCGTTGTTTGACCAACCATTTCTCCCAGGGTTGCCATAACACCATCCCGCAGTCCAGACAGGCCGTACCCTCCTTCCAAGCAAGCAACGAAACGATTGTCACATAACTCCAGGGCCAGGTCAAGCATAACCTTGGCCATGTAAGCAAAGCCCGCATCCGTTACTCCCATGCCTCCCAAGGGATCGGCAAGATGAATATCATAGCCTGCCGACAAAATAATAAGTTGAGGCTTATACTCTCTAGCAAGAGGACCAAGCAACTCATTAAATATTGTAGCATAGGCCTGATTTTCAAGTCCAGCCGACAAAGGTACATTTATTGTGTATCCTTCGCCCAGGCCTTCCCCAACCTCACTTGCCGAGCCTGTCCCCGGGTAATAGGGGTACTGATGCGTTGAAAAATACAACACCTTATCTGTATCGTAAAAGGCATTCTGAGTGCCATTGCCATGATGCAGATCCCAATCAACGATCAATACTCGATCGAGCTGCAACTCTTTAATGGCATAATGGGTCGCAACCGCAACATTGTTAAACAGGCAGAAGCCCATGGCTCGGTTGTGCTCCGCGTGATGGCCCGGTGGTCTGACAAGGCAGAAGGCGTTGTCAATTTCACCCCGCATAACTTGCTCAGTTGCTGTTACAGCCGCTCCAGCGGCAAGAATGGCTGCCTCATAGGATCGTGCTGAAGTTTGGGTGTCTGGGTCTAAACTGACAAAAGATTGTCCTGCAGTGCCTGCAACCCGTTTGATATAATCGCTTGTGTGGTTCAGCGCAAGAATTTCCTGGCTTACCGGACCAAAGCTGGGAAAAAGATATGCCGCCCCTATTTCCGGCTTATCAAGCTCATTATAGATGATTTCCAGGCGACTGGCAGACTCCACATGGTTAAAATCCTTCATGTGTTCCAGAAAAAGATCGTCTCTGTAAACGGCTGTTTTTCGCATCTCTTACCCTCGATTATGGTCTATTGATTCAATCAAGAAACACCTTTCATGCTATCGTTATAAGCAGTCTGAAGAGATCATATCATACTACTTTGTAGTAATACTTCCTAGCATGTAATGCCAGAATTATTATCCCAGATGGATCTATTTGATAATAATGCTTAATTTTCTATTTATTATACTGCAGAACCCTTTTTTCTGTAACCAGATAATCGAGTGATTGGTCATGGGGCAATAGCGGCAGTTCTTTGACAACCTGTAGTTCAAATGCCAAGCCGATACGCAGCGCTTGCGGGGCTTGATCAACCAAAAACCGATCATAATAACCACCGCCATAGCCTAGCCTGCCGCCGCTATGATCAAAAACGCTGCCTGGCAAAATTACAACATCTATCCCACCCGGATCAATTTCTTTACACTTATCCGGCACCGGTTCTGGAATATCACAGTAGCCCGCCTCCAAATCTTGTGCGATATCGGTGATCTCATAGGCTATGAGCCTTGCATCTTTCGTTCTGGTCAATGGCACTGCTACCCTTTTTTTCTTATCCAGACATTGCTGAATCAGGGGTATTGTCTCCACCTCGCTCCTGAAATTCACATAGAAAAAAATTGTATCGGCCTGCTGAAAAATAGGCATTTGCCAAACAATAGTTGTCAGGGTGAAACTCTTGGCCGTGCGCTCTTGTGGGGGCATGGCCTCACGCTGAGCCAGAATTTCTTTTCGCAGCGCATGTCTTGAATGAGTGGTTGGGGTGTTCATCAAAATTGTAACCTGCCAAATTCTTTTGTATAATATCAGAGATAATACGCTACACTCACGCAACAATTACAGAACAATGAAGCTCGTTTTAACGAAAATTAACAGTTTTTCCCACTATTATTCTGATGGTGTCGTAAAAAGTCAGCCATCACTCTAGCCCGCAGTCACGAACATTTTGCAGGACTTGACTCAACTACATGGTTTCGTGATAAAATTAAAGCATTTTCTAATATGCTTTACGGGTACAGTTTGTACTAAATGACTGAATAATAGTAATTCAAAGCTGTTCGCTCTTCGAGCAAGACGATACATCCGTATAGCCTGCAGTGTAAG
>PJEL010004041.1_pt1 | contig 12271 bp, 6 predicted proteins | sample 1853271 | NCBI WGS metagenome assembly PJEL01 (sample SAMN08108733, study PRJNA415343) | Invertebrate metagenome, whole genome shotgun sequencing project. | host: Globobulimina | place: Sweden: Gullmar Fjord | collected 2015-08 | reverse complement strand
GCTTAATCGACGAATAAAGTCGCTCATTTCTGATGATGTCAGACCAATGGCACATGCTACAGTGAGATAAGCACATGGATAGTTGTCCACACTAGATCCATACCCACAGAAATTAATACCAGCAATGGTTGAATCTACGCCTGGCACAACTACACGTGCCCCTGTGATACCTGCAGGTAGGACATTTTGTACACGAATATGAGATCTCAATATATCACATTGAATTCATTTCCATGACTAACAATATTATTATTATTTGGTAGAGCTGGCTTATCACCTCGAGTGTAGATCATGGAACCAAGTTCTGTCGCTTGTTCTGGGCGGAAAGATGACAGGGTTATTGCAAAATTTATGTTATTATACTGGCTTGGAAGGAGCTTCTCCCTACGATAGAGCAAGATTGGAATTAGGGTTAGCTGACCCCAATGTGGCTATGCTGTGTTGGCACGTGATGTATGAAAGGAACACATTATTAGATGGATAACTACTATCTAAATAAATAAATTACTTACCCATTCTCCTCTGCAATCCTGCTAAGTGCACTCTTGAAGTTTGGAACAAGCTCTTCTCTCCATTCCAAGAGATCCCGGTAACCCAGTTCCCCAAGGGATAGTAATGTAACCACGAGATCAACGACTTGGCTGGAACATGCGCGCCCAGCATAACTCGCTGTAACGTTTTTAATTGTACACTCATCTGGACCACAAATAACGGCAGCTCCAACGGGTACCATAAAGTTTTTGTCAGTGCTCTGCACGACTACATCTACCCTCCCAATAGTGCAAGCACGGTTTATGAGGTGGACAGTGGAGGAGCATTGCACTCCATACGCATTGTTTACAACATGGGGAACACCAAGTTTCTTGCAGATTTTGGCCACTTCATCAAGCTTATCCGGTTCTCTTGGTGCAAAGCAACTGGATGTTGTTACCACGGCAACGACTGTATCAACCCCACCATCCTTAAGGATATGGGTTTCCAGAGCCTCCGTGTCCGTCCTAACGGAGCCATTATCTATAAGTTGATTGGGGACAACAACTGGATCGAAGCCAAATACTACAATAGCTTTCAGACATGATTTCTGGTCCATTCGGGTCCATATCACCCTCTTGGCCCCTGGCGGTCGTACTTGCCTTAAAGAAGAAAGAACAAGTCCCATGGTCATTCCTGTACATGATGGAACGACCTAGCATGACACAGGAGGGGGAGGGGGGAGGAATCATCAATAATAATAAATAATCATCAGCTGCAGCAGTAGCGGGAGGGCATTTCCAATAGTTATATCACCTGAACATATTTCGCTGCCCCCCTTTTGTCCAATCCCGCTACCCTCAGTGCATCCTTCGCAAGGAAGTTACAGATTGCATACAGCAAACAGGACCCCACGGCTTTAGGTTGTACGGCTGCGAGATCGCCCGACCTCCCTATACCGTGAGCCATCCTAAAACACCTCCTTGAGACGAGCCCTGAAGCCAGTCTGCCCTCCCTCTCCCCGACGCCGACGCCGCCCGTGTGATTATTGCTGTCCATGGTTGCTAGTTCATGTAAGAACAGTTCGATGCGAGTCTCAGGCCACCCTAACCTAGGCATGCGGCGTTGGGAGAGCAAGGATGATATGGTGTGTTGTTCGTGACATAGGTTCTGATACCCATGTTTCATATATCGAGCTGGTATAAGACCCTCCGTGAGCTGACAGTTTTTAGCATTCATTTCTTTCAATGTTTTATTATACCCAGTATCCTGGCCTTACGCAGACGCGCGCGAGCACCTCACCGAATATCAAACACTTATTTCCCTCTAACTTCTGCTGAACTGCGAGACGACGATGTTATAACCCTAACTTCAATGCTGCCATAAAACGAGAGCCCTTATACCCCTCCTTACGTAGATGCGAGCACCTCGCCGAACCCACCAATGCCAAATAACTTCTGAACTTGGTGATCAAGGTGAGACGACGAACGGTTAGTCCTAACTTTCACCCCGACGTCGTTAAAACGAATAAACGGTCAATGGGGGGAGTCCCTTGAAGGTTAGAATAATTTGGGGTGGGGGGGTAAATTCGGAAGTAAAGATTGAAACTCCAAAATTTGAGAATATATATATACAACTATATAGTTGTATATATATTCATTATTGGTGTACATATATATCATTGTGCGTACACGTGTATACGTTAAAAACAATGCAAATTCGGATTTTAAGACTCTAAAAAATCCGCCGATCCCATACATGACTTCAACAAACACGTAGTTAGTGAGGTACGGTAGGTTTCGGCTTCCTGTAGACTGTATATTTAGGTGATCGATTGTTGGGGCCATTGAGGTGATTCATTGTTAGGGGTACAAAACAGGGATAAATACCTTCCACACCTTTCTGTGGGGAGTTCGATTGAATAGGGCTCAAAGTGGAAGCGACATTAGCCTATTTTTAGTTGTTGACTCTTATAGATCATTTCTCCTTTTGTTCTTAAGGGTATAATGATATACTCTTCTGTTCAACTGGACGGCCCAGCCGTCCGCCTCCTGCCCAAACTACCATTGCACCACTGCATCTGCATTCGTACTACGTGATTATTCTGAACTGAGATATGCCAGAATATATGCGTGTTAAGGATATTGATATTTAGATATAATCAAAATAAATGGTTACGTGTTTTCCACTGCTAGTAGCTTGTTTTCCAATATCGCACAATGCTACCTTACCTCATAATTAACCCCCCCCTTTCTCCTATAAATTGAAGCATTACGCATTGTTCCTATCCCCTGTGTGCTGCCACACAACATGTCTACGTTGTTGTGGAATGTACTATATGTATATACACATATATTGGTGTATATACATTATTGTATGCCTGTTAACATACGGTTTTGGTGCCACCTGTGACATGTGCCACATCTTTTGTTTCGCTTTTTAATACAGATATTACTTTATTCCATTTCTTTTTCCCTGGCATCAACGATCCTTTTTAATACTTCTTAAGTGTGTTCCTGAGTGGTGGGGGATCTCACTCACGTACATAATCTGCTGGCCACTTATCAGATTCATCATCGGGGTCATTATTGCCTGCATATCGGAATTCAAGGTTGTGATTGGGACGAGTGAGGTGTGTATAACGAAACAGCAGCTGAGTAACGCACACCACGTAAGGAAGTTAGAGTTCTAGGAAGGCAGTAGAACGTTCCTAGAGGAACACTCCTTTTTTCGTCATCTTTTTTTGATGGGAATGTAAGGGCTGGCTAATCACTCTAGGGTTAAGCTAAATAAAGAAGTCTCGTGTCAGTAAGGATATTGAGGTGGCTAGTTACTATTACTCTATGTAGTATGGCGTAACAGTGTGGTAAGGGTTGGGAATTCGGGTAGAGGCCCATACCTGTGAGTGATGAATACTACACAAAGAATTCGAACAAAATTGACACATCGATGTGCGGATATGTATATCATTGAGTAGATGTGTACGCGTTAGCCAATTGATACATTGAAGCACTGTGTCGGTTTACTCGCATAGAACCGACATAGAGTCTAAAGGATGTTACAGTCTAGGATGTTACAAGTGTAGAGTAATGCAATTGATATGTCACGCCTGATCAGAATGTAAGTTACTTCAGATACGTAGGGATGTAACTGATAGTAACTGAGAAGGAATGCAATCTTCCTCTTCTTCTCCTGTAAGCCTATGTGTTAAAAGGAATAACAGTGTATTGTGTAGAATGTACCTAGATCTATATGCCTGCATTACCGATCAATGTGGTTTTTTTGCCTAAGGATTTATAACTCAGATGACGCAGCAGTTACACCCACTTATAAGCATGTGACTACCCTGCATGATGCGTCAGTTACGTGTCAAAGGAGTAACTGAAAGGCTAGCCATCATAACACATACACCGCTCTTCACTCTTTCGTGTGTTTTCCCCTGAGTAAGGACTTGAAGGCTTAGAGAATAAAACAGCAGCAGCACCTGATATTTCTTCATTAGGTTACGCTACTCTTGTCTCATCGTGTGGTGGTTGTCGGTTGGAATAGCCTCGTATTAACGACGGTCTCCATACAAAATCCCCCCCCAAATCCCCAACCCATTCCAAAACCAGATAACTGTATCGGTTTTAGGTAAAACCGATACAATTATGATGTTATATATACGCCCATTTTAAAATTTAAATTTGGAGTTTACTTCAAGCAACGGTAAGTGAAATGTATTAAAATACTAACCCTAACCCTAACCCTAACCCTAACCCTAACTATATCCCTAACATAACCCTAAAACCCTACAGAGTAACTCCTGTAAGCATAATTATCGTATGCAACCCTAACCCCATAACCTTGACCCTAACAACAATGGACGGCTGTGGCCCAATGCCACGACAGACTGAGGATATATCCTATATATCTGCAATGAAGTCAGAATCCAATGAAATGCCAGTGCTACGTGCTCTGTCAGCCGTACGTGAAGATGAGGACAATGCTGAGGCCCAATACATTGAATATACACCCAAAAAGGTATGAATTGTTAATATTTTCATTTGATTGATCAGGCAAGAGGATTTGAGTCGGTTATGATTTTGAGAGTTAAACTCGTGGAGCGTTTAGAATGGGGTTAGAGCCAAGGCTAGGTCCAGGAAGCCATAATGAGAGCAGCTGAGAAGTGTTTGACCATCAACATGGTCAAATGAACCCGACTGTTACTTACCCAATTCACAGCTCAAAGGGGGAAAGTACCACCCAGATATCAGTAAGTCTAAACCATTGCATATCATTTTCACTTTTGTTTTTCACGTGGTGCTTGGTGTTTAGTTTTAATTCTTGAACATGGGATAGACAACTGACCATAGCATGCATGCCAAGTGGTATCTAGAGTAGAAAGGCATTCGTTGAGTTATTGAGATACAGCTCAAAGGACTGATTCAGTTTCATCATTTCGCTTAGCATTGAATGATTTTTTTTTGCTAACCACAGAAATTATTTTTAAAAAAATGATCCATTTAGCCCCCTTGCCGTGATATGATAGAAAATTGAAGTATGAATGAATCCATTAACGACAAAAATCTTCTATCTATTGTTATCATCATCTACTGTCCACAGTCGTCCAAAGTGCAACATTAGCGACTGTAGACCCCCCTGATATTGTCTATCGGCCTGAACTGCCCCAGAGATTAGTTTTTGATGGTAGGTAAAATTATCAAGTCTATTATTATTATTTGTTGTTTGTGTGCTCTTTACAACACTACTGCAAGGAAATTGGAGGGCATACTAGCAACTGACACGTTCCATCATGCATTAGGGAAGCTCAGCAACTTGCAATTGGAAACGTAAGAGTCCTTGCTATACCAGCTGACGAAATCTTGTGATTTGTAATGTGTTTGATTTGATATGGTTTATGCATTCGTCCATTGTAAATAGATAGCAGGCAAAATACAAAGGGTAGATTAGATTACGTTATGCCCTTTCTTTTGTTCTATCTGTGAAGTGCTTCCCAGTGTCGTTTACGCAGGACAGAGGCATGAGCATACGCTTCCATCCCAGAAATCTGCAGACATTCTGTCGGGTACGCATTATGAAAGCAGCAACAATTTATTTGTATCTCAATTATATTGGCTTTACTTTTGTGGTCTCTAACGTATTTAGATATATGTTTGCATGTCAGCAACGCCACCCATCGATTATCCATGTATGAGTTTATGTCTCCTTTAATAGTCAACCACCTCTTTTCATGAAATGGTGATTCAGGAGTAGGGAAGGGAAGGCAACGTGCAGGTTTTCTGTTGGGTATGTAATGAAACCTTCTGTCTCATCCGTTATTCCAAGTATATGGGCTCCTCTATTATTCCTATTATGTTTTCCATATCTGATATTTCAAGCTATTGTCCTCGTTTGGGCTTGCTCTCTCTAATATATCCCCTATATCAGGTGATGGTGCAGGAGTAGGGAAGGGGAGGCAACTGGCTGGGATATTTCTAGACAACTGGGAAAGAGGAAGGTATGCTGACGCAAGTTGACTAGATCTGACCTATCATTACTGCACCATCACCTCAACTACTCAATTAAACCTTTGTATAAAACTACCTCTGGTCTCTTTTGTAACAGGCGTAAAGGTGCATGGTTATCTGTGTCTGCAGATCTTATGTATGTAGCATAACAGTGACTCATGGGAAGTATATTTGTTTCATTGTACTATGCGTTTTCACTTTTTTCAATTATTATTTCTTAGGGAAGACTCTCTGAGAGATTTCAAAGATATTGGTGCACCAATTCCCTGCTGTGAGTCGTCAGTATAATATGTATTCAAGGATTTGGTGTAATGGTAACAGCTGCTGGTGCTGGTGCTGCCATGATAGCGAGGACATGTTTTTTTTAACCCAATTGAATGCACCATCTTCTCCCCACACAAGGGAATCTTAGGGATTTTCCATTAGATTATAGGTTCAGGAAACGAGAAAAAATGGTAATGTAACCCTCATGCTGGTATATGTACTCATCATAGACGTAGCTCGTAGTATAACACTATCAAATTCAACGTTTTGTTCTGACTCTAATTATTATACACCAGGGTTGCATGTTTCTGACATACACTACATTAATTGGGAAGTCTAAGAAGGTGGATAATAAGCGCAGAGTCGATCAATTAATCCAGTGGTTGGGTCCTGGATTTGATGGCTGGTGAGTCTATATCGCCATCGAGCCCGGTTTAGGGTTAGGGTTAGGGGGGCATCCTTTTTTTTAACAGCATCTCTATTTGCGCTACGTAATGTTGTACTTTGGGGGCTTGTAATACTCTTTTTTTCTAAGTTTTTTTTCATCACTGACAGTTGAACTTCTTTCATATTTTTATACTGAATTTAATTCTATTCTCTCATTTTTTATGTGTTAATAGCATTTTTTTTGATGAATGTCATCGTGCGAAGAATCTCTATGTCAGAAACCGCAAGGGATCTCTGACAGGCAAAATGGTACATAAGTAAACCCCCTCTCTCTACCTTTGTGTTGTGTATGTTAATGACTGATGAATACTGCATGTAGTGGTAGTATCAATGAACACATCGCCTTGATATTATTATACGTGCCCAATACTATTATTTTCATTGGTGAAAGGTCGAAAAACTACAGGAGAAACTACCAAATGCCCGTGTGGTGAGTGAACAAGGCATTATGTGGCCCCTGTGTAGTAGCAATAGTAGTAGTATATACTCACCAGTCTCTTGGCCAAGCCAACCCATAACCATCCATCTTCAAATATAGGTGTACTGCAGTGCGACATTTTGCAGTGAGCCCATCCACATGGTATGGTATTTTATTGAGTTACATATTCTGGTGTATTGGTTTTCAAATGTTTGAAATTAAAAAAAAAAAATCAATTTTTTTTGACTTCTTATTTCAAAATTACAGGCGCCTATGACAAGGCTTGGACTATGGGGGTATTGTGAAACATGAATGAATTTTAACGAGTGATAATTTAATGTATGCTTGTTGCATTGTATTTCCTACGAGTATCCTTATGTGTACCAACTCAGGAACCAAGCATATGCGCAATTTGTGGACTGGCTAGCTATGATTGAGAATCTTGGTTGGTCCACCATGTTTATTTCTTCTGTGGTGATATGAGTTGTCGGAGAGTTGTTGTTCGTTTTGTGTGATGGTGGCAATATCAGACGCTATACTGATACTGTTGTAATACTGCTGATGATTTGATGCCATCAATTACTTTTGTTTCCATGATTACGTCCAGGTATGGGAGGTATGGAACTGGTTGCATGCTACCTAAAGTCCCAGGGTGCGCTTCTGTCCCGCACGCTTAGCTACGAAGGTGCTAAATTTGAGTTGGTTGAAGCAGAGCTAGGCAGTAATGATGTTGAAGTCTACAACCACTCTGCAGTATTATGGCAGGTCGGCTCACCGCTTGTTGCATACACATGTGCTGCTCATCACCACCGTATTTTTATTCTGCTTGATGAGAGTTCCCCCAATTAGCTTGAGATTGATCAACTACTACTCCATTCCTGCTACGCACATCTGTTTTCAATGTTCTCATCTTTTTTTCTCCTTCAGGACTTATACAAGACGTACATTGCCATGCTGAAGGCGGACAGCCTCTATACAATTGTCAGTTCTTCCCCTTACATGGAAACACTAATATGACACTCGTTTTAAAGCCTATTGTATTCTAATATCACATTCACAGTGCAAAACACAGACTCATAAACCGGTATCGCCTGAGACCCGAGACGAGGTCCTTTTTCATATGAAGTTCACGAAAGTGCCATTTCAGTGGTTTAATCATCACCATATTATGTTGTTCCTGAATAGGATTATTGTTTTGATGGCACCACGGTAACGGAGATGGAGGAAAAAACTGAGCGATCTGAAAATGTGAATAGAATAGATTTGTGTACCCTACTCCCCTAACCTTGGTGGCCGTGACCTTGGCTTGTCTATTCTTATGTACTGATTGACCACCTCCCTGCTTTGGCTACTCTTGTATTTCAAAGGTTTTATACATTGATCCAGTTAGTGCTAGGCCCGTCAAACAACTTCCAAAGCTACATATGAACATGCAGGTTTGTATATATTGTTTTCTTCCTGCTTGTTGCACATTGTCACTCACTCATTCTGGAATTGCTGTTCTCTCTGCATTATCTTAACATAATCCTTTTATAGTTCTGGTCTGGCCATTTACGCTTCTTCCGATCCCTCTGCACACTACTCAAGGTTTCTCTTGATAATAATGATCCTTCTCTATGTCCAGGAGTAGTGTGTCATGTTCTGCTCTAACTCTAAACGCTACTAAATCCTTTGTAATTGTTTCAGATTCCTGCCTGTCTTCGCGAGGCCAGGAATGCACTTGCAGCTGGACATTGTGTGGTCATTGGACTGCAGGTGATGACAGTGCTTCCTAAACTGCTTATTTATGATGATGCATGTGTGTGGTGTTTGTATGCATTATGAATATATCTCAATACACCATTTTCTACATTGTGTTTAGGGTACCGGTGAGGCCAATCTCAAAAATTCCATGATGTCTCAGGTAGAGTAGATTCTTAGTAACTCAGCATATATGATGATACTCATTGACCTTTATCTTTCACGTTGCTGCTGTACTTTACTGTCTTATCTTTATAATACACTATGTGTGTGGATACAAGACGTTGCCGAAGGCCTTATTTGTCGCACTTGCCCATATACCACCACCACCATCCCAAGCCACATCAGGATAACAACAATATCCATAAAATTGTATTTGTAACAATATTTCGTCATCCTAACATGGCAGGGAGTTAGTGGTTTTGGAAGGTCAACGCTAATGGGAGATAATGCAGAAGGGGAGGATGAGGATGTGGTGAGTCCCTGGCTTTCATCGTTATATTGAAACTGTTCATCTATTTAAAAAAATACCAATCTAAACACGTCCTTTTTCAGGGTTTGCTTTCCAGTCCACAGGAGACCATTAAACAGCTAATCCGAAGGGTGAGTAAATACCACACAGCATTTCTTACTATTAAACTTCACCCCAACCTCTAGTTGTTGTTGTTCTAACTAATGTACTTCACATGCATCGTCGTCCCCCCGTTCCCCATTCTGATGGCCCGTAACACATGAACGAATGAAGATTTTTTGGTATCCAGGGTTGCATCTGTCTAGAAATGAACTAAATGATGTACGTAGCAATGAGAAAACTGTAATAGTTAGAAAAAAGATCCTTCTTATACTTCACAATGTATGATCCCTCTACATGGAGAGAGAATAGTTGCAAGTCAAAATGTCAAGACGCGCATGTGTCAGTCACGGGTGAACCGGTAGTAAATTCTGAGATTGTCATCACTGCTGCATGAAAAGCAACAGCGACAACAATCCCAGAATGGGAGTAGATGTATGCACCTAACGTATATGAGAGTGTGTATGTAAAAGTAGTCATCTTATCATTCTATTGGTTAAGTGTTTTTCTCTCTTGTCGCGTAAAGGTAAATGATGGAGGCCTTCAAACCACCGAAGAGAGTACTAAAGTATGTGTACTGTATACACATTTTGGTTGTTCTTGTAGTGTTAGTGGGAGAGAATGATTGATGTCTGTAGGATTTTAAAATTGATGGACCTGACAGACTGATTGTTGTAATTCGTCAAAGTTTTGATTGGCATATTATGCTGGCATCATGATCAGTTGTAGGGTTTGTCAAGTCAATGGTTAGGGAAATTTCAAGTACTACTCTGAACCTCAGTCGATGATAATGAATGTAGAGATGAATGGCTGAGAGTTAACTGTATTTATATCCCCGTATTCCCGTAGCAAACGGGAGATTGTGAGGGTGAAGAGTTGGATTGTTCTTCTGCAGATGATGAAAAGCTGATCAATGTTATGCAGTGCTATAAAGAACTCATGGTAATACTATTGGTAGTATTACATTATACCATGGTGCAACATGGAAACGATGGACCGACCCCACTCACCAAACGGTGTATATATATATATATATATACCCTTTTTCACATGCTACGCTTCTCACAGAGGCGCGTAGATGAGCTTCGTCTTGGTGGTAACCCATTGGATGTCATCTTTGAAGAGCTGGTTGGTATATTTCTGGGTTATTCATTGTAATTGTTTATTCGACTTATTTTTCAAGGATTTAAAATTGACTGCGTGAGAGCCATAAATGAAAGATCTTTACTTTTTTTACTACTCTTTTTCTCGGTCTATTTACTCTACTGCTGCTGATCTGTAGTTAGTGATATATCATCCATGCATAACCCCATTGAATGTACTTTTAGTAGCCCAGATCATGACTACAGTCCTCCTCCTTGCTTGTTAAAATGTATTTCTGATCATGGATCGAATTATTCACCACCCAATTTCAATTTTTAGGGCGGGGAGAAAAATGTTGCAGAGCTAACAGGACGGAAGATAAGGTATGGCATATAATTATTGCTGTGCAGCAACATGCAGATACAACACGATAGATAGATAGATAGCTTTCTATGTTCCCGGGTTTATATCTCATCATGGTAGTATCACTAGCTCAGTATTATTTCTACCTACGTTAGTTATATATGCATATACTACGTAGCATTGATAAATCCTCCTGTCTCATGCATTAAATAGTAGGATTGTGCTGCAGTATATCACCCCCATCCTATTTCAACTTCTTAACTATTCTATCCAATGCTTTATTTTATGCTTGGTGCTGATCTGTAGAATGGAACGTCGAGTGGATGGCCGATTGCTCCCTACCCGGCGCAATGCTCATAATGAAGAAGTAAATACAACATTCTCCTGTCATAAACTACCATAATGCTGCACAGAGTTGTTGTTGTTGTTGTTGTTAACATATCCTTACTGCGTATCATGTTCTGATACCCTTAGTCGACTCATCTGATGCAATGTGTTTCATATGTAATCCATTCTCTTATTCCTCGCTTAATAAATGAACACTCATGTCAATTGCATATATGAATCTTTAAGGCCATGGAAATCCAAAATATCCTTGAAAAGAAAAAATTTATGGTGAGAAGAAGCAGAAGAACATTCCATCTCGCAACGAACCATTTAAAAAAAATGAATGGCTGTAGTCATCTCACAGCAAGAATATATGAATGAATGATTTCTATCTATCTTCCTCTTTTTCGTATGAACCACAGGATGGTGAAAAACTTGTGTGCATAATCTCAGAAGCAGCCTCGGCTGGTGTAAGTTTACAGGTATTATTGCATGGATTTGTTTGAAATTGAATACATGTGCTGCTCAGACAGGTCTTTAAGATTAAATGCGTCATCGTATTACTCTCTTCCCATAACAGGCAGACAAACGGGTTGTGAACCAACGTCGGAGGGTGAGTGAGAGTGATTAGGGAAAGAGATTTTTATTATCATGAGCGTGGCAGTATATTCGTATATGCATATATGCTCACACCAGTGCAAAAGTGTGCACGTCCCTCTGTTAACGTTTTTGTTGTTTGTTTTCAATCATTGCTTCCTTCCCAGGTACACATCACGGTCTGTCAGAAGATAGCCTACTTCAAAATGCATTTCTTCTGTCCCATAAGTGTAGTAGTAGTAGTAATACCCTCTAACTCTCATGATGCTGAACCTCTTGTCGCTGCCCAAACCATTTCAGCTAGAGCTACCGTGGGAGGCTGACAGGGCCATTCAGCAGGTGTATTATTATTTAACTAGGATGTTTGGATCAGTCAGTAATATATGGTGGCTATAACGCATCTGAACTACTATTGACTGACTGACTGACTACTCAAAAAAATTGCTTTTGTTTTGGATGTTTCCAAATACAAGCTGGGAA
>PJEL010004040.1_pt1 | contig 12271 bp, 6 predicted proteins | sample 1853271 | NCBI WGS metagenome assembly PJEL01 (sample SAMN08108733, study PRJNA415343) | Invertebrate metagenome, whole genome shotgun sequencing project. | host: Globobulimina | place: Sweden: Gullmar Fjord | collected 2015-08 | reverse complement strand
AGCCAAGATACTTTAATAGTTGTTGGAGGCTGTTTTTCATTAGAATCTGTTGAAAAATTAAAAAAGTACAATGCCGTTTTTCTTGCACTATCGGAATTCTCATGGACAGATGAGCGGCACACGTTAATAAAGGCAGGCGAACCTAGGTAAAGTCAACTGCTAGAAGTCGTTTAAAAGGACAAAAACAGTTGGCTTTTAACGAGTCGTTACGAACGTCAGGAAATGGCACTGAGCCGAACTTCGACAAAGAGCGAATTACGGACATTGAGCTAATCTTCATTGTTAAATAATATTATGCTATACCATTATAATGACTCTTTATTTTATAGGGATTTGAAATAACAAATGATGAGAACTTTTTTATTGTGTTGCAGTTTAATCATTGCGACGTCTGCTTATGGAAATATGCCATCCTATTTCAACGAAGACATTGATAGCGAGTACAGAGAGCTGCTTAAACATGCGGACAAGATGCTTCCTCAAACGGATAAACAGCTAGCATACCTTCCTTCATTCTTTCCATTTAGTCTGTTGGATGTTCGCCCAACCAATTTCGTAAATAATAATGACAAGCAAGCCTTTGCAAATTTTAATTTTGGGGTATTAGGAAGTAGGTTCCTGAATATTAATAAGAAGCAACTTTCTAATTTGCCAAGCATCTCAATATGCAAGGAGCAAAAATGTAAAAAAGAACGAATTGAGCTGATAAAGCAGTTTTTAGTGGATTCAAAGAGTGAAGTTGAAATGTTGAGACAAAATACAAATCTTTATATTGTCCAGCAAACGGCACCACATGTTTTTCGCATAAATAACACGTTTTATAGTCCAACGCAGCTTATTACCTACTACCCATCCAAACAAGCAGGATTTATCCCGTCAGGTGACTATAGGTTATCCAAGCCTGAAGAAGCTCCTAAAATGTTGGCATTATCTGAAGTTACTAAGGCTCTGAGAGAGGTGATGGCTAAGTATAATGTTGCTGCAATCACGAGAGTAAACGAAGAGAGTCTCAACATAATCTTTGGAGGTATAAGCGATAACCATTGGGGAATCGTAATTAACCATAAATCAACTATTCCAACTTCTGGTGATTATAGCCATATAGGTTTGGAATTCGATATTGTTCAAAAAGTTTCTGATAGCAGTTTTTACTATCAGACTAACTAATGGCTGTTATTGGCACTACCCAGCCACTCGGCAACATAAAATATTGATAATAATTGGTAAGGTATTTTACTGTGTCGGATGGCGCTTCGCTTATCCGACCTACGCAGGCACAAAAGAGTTACTAATATTGCATTAGGTTTTTGGTTGGTAGCCCCTGCAAACCACCAGATTAAAACAACAAGAAGCTGATTTAATTAAGCTATTTCATTAATAAAAATACCCAGTGTAACATGTGGTGTAACAAAAAATCATTGTCAGCCTATTTTGCTCTTTTCACAAATGTAAGTAATCCAGGTTGTTTATTTCCTCTTAAATATAGCCAACCCGAAGATTAGTAATGTAATTATAGTTATTAAAAGACCAGTAGCTTTGATCGAATAACTATTTTCTATTTGGTTATCATTTGAACTTACCTTAGCTAGCTTCGCATCACTTACTAAATCAATAGTGCCTTCAGCTTCAATATATTTTGATTGATAGTAAGGGTTTTCAGTATCGTTATACTCATCTAAATCGTAAGTACCATCATATACATCACCCATATACTGTTCGCTTTTGTCCTGCTTAGTAAATGTATTAGAACTACCCGTAAGGTTATCCCTATCTGAATAATGGGGATCGTAAATGTCGCTGTCATAGCTATTACTGTCATTGGAATAGGATGTATTTCCTGAATCCCATTCATATTGCCTAACTCTTGTACCATCAGCACCTGTATATGGGTTTACATTCCCTCTAGTTGTCCAATTATTGTTAATTGAGCTATCTGGTGCTGATCTGTAATGAGGTTTTACATATGTTCCATTTTTTTTATAGTAACCTTTAACTTTTACATCTTTTGCTATAGCAACAAAAGAAAAGACTAGCGAAAAAACGATAAACAACTTAAATAATAATTTTATATTCAACTACATTCTCAACTTACTTAAATAATGCTCAAGTCAGACTTAATATCTCGTAGCTTAATTACAACAAGCTCTCACATGATGGACATTTGATATTCAATGGTTCCATTGGCTTTTGTGAGTGGTAAGTCCAATAGTCCCCATTTTTAATTAATCTAGTATCGCACCTATTACAATGGTTATATGTAGTAAAGTGCTTACATTGATTACATTCATACCACGCAGATTTGATTCGGTTATTATTGTTATTTTCTATTACTATTAGATCGTGCGATCCACAAGCTATACAGAAATTATGTGATTCAACATCATCAACCTTGCCATTTAGTGTATTATTTTCAATACCATACTGTAGGAACATTCCTACCATACGCTGAAATTCATCTAAGTAATTCAGCCTTTCAGTAGGGTTAGCACAAATAGCACCGTATTGATGAAAATATTCCTTTCTGCTTTTATCCCAATCAAATAAAGCTAACTCGCCGTAATAACTATTATTACCCCATGACTGCGGAGATACTTTTTCAGTAATTGCTGATTTAACAGGGTGAATAATAAAAACTGTATTTCTGCCTTCTTCACTATAATCTTTATCTTTATATAGCTGCTTTACAACCCCAGAAATCCCTCCTGCTTTTTGAAGTACAGAGTTTGAGTAAAACTTTGCATCCATTACAAAACGCTTTTTATAATCCTCACCATTTTTTCTAGTAAAAAACACGTCCATCACAAAGTCTGGCGTTTTACCATTTTCAAGCATTGGTTCGTAACTAAGTTTAATTTTTCTTTTTAAGCTATCGTTTTCAAATATCAAACTTTGATAATTTTGTTTAGTTTCAATAATATTTATAAGCTCTTTTTTCCAGTCATCCGTTGGTGTATAGCCATAGTTTTGGACTAACACTTTTATCAATTGAAGTAAGCACCAACGTTCATAAAGAAGAGGCATATTAATCAAACCTATCTCTTCAATTTTCTCAAGAGACAGTAACAAATCATCATCAGTTAAACTCGTTAACTCGCGTATCTTTTTATAACCAGAATGAATAAATTGATAATCAGGGTTTTGTACGAATGTCATTGAGTTAGGAAAAATTGAAGATGCTTTAACGCCCATACTCTTTAGCTTTTTTATTGCCGCTTTAAATTTGAGTAATTTAGGTTCTAGGCTATTGAATACAATCCCTACATACTTTTCTTGGGTAGCGTAAAAATCTAGTCGCTTTTGAATTGAGCGCTTTTCACGCTCTTGCTCGGCTAGCTCATTCTTAGTAAGTTTTTTTACCCAGTTATTATGATTAAAATGGACAGCTTTGCTTCTTTCTGCCTTAAAACTTTCATGTCTTTGCGTTAACTTATCACCACCCACTATTTTTATTTTACTCATACTTATTAACTCATAAGTATGCCAGTACTTACCATTTGAAAACCCACTTTTATATTTCAGGTTTCCCATAATTTTGTATTCAAAGCCCTGCTCTAGCAGATTAAAAAAAAATGGTTCACCTTGCCTTAAAAACACATTTTGAGTGGCAACTTCAGTCTCAAACCAATTATCGCTATATTCATTTTTAATCGCTAAAAAACAAGAATCACCGCCCTTTGTCATTGAGCCAATTTTTAAAAAACATACTGAAGCATTTTGCTCTTTTGAACCATATCGATTAAATAATTCGAGCTGCTTTTGTAAATTAGCTGATAAAAAATTTTTATTAAAAGAATCTCTTAGCTTTTCTAAGTCTTTTTTTACTAAATCTTTATCTATCAGTTTATCTTCAACAAATGCTTCTAAACGTGATCCTAGTTTTAGTACATTAGATTCATAGCGTTTCGTTTTATTTTGAGAAATCACAACTAATTGCTTTATAATTTTATACAGCCGCTCAAGCACATAAAGAATATAGCGATTTTCAGGAACATTATAACTTGGCTCTGTACTTCGGCTTGTAAGAAGCTTGCTACCTCCTTTTGTAGCTAGTTCCATAAAAGTACGATTAACTGGTTTTACAGCCTTTCTTGGCTTTAGAGTTTGAACTTCTCTTAGCTCAGCCTTGGGATTTTTTAAAATATTTTGACAATGGGAAAGAAGGTTATTAATCAGTGTAATTGTATCTTGTGTAACTCCACCCTCGTTAACTGTTTTCCCCTTACCTTTTACGTAACTTTGCTCGTCTAAAATCAACTCCCATAAGTCACTTTTAAAGTCAGCTAAGTAAGTGTCTAGCTGTTCTAAAGTAAAATCATACGATCCAATATTTACTTGGCAAACTTCGTGGGCTAAATAAACTTTTATACTTCCAGCGGTTCTATGTGCCTTCCCTTGCCAGCGCTTGCTTTTACTAGACCAGCTGTCAGCTTCTATCCACCATTCTTTGAGGGTTTCTGTATCAACCACCCTTTTTAAGGCAACTTTGTCATCAGCACCATTTATAAAGTAAGGTTCGGCTGTACTTGTTTTTAGAAATCTAAACGCAAGCTGTCCGCATTCAATGCCCTCAGTTTTTGGATATATAACCGTGCTACAAATATACTTGTCTACTTCATACTGACAATCTAAAGGCAACAGCGATTCAGTAATGCCCAATACTGTGTTCTTGTCATACCAGGTAATATCAATATATCTAGCTTCAAATTCAGCTTTCATTTTTATGCCCAGTAATTAACAACACCGTCATTATCTTTCGCGTTATTAATAATTGATTGTAATGCCACGATACTCGAAAACTCTTCATCCATATTTTCATGGCTTTCTAATATTTCTTCTAACAGCGGTTTTAAAACCCTATTAAGTAAATCTAACTTGTCAGACTTGTCCGACTTTTTATTACCATCGAAAGTAAACTTAGGCAGTACTTTATGAATAATGAAATTATTAATAGCCTGCTCTTTGTCTTCATTTACATCTTTAAAAAGCGCCAGATAATTAAGCCCCTGCCTAATCGTTCGCATACCAAATTCAACACCTAAAGGATAAAAGAATCGGCTATTTAGTTCTTTAAACTGTATACAAAAGTCATCATTCACAGAGTATTTAGGATATGGCGTTCTTACACCTAGCTCATCTATATTAAATACAATTGGCAGCGTTACATCTTCATAATCATAAGAGTCTATTTCACGAATAATCTTATCCCAATCACTCAGTAGTGGGCTTCTAAACTTCATTATATGAGCGCGATCTAAAATTTTAGGAGACAAATAGTGTGTTGTTTCATCAATATTAATTGCGCCAATAATACGAACATTAGAAGGGATAGTTATAGACGACGGAGTACTAATTACACCTGAAAGCATGCGCCTAATGTCACCGTGGTATTTTATAAGGGAATTTTTATCACTAAAGCCGAATGCGCGTTTCATTTCATTGTTAACATCTTCATCTTGCATAAGCGCTATAAAATCGGTAATACCATTTTTATTATATTTTTCTTTAGCCCCAGTAATAATAGATACAACGCCTTTAAGCTCAGCTAATACATGCGATGCTTCATCATCTGAATAAAGTTGAATCTCAGGTTTTTTACTTCTTTCTTCAAGCTTTGATAAAAAATCAGCAAAATAGTATTCAACCCTCGCTAAGTTCATTTCATCCAAACAAATAAAATAAGGAACCTCTGGGTTTTGCTGAGCCTCTATTAATGCTTCAAGAAACGGAGTTGCTAAATACTTTTTTTCTAAAGGATTGTAATAACCTAACAAATCCTCAGAGCTAGTCCAATTCGGCTTTACCGGAATAATAATAGATTTACCGCCAACAGCATCAGCAAACGAATTAACCAAATTAGTTTTACCTGAGCCGGAATCCCCCGCTAAAATAATTAAGTCATTACTTCTGATAAGGGTAAGGTAATTTTCAATAATATGGCGGGAATAAAGTATATCGCGCTCTTTGAGATAAGCTTGAATATAAGATACCGCTTGCTTGTAATCACCGTTTAGGTGGTCACTAAACTCAATATGTTCAGGTCGCTCACTTACTTTAGTAATATTAGAAACGAAACTATTAAATTCATCATCATCAATAAACTCAAAACTCTTTAAAAAAACAGCCTTTTCTTCTATAAATGCTTTTAGCTTTTCTATTTTTTTAGCCATGCTTTCCTCGACTTTTCGATTCCTTACTACCATCGTTTCTAGCTCAGCTTTACTCACGGAAATGCTCTGGCTAACGTTTTCTTTATCTTCACTTAACTGTTCATATTCAAGAGCGAGCCGTTTTAAAACGTCGTCTAAGTCATCCACCTTTTTCTGACTCAGCCCTTGCGCCTCTTCAAGCTTTTTAACCTCTTGTTCTGTCTGTGCCTTGGTAGATTGTAATGACTGATTTAAAGCATCTATTTCTAATTCTATTTGCTCTTTAGTCTCTTTAACTTCAAGATCATACACGGCTTTGCGTATTAACGTATTTTCTGAATCTTCAACAATATTCTGGCGCTCAGATTGAGATAAGACACTTGTTAAATCAGTCAACTGCTCTACTGTATTTTCATCTACGGCGAGCAAAAAGGGATTATTTTTACTTGCTCTTTGCCTTGGGGACGCTAATACAAGCTGACATGCAACTATGACCTTTTTATTACTTCCCAAGAAAGCTTTTGCCATTGCAGGGTTTAAAAACACACCGGACTGTAAATCATTTGAACCCGACAATGGGTATTCTATTGTTTGGTTACCCGAAAGGGTTTTAGCATTACGAACTCCAGCCCAGCTACCGGCTTCATTCATGTTTAACTCACCCCAAACATCAATTTTTTTACATGTTAACCCCCAACTCTCATAGAGCTTTTGGTATAACTCATTATCAGCCAGATCCTTTACAACATTGAGGCTATATACAGTACTTGGATCAGCCATAGCTAAATCGCCTGTTCGACTATGGCGTCGGTGAGGTGAAATTTAGTGGTTTGTGCGTCGGTTAAACGAGCTTGAAGTTGGTCGCAAAGTGCAATTAATTCATCGACTTTAGCGACTATACGGTGTTGTTCCTCTAATGGCGGTAGCGCTACCCTAATTTCTCGTATAGTCGTCATTGATAAGCTAGGTTGAGCTGTTGACTTCATTGATTTGAACAATTCAGCTTTACCTGCGGGGCTATTTAAATAAATACAAAGAAAGTGAAGACTCGTGTTTGAATATGGCTCTACTTTAGCTACATTAGGAGCGAGATGCCAACGCTCTTCTTTATCAAATACACAAACATCGCCTATACCAGCACCAATAAACGTAATTAAGAGCGAAGGACGATCTAAAGCACTTCTGGGAAGCTGTGATGAAATCTCTGAATCAATGTACTTTAGATTATTTAAAGCTGGTTTAAATGGGCGAACATTTTGTGCTCTAATAACAGGAACCTCACCTTTATCTGCTAGCTTGAAGTATTTGCTATATTCAAAGCCTGCTAATTTAGTAACAAATACTAAATCATTTAATAATGGTGTCTCCCAAGAGGCTGGAACTTTAAATGCTAGCTCTCCATCTATAATTACCTTCTTTGGCTTCTGAATTTCTTTATCTTTAACCCTTTTTGATTGGTGGGTACGTATTCGAGTCATTAACTCGGTTATGGGTTCGTCGTTTGGGTTTTGTGGGACGAGTTTGCCCATTACTGCTAGTTGTAAAATGGTTTGTTTTAGCGTGTCGATGCTGGCGGTGGTGGTAAATAGCGTGTCGAAGTGCTCGCTTAAACGTTGCCAGTTTTGTTGAGACTGTGCTGTGGCTTGTTCGGGTGTTACGGTTTGCTCTGGTGCTTTCAGCAAAGCCTCTAACAGCACTTCAACTAATGTTTGGTGTGCCGTAATACTTTTTTCAGTTTGCGCCTCAAGCGTATCACACAAGCTCATTAGCTCTTCAACTTTAGCGACGATCAGGTGTTGTTCTTTTAAAGGTGCAACCGGTGCTACAACATTAACAACTGAACTTGTATTAAGCTCCACTTGTTTAGTTGAACCTGAAACCAAAGCATTATCATGATTAGGTTCTATTCTTGATTGAATACCCGGAGCCATGATAAAACACCAAAGGAATTGACTATAAACATTGAGGGGTCTAATAACAGTTACATGAGAATCAGCAACTAATGTTTGTTCTGCTATATTCCCTATAACGTTGGCTCGACCAACGGTACCTGTACCCGTTGAATTCCAAAGTATATCGTCATTTAAAAGGTACCTTTCAGGTTGGTAAGCACTAAGGCTTTCATCAGTAACATACCTAGCTACATCAAGATTAAAACCTGTATTTTGAACACACTTCTGAGAAATAACTCTAACCTTACCAGACTCGGCATATTTAGGCCCTTTACCTCTCTGTATGTATGAAGTTAAATCTTGTAACCTTGACCACTCCCATCCTTTCGGTAATTCAAACGCTTTTTCATCTTCACTAATTTCTGGGAGTGCTTTAGGCTTTTTGATTTTTTTATCTTTTACCAATTGCGCTTTTTCAGCGGCTATTCGCTCAAGCAATACTGACGCCGGTTCGTCATTTGGATCTTGTGGCACTAATTTGCCACGAACTGCGAGTTCTAAAATAAGCTCACGCAGTTTTTTAATGCCATGAAGCGACACCTTTTTCGATGAACCGCGCCCTGATGACGACTTTTGCTCTATGGCCGTCGTCCAAATATCAAGGTGATCTGTTATTAGCTGCTCTGCGATTGTGTTCGGTGCTTTAGTCTCAGCCATTACTTGCCCTCAACATCTTTAGACAGCGCCGCTGATAATATGCCTTTAAGCTGGTCACGCAGTGCTTGTATGTCGGCTTGCTGCTTTGAGTAGTCAGATAGTAGCTCTTGCGGGTCGTGGCTGATTACTTCGCCTACATGCGGGTTTTTAATGTCGAGGTTGTAATTACGGGCAATAATATCGTCGATTGATACTTTCCAGGCTTGCTCGGTCTCTGTTCGGCTTGCAAAGCCGTCTGCCTCATTGCCCCACCATTCAAGTTCGGTTTTAAATTCTTCAAACTTCATTGGCTTGGTTTTGTTGTAGTTTTTAACACCAGCGGGGTAAGGGTGCTCGTAAAACCACACGTCTTTTGTTGGTGTGCCTTTGGTAAAGAATAGTATGTTGGTTTTAATACCGGTATACGGGTTAAACACGCCATTGGGTAAGCGTATTATGGTGTGTAAGTTACATTCCTCTACCAATAGCTTTTTAATTTTGGTTTTTACACCTTCACCAAACAAGGTGCCATCGGGCAATACTACCGCAGCGCGGCCTTTAGTGTTGAGCACTTCTATAATGAGCTGTAAGAACAAGTCGGCTGTTTCGCGAGTTTGCATGTCGCTTGGGAAGTTTTTCTCTATGCCGTCTTCTTCAGTGCCGCCAAACGGAGGGTTGGTGATGATTACATCTACTTGGTCATCCCAGCTTGAAAGCGGTTTATTTAGGGTATTACCGTGTTTAACTTGTACCGGCACCTCAATGCCGTGAAGCATCATGTTGGTAGTACACAGTAAGTGCGGGAGTTGTTTTTTCTCTACGCCGTGTATTTGCTTTTGTAATATTTGGTGGTCGTCGCCCGATTTAACATAGTTTGCTTTTACGTGGTCGAACGCACACGCTAAAAAGCCACCGGTACCACAGGCAGGGTCCATAATAGACTCGCCTAGTTTTGGGTCGGTTACCGCCACTATAAATTTAGTAATGGCGCGCGGGGTATAAAATTCGCCCGCGTTACCTGCGCTTTGTAAGTCTTTTAATATTTGCTCGTACAGGTCGCCAAATAAGTGGCGCTCTTTTGAGTCGGTAAAGTCTATTTCGTTTAGTTTATTAATAACCTGACGCAATAGCGTGCCGTTTTTCATGTAGTTAAAGGCATCGCTAAACGCTTGGGTAACTACATAGCCGCGTGGGTTTTTATCTATGGGTGTGGTTAAGTTTTTAAGCTCTGGGAATAGCTTGTCGTTTACAAACTCTAAAAGCTCATCGCCAGTTATGCCTTCGTTGTCGGCTGCCCAATTGCGCCATAAAAATTGCTCAGGGATTGGCTCGCGGTAGTCGTCTAATTCAAGCTCTAGTTCTTCCTCTTGTGCGTCGAATACTTTTAAAAATAGTAACCACGACATTTGGCCAAGGCGTTGTGCGTCGCCATCCACACCGGCGTCTTTACGCATAATATCTTGAATTGATTTAATAGCTGAACTGATAGACATAGTATTCTCTTGTTTGATTATTTTTATAAACAGCGGCTAAAGGCAAATATGAAAGCTGTTTAATTTAAATGGTTTAATGCTTTGCTGTAGCTAATACATCGCGACAGCAAACATAAATTTAGGCTGTTTTAGGCGCTGGCATTTGGTAAATTTCGGCCTCGAGCTCTTTAAGTGCTTTCTCATATTGTGGTTTGCCACCAAAGCCTTTTTTTACTATTTCACTTAGACTGCCAATTTCGTTAAACGGCGCTACTTTAAGCGCTTGCATAGATTCGATTTCTTGCACGCCTACATCTGCGTATTTTAACAGAAGGTTCTCAAGTACGGTGTGTGCGGTACCCGAATATTTAGTGAAATAGTTACGCTTTTGTACGTTATCTGCGCGCTCTTTACGGGTAAGGGGTGGTTGGTCGTAAACTACATGGCAAATCATATCAAATGGGTCCATGTCTTTGCCGACTTTTTCCTCAAGCGCTGACCAAATAATGCCTTCTTCGGCAAGCTCATCTATTACGGCTTGTTTACGGTCTGACTCATTCCAACGTTTTATAAAGTCGTCGAGTGAGCTGTATTGCTTGCTCATGGTTTTACGGGTGTAATCTATAAATGACTCGGTAACGAGTTTACCGTCGGTATCGTAATACTGGACTCGCTCTGCCACTTTATTAACGGTAACACCTGATACGCGGTACTTAACCATTTTGTTAGTTTCATCGTCCCATTCGCCATCAAGCGTACCATCGCCTTTAGGGTCATTTATGGTGTCGTTGTTGGCATCTGTTGTATCGTCAGTGGTTTGGTCGCCGAATACGCTATCAGGCTGCTCTTCGGCAGTTGTATCGTCTTGTGACTCAATATCAACGTCTTCGTTTTCAATGTCGGTGGGCGTTACCTTTATTACTTTTTCTGGCGTGCCATCAAAGCGTTCATCGGCAAATAACTCAGTGGCTTTTTTAAAGTCGAGTATGGTAAACCACAGCTTGCCGTAGCGGTCGTCAATACGGGTACCACGACCAATAATTTGTTTAAACTTGGTCATTGATTGTATGTTCTGATCAAGCACTACTAGCTTACAGGTTTTAGCGTCTACCCCTGTGGTCATGAGTTCTGAGGTAGTGGCAATTACTGGGTATGGGCGTTTAGGGTTTATAAAGTTGTCGAGCTGGCCTTTGCCTAGTTCGTCATCGCCGGTGATCTTCATTACGTATTTATCGTTTTTAGCCATTTGCTCTGGGTTTAAGTTGGCAATGGCGCGGCGCATACGTTCGGCGTGATCTATGTCGTTACAAAACACGATGGTTTTAGCCATAGGGTCGGTACGCTTTAAATAGTTGGTAATGGTTTCGGCCACTAGTTGTGTACGCTCGTCTATGACCATTGTGCGGTCAAAGTCTTTTTGGTTGTATATGCGGTCTTGTATTACTTCACCGTTGTTATCAACCTGCCCTTTTGTTGGTCGCCAGCCTTGTAGATCTACATCAAGGTCGACACGTACCACTTTGTATGGTGCTAAAAAGCCATCTTCTATGCCCTCTTTAAGGGAATAGGTATAAGCAGGGTCGCCAAAGTAATCGGTGTTTGATACTTCTTCGGTTTCTTTGGGTGTTGCGGTTAAACCGACCTGTGCTGCGCCTTTAAAATAAGTAAGTATTTCGCGCCACGCGCTATCTTCACTTGCGCTACCACGGTGACACTCGTCAATAATAATAAGGTCGAAAAAGTCAGGGTCAACTTGCTTAAACGCCTTTTGAGATTCTTCTGGCCCTGTTAACGCTTGATATAGCGCTAGGTGTATTTCGTAAGCGGGGTCGATTGTTCTGCCGGTAATTTTGGTCATTGAAGTACCAAACGGCTGAAAGTCATTAATACGCGTTTGATCGACCAATATGTTGCGGTCGGCTAAAAATAATATGCGTTTTTTAGCGCGTGATTTCCATAAGCGCCAAATGATTTGAAACGCGGTATAAGTTTTACCGGTGCCGGTTGCCATAACAAGGAGTACGCGGTCTTTACCTGACGATATAGCCTCTACTGTTTTATTAAT
>PJEL010004039.1_pt1 | contig 12274 bp, 11 predicted proteins | sample 1853271 | NCBI WGS metagenome assembly PJEL01 (sample SAMN08108733, study PRJNA415343) | Invertebrate metagenome, whole genome shotgun sequencing project. | host: Globobulimina | place: Sweden: Gullmar Fjord | collected 2015-08 | reverse complement strand
AAACCGCTAAACGATCTTCATCCTCCCAGCGATGTACCATTACTACAGATGAAAACTCTTTTCGTATATCTGCATGGGTAATTAATAAAACTTGTCTTATTCCTATCTCAGATAACTTTCTTTGAATTAGAGCATGAAGAGCGGTTCTATTTGGTTCATCTAAAGCACCATCAGGTTCGTCTATTAGAAGATGCTCACATGAAACGCCTCTACACGCTCGTGGTAAGGCAGACAATCCAAGACGTGCTCCTAGTGATAAAAGAACTTTACCCCCACCAGAATCTAAATCAAAGCTGCTCTTGTTACCAGCATCTTCAACCTCTAATCTAAGTTCGTCACGCCTTCTCTTTTTTCTTGGAGTACCACATGATCTACAGACATGTTTACGTTCACCTTTTTCAAAAATTTCACCACATGCTAAACAAGCAGTTTCCCAATCCTTTAGTTCCCTAGTTGGTGAGAAAAATACTCTTAATGGAGTATTTAAATCAGAGAGAACTCTATTCATTTCATCCTCAGCTATACCAAATGCATTTTCTAATTCTCTACTTGGAATCCCAGATGCACCAAAAGCGTATGATGTCCAAGCTAATAATCGAACCTGTTCTCTAACAATCTTTCTTTCATCTTCTATTTGAACAAGCTCATAAGCTGCATTTTCTGTCTCAGCTGATTTTGCTTTAGCAGATGCTAACTGATCACTTATTTCCTCCAATTCATCTGATTTTATCTCTTCAAATTCAACGGCATGATCATAATTTCCTTTTGCATCACCTTTATCAACTGGTATTTCTTCAATATCACTTTTAAGTTTTTTATAAAGAGTCCCATACTCTCCTTTACCATGTTTACATTTCTTTTCAAACTCATTTGCATCAGAACATTTTTTATCTTGCTCCTTAAAAAGCCTCAGAGCCTCCTCAACCGTTATTTTCTTTCTTAGCTCTGATAACTCATCTTCTTTATCCTCTAACGATTTAAGTACTACTCTGCTCTTTTCAGCGGCAAGTATTAGTTGTTCTTCAAGTAAAGTTGCTCTTTCTATTGCTCTATTAGCAATTAATCCATCTCTTGTAATAATTTTAAAAATATCAGGATCACTTGCTACTCTATCACAATCTTGAAGTAATATTGGACAAATACCGGTTCTTGTTTTCTTTAGTTCATTATATTTATTTAATAAATCTGTTCTTGTTTTAGAATGATTTTTATTATCTGTATTAGCTAAACGAATATTGTTTTTAATTTCATTTAAATCATCTCTCATAGAAGCAATTAATTTTGAATTATCTTTATGAGTTTTTAAAAGTTTATCTCTCTTTTTTGCTTCGTCATAAACTCCTTTAGCTTTAACAAGAGTCATAGCACTTTTAACAGTTTTGTTATAAGCATCTTTAGCTTCACTAGCCTCATTCTCTTCACATTCAGTTAATTGCTCGATTAAATCAATACGACGCTGTTCATTTTTTTCAACCTCATCATATTTACTTTTTAATAATACTTTTAATTCAATAGCAGATTTAAGTTCATCTCTTGCTTTTAATTCTTTCGCTTTAAGATCCTCTTCGTTTTGTGCTATCTTATCAATATTTTCAAGAGCTAAGTTTGCAACCTCCTCACGTGTATCTAATTTTCTTAATTTAGATTGAGCTTTACCTAATCTTGTTTTTGCTAGATCAGCTCTAGGGATCCACCTATCTGTTTTAAACCAAGGAGATACTAACCTCCTCTTATCAGAAGCAGACATATTCATAAAAGAATGTATTTCACCTTGAATGAAAGCGTTTGTATTAAGATATTCATTATGATTTAAACCAAGAATTTCATTTTCTACAGCCTTCTGTAAATCTGTTTCAGATATCCTTGATCCATTTAATTCTCTTATTGGATCTCCAGAAGCAGTACGACCTCGCCTTAATAGCCATTTCCTATTATCTGAACTTTCAACCTCAAGTTCTGAAAAAGCATCTTCTTTCCCACGAGCTAATCTATGTGCAAAATCCTCAACAGACTTTCCTCTAAATTTTCCAAATAACGTATACATAGGAATATCAATCCCAATATAAGATTTACCAGCCCTGTTACTCTTAACATCGCTATCTTCATATTGAGCCATAATAACAGTAGGACCTTCTGGCAATTTTACATCCCATTCTCCAAGAAATGGTCCAGCGTTATTAACTAATATTCTACGATAAATCATTCGCTTTCACCCTCATCAGCTTGTCTTGCAATCTTAGCTGCAAATGAAATTAGATTAGGAGCATCCGTTGGATTTGTTTCCTCTGCAAATATATTTAAAGATTCCTCAAGAGTTAATGTAACGTCATGACGTTCATCCCTAGTAACTTTTTTTCTAGATATATGAACAGTAGGCACTTTGCAATAAATAGCTCCAGCGTCAAGAATAGCCTGCCTTAGAACATGTCTATCTACCTGAGCTGAAAGTTCTTCAGGTACAAATACAACCGGTTTAATTCTTGCTCCTTTTATTAATTTAGGATCTATAAAAAATACACCATTCCAGTCAGAAGAAAGTTCAAAAACTACTTCACGTGTTTTATCAGCGTTTAATTTTAAAAAACGATGTGATATTTCAATCTTATTATTTAATGATTTAATTTGATTTTTTAAACGCTTCATAAGAATTATTCACTTTCTTGTTCATACATAACATCTTTAATATCATTAAATTCCTGATGTATTTCATCAAATAATCTCTTACTAGCTTCCGAAGTAGTTTCATTAGTATGAACTGTAGTTGATCCACCAAATTCAACAGATAAAGGTTCAAACTGATTAATTTGATAAACACGTTTTATTGTACACCAAACTTTATCTTGTTCTATTTCCTGTTCTTGTTGTTCTTGTTTAAGTTTTTTTAATTTTTTTTCAGTCATTTTTACACTATTTTCCAGTTATATTAGAAATTATTACACCCTTTTGATCCAAAGCTTCACCGAAGTCAACATGTAAAGCAGAACCAACAACTGTTACTCTTTTCATCTCCTGAAATTTGTGAATGTGTCCAGCGTAAACTCGAACTAGATTTTTAGCATCTATTAATTTAGATGGAATCTGTAAACCGGTATCACGTTGAACAGTTTCATTATTACTCATCTTAGCTCCAGGAACTTCAAGATGAGAAAAAACGATAAAAGGTTTACCTCTAATTTGATCCAAAACTCTAAGTGAAAATTTAAATAAATATTCTTTAGCATCATATTTAGAATCTACAGTACGAGCCTCCCAATCTGTAACATGTGGAAGAAAAACAAGATAATATTCTTTATGATAAATAAACATAGGATTTGGAACTAAACGAAGTGTTTGTAAATTATTTTCATCTGTTTTAGAAATATAATTTATCACCGGAATAAAAGGAGTAAGAGCGTGAACATATCCTCTTGTTTGTTTATCGTGATTGCCTACCATTATAAAAGCATGACTATCTACTCTATTTTTAGCCCAATTAGCAACTTGAGTAAGATATTGTAAACCAGCAGCGTAAGAAGCAGGGCCAGGTCTAGATACATGGAATAAATCACCAAGGTCAATATATATATCTGGATTTTCATCCTTTAATATTTCAATAGTTTTATTAAGTAGTCTTTGCTGTTCCTCAAGTCGTTCCATTCCATCAGAAACTAGACCAAGGTGTTTATCTCCACTTACCATTAATTTCATGAGGGTAATTCACTTTTTTTAATTTTAATAGAATCATAGCGAATAGTTTTTAAAATTTTCTTTTCAGTTGAATCTAATTTAAATTTACCTTTTAAGATATTATTTATATTTCTAATATAAGCAATAGTAAATATTGTAATTTTTAATATTTTAGTATCCTCTTTAGGACAATCATGATCTAAAAATTCTAATATAGAATTTATTAATGACATTACTTCAAAAATATTAGCTGTTCCTATAGAATTACTTAAATCTGATTTATTAATAATATTACATAAGCGTTGGATAAATTCTATATTATTCATTAGTAAACTCCGAATTAAGTTCAGTAGCTAATATAGACCAATTGAGCTCACCATCTTCATTAATTTCTTTTAACCAAGTAAGATATTCTATTTTATTATTTGCTATTTTTTCTCCTTTATAGAAATAGCCACTACCAGCAACTTGTTTAACAATTTTTCTAGTTAATGATTCTTCTCTTACTTCTCTTGGAAAATCAAGACCAAGTGGATTTTTTTTACCAGAACCAACAGATGAATAAAAGTATGATAAATCATTAACATGAGGTCCCATAGAATTTTTTATTAATTCAATTTCATGTTTCTCACCTACTAATAATTTTTCTTTCTTCTTTTTCTTCTTTTTCTTATCACCTTCTCTATCATCTTCTTTATCAGATAATACCTCCTCATTTACTCTACTAGCGGCAGTTACTCTACAGATCCAACCTGCATCATAAATAGGAGCATTACCACCTTTAACAGTATATTTTTTCTGATTAGCCATTGCATCAAGTTTTACTCCTTCTCTTAATACAAAAACTAAAATTTCATCTCGCTCTAAAGTAGGTAATATTTTATCTAACCACTTAGAAGTTAAAAGAGCACGTAAAGGATACCCACGGGCACCTACTTCGCCTTTTAAAAGTTCTGCAAGTTCAGTTGAAGGAGTAAGTCTGTTAATTGAATCTATACCAATTGTTAAAAAAGCACCAGGTGGTATTTTACCATCATCTTTAGCTTTACGAAACTTAGATCTAAACGATTCAATCCCTTTTATACAAGCTTCATAAGTTTTTGGTTTAACATAAGCTATTTCATCCAACGAACTACAGATTGTAGAAAACCACTTTAAATCAACTGCTCTACATTCAGCATCTACAAACAAACCCCATCCACCCGTTACCCATGCATCATATAATAGTTCAGCTAACATAAGTGTTTTACCACCCTGACTTGGACCATGTAAGATCCCTAACATACCTCCTGCTATTCCACCACATTTAGTCGCCCTATTAAAAGATGTAAATCTAGTTGGGCATACCATAGGAGGAGGAACACTTGACCATAGTTGAAAACCGTCCAAGTTTTCAACAGCTTTTGATAGCTGTTTACTTCTCTTGGATAGTTCAGGTATTGAGGAGGATCCTTTACTTTCCTTACTATCAGATGAAGATAATTCTTTATCTGATTTAGTAGGATCCTCCTCAATTGATCTCTTTAATCTTTTTACTTTCTTTTGCATTAGAATGGATCATCGCCTTCAACGACAAATACTGCAGGACATCCAGGATGTGGGCATTTTTTAGCATCCTGATCTACTTTACCTTTACATGTAGGACAAACGTCATAATCCTCATCTTCATTTAGCTCAACAGCAGTTTCTGTTTTAGGTTCATCCTTCTTTGCTTTCTTTGATTTTTTAGCTTCAGTTTTCTCCTCTTTAACAGGAGCTGCTTTTTCAGCTGCTTCTGCTTTCTTCTTAGCGATTATTTCTGCTTTCTTCTTAGCAATTAAAGTAGCTTTTTTCTCCTCTTTAGTAAGTGGCTTTTCAGCAACTTCTTTAGCAGCTTTAAGAGCAGCTTCATCCGCTGCTTCTTTTTCTGCTTCTTTCTTTGCTTTTGCTGCTGCTTTTTTAGCAGCCTTTAAAGCTTTATCAACTTTTGCTTTTTCAGCAGCTGCTTCTTTTTCAAGTGCTTTCTTTTTAGTAGCCTCCTCTGCTTTAATCTCAGCGAGTGCTTCTGCTTCTAATTCAGCCTCAGCCTCTGCTTCAAGTTCAGCTAGTGCTTGAGCCTCTGCATCCTCATCTGAAACAGTCTCTACTTCAACCTCTGTTTCTGGTGCTGGATCTTCTGTTTCTTCTTTTACTTTTGCACTAGATTTAGCAGCAGATTTTTTACTTTTTCCTTTAGCAGCAGCTTTATTAGTCTTGCTATCTTTATCATCTTCAACGCCTTCCATCTCAATAACAAGACCTTCATAGATTATAGCTGAATTAATAGCTTTAACCATTTCAGAGATTGAACTTAATTCAATTTCAGATTCAATGTCAGGTGGTTCTTCATTAAGAATTTTCATTAATTCTTCATCTTCTGCAACTTCATCTGCATCACTTGGTCTAGCATTTGCAGAATACATATCTGAACCACGTTCGTCTTCATCATATTGTAGAATAAAAGGATAGGGAGTAATAAAAGGGCAACCTAATTCTTCACCACTTTCATCCATCTCAGATTCAATTTCTTTCATTATATCTGAGCCGAGTGATTTTGCTCCTGAAAAAATAACAGCCTTTAAATTACTAGGTCGTTTTTTCTTAACATTTTCAATCATTACAGCGACAGCTACAAAGTCATTTCCTACTTTTAAGCTCTTTTTGTAATCATATCCATCCCATCCTAAAATTTCACCTTTACAAAGTTCAACTTTATTACGACCGGTTCCAATGCAAAGGATATTTTCTTCGCCATCAATAGTATCATCTTCTCTAAGAATTTTACTTAGTAATGTAAAAGGACACTTTTCGAGATCAAATGGAACATTAAAAGGAACAGAAACAACTTTCGTTTTTCCATTTCCCTTTTTTCCCTTCTTTCCCTTTTTATCATCATCTTTATCATCAACGACTTTTGGGAACCAAATTCTTCGACGTGGTTTAATTTCGGTATCTGGATGAAATACTACCTTTGCTTTTGGCCTCCAATCCATCCTGTCCGCAGATTTATTTGATTTACTTGCTTCACGCAACTTAACCATTTTAGCGCGTGCTCGTTCTTTTCGTTGTTCTTTAGTTAACGCTGCCATTTTATTTATTCTCCTTATCTTTCCTCGGAATCATGTCCGCTGATATTCCACGCCTTCTCTCTATAAGATCAGACAATTTACGTAAGGATGCACCTCTTGATTCCCAAGCAGAATGCATCTGTTTACTCATATTTTTATTTCGTTTTAAATCAGTTTTGATTTTTATCCATTTTTTATAATCAGGAATATTAGCAATAATCCAATCCTCAATCATAACAAGAGTTATTTGACTAGATAGCCTTTTTTCCTTTTTATCATTCTCTAAAGATTGTCTTGTAATAACAGACCATCCAGCATAGGCGGATCTAAAATGAATTTCAAATTCATCATACTCCTCTATAGCAACTTGAAGAATCATTCCAGCCCTTCTAAGATTTGATTCAGCTTCATCTAAAGCTGTAAGAATTTTTTCTGGATTCTTTCTGCCACTATCTCCAATAGATAAATCATTTTCAAGTTTATCCCAAACAGTTTCAATATCTACATTTTTCAAACGTTGTCGAATAAATGAAAATCTTTGACCTCTTGATTTATGTTCATCAATAGCTGCTTGTGACGCTAATTTTTTTACAATTCTTTGTCTCATTCTTTTAACCTATATCCAAGATGTAAACAGATAGATTATTTATTTAATAAATTATTAAAAATTTTACTCCAAGCAGCTCTTTCTTTAGGATCTCTTGCCACCATCGTCCCTGCTTGATATTGAGGGCCACATTCATGAAGTGGAGCCATTAAACCAATACATTCTTGAGAAATAAATGGTATTGTTGTTTCTTGTTTAATTCCACAATTTCTACATTCAAACTCTTTTACTTTTAAATTATGAGTTTTACACCAAATTTTAAGTGGTACATCTGGATAAAGCATATTAACTATTCCCTAATCTACGAACACGTGGAGCATTTCTTAATTCTTTTATTTCAATATCACCAATTAATCCATTTTTATTTTCTTTAATCTGATCAATTGCCTTTTGAACTTTCTTAGGATCTTTCAACCATTTTTTATACCTCTCAACTAACACACGCCTTCTCTTACCTGTTGTAATTAAGAACCTCCTCCAGTCCTTATCTTTGTAAACAACCTCCAGAATACGCTGTGAGGCAGGAAAAATTACCCTATCCCAATAGTACTCCGCAGCATATACAATTTCATCATCTGCTTCATAATCATCACGTGTCACGCCATCAAGTTTTGGCTTAGTTGAAGTTACTATATACATTACTTTCATTCCAACATAAAATTCACGTCCATGATCTCTAATATATTCAGCGAGTCTAACATGAAGAAGTTGACTTTTATAACGGTCTGGATCTTTAGAAATTCCCTTACCAATAGTAACTTCATCTGGAGTAAGTTCACCATTTGCACATCTTTCATATTCCGGTTTAATGATTTTTTCCATCATTTCATCACTAGTCATTTTATCCATCAGAACGCCATCCAAAACGGCCTGTTGTAATTTCCTAGTCATACCGGAACAATCAGATCTCATTACCTCCAAACCTTTAACTTCAATATGATCTGTTTTACCACCTTTGTGACAAAGCATCCTTCCAGCATATCTTTTCTTTTTAATAAAAAATATCTGATCAAATGTATCTTCAAATTCAAGAATTACTTTATTCCATTTTAAATTACAGTTCTGTTCTATTAAAATTTTTAGGTATCTCTCTTGACAATATTCAACGAACTTCTCACCTATTTCAGTAAGTTCTTTAATTCTATCTTCATCATTATCCCAATACTTATCAGTTGGAGAAAGTTGAATATAAATAGAATCTGTATCACCGTAAAGTGGAGCCATTCCACATTCAGTTGCATATTTAGAAGTTAGTTTAATAAAGAATTGACCTGATAGAGTAATAGCTTCAGCTAATTCTGTATCATAAAATCTGCTTCTTGAATTTCCTATATCTCCATAAAAAGATAATCCTAATCTCTTAAAAGAGTAAGCTAATCTATAATAGAGAAGAAATAGATCATCTTGAGTTGTTCCAACAACTTCTAATCGTTTTGCTTGAAGATCAGTATATTTTGACCTTCTCTCTAATGTACGGGCAAACATCTGAGAAATAAAACCATGCTGATCTAAACGAAATGTTGTTCCTCCTTTTCTTTCTGTTCCTATAACATTTCCATCTTTATCTAAAACATCACTATCAAAAGATGGAATAGAGCACATCTCCTCTGGTTTAAAATTCTTACGATCTTCTTTCTTAATAATCGTTTCAGGTGAAATATTAAAAGCACCGACCATTGAAGGATAAAGTGATTTAAAATCGAATGCAGCTACATTTCTATGCATACCTACTACTGGTGGAAAAACATAAGCACCTTCATATTGCTCTGGTTTATTTGGAGACCAATATCTAGTTGGAAAATGGAACCCTTCTTTAAAACCTTTTTTAAGAAGTAGCTGATCTACCTTCGTACTAATATTCCAGTCATTTGGAAAACCATTTGCAATTCTACAAAATAACTGTTCAATCATTACAAAACCGGTGAACTCCTCTAATTTCCTAAGAATAGTACAATCGTGAATATTATACTCTTTAAGTAATTCTTTATCGTACCTATAAAGATTAATAAATTTTGGAACAACCCCAGGATGACGTTCTCTGAAAGTTGTACGCCAATCAATCTTATTCATCTTAAGAACTTTTTCACCGATAGAATCTAGGGAATAAGAGATTGCATCTCCTCCAGCTCTTACGTAATGCCTTTTAAATACTGGAAGGGGATCCGCAAATAAATGATAACGCCAATCAATAAATATATTATGATAATGAAAACGATATATTAAAACAGGAAAATCAAACCCTCCTCCATTCCAAGCGGATAATACATCATATTTCTTAACACATTTTCTTTTGAACTCCAGAAGCATTTCTTTTTCTGCTTCATCAGTCTCCTCTTTTAATATTACAAAACCCCAATCATCAGGATCTTTATCTATTCTGTCACCCTCCCAAGCAATAGAAAGAATTCTATTCTGCTCCTTCTGATCAAACCCTCCTACAGAATCATCTGTTTCTATATCAAAAAATCCTACATGAAATTTAGGTGTAATCTTTATATCGAAATCTGTTAAAAATCTCTGCTTAGGATTTAAATCTGCTTCTAAAGCTGTTACGTTTTTTCTATCACACCAATTAATTGCATTATGAACATCAGTCCATCGATCCCTATCTCTGGGCCACCTAATAGCATGAGGTCTTTCTCCAAGAAAAAATGGAACAGCCCAATGTTGACCGTAATCTGGATCACCAACTTTTTTAAAAATTTTCTTACGGTCAATCTTTGAAATTATATTATCAACATAAACTCTTACATATAAATTAGGATAACGAGGATCCGGTTCAACTTTATTTGCATAATGTTTACATAACCAATTCCATTTTTCTTTTGATACTTTATCATAATCTTTTCGAGTAATAAAAAAGTACCACTCAAAAGGGTGAACCTCTTTTATCCTCTTACCACTAATAGAATCTCTTTTTAAAAGGATTATATTTTTACCTTCAGACCATCCATGATAATATTCAGTATCAGGATTAAAAGTCCAAGCACTATCTTTTAAATCATCAAAGTCAACGGCATCATGAAGATCAATTTCAGTATTATCTTTCTTGCTAGATATTTTAGAAGCATCTATATTTTGATCATAAAACGCCCTATTTTCAACGTCATCATCACCAACTTTTGTATTAAGTTCATCTGCAAGTATTTGAGTATCTGAATCAGCTAATAATGAAGATCCTGCTCTAAAAGCCTCCTCTTTCTCTTTAGGTTGTAAAAGTTTTTTAACTCTTGGCGCTCTAGTTTTTTTATCTTTCAAGATACTTTAACCTTTTAATTTAAAAATCTAACAAAGCATTCCTAGTAACATTAATCAATTTTTCATTAAGTAATTTTTCAGAAGCATTTAATACAATAATTTTTCCACCTAATTTTTTCCATAATTTAATAGCTTGAAAAAACGTTGCACGAATTAAATACATCTCCTCTAATTTCCTTCTTGGACTTCCATCTCGTTTAATAACTCTATCCCTAGCTATTGTTGCGTCAATATCTAATACAATTATTAAAGAGTTTGCTTTAATGCATAATTCAAAAATTTGATTATATTTATCTTTCTTAATACCTCTTATCGTATCATAAACATAAGATGATAAAACCCATCTATCTGCAAGAAAGTCTAAATCATAAGAGAATGAAGTTAAATCCAAATTACACTGATTCCCAGCGACAAACATATCTCTTGTGTACATAGTTCCTAATAATCCATGTCTAACATTATCAGAAAATATTTTTATGTCAAATTTATTTCCAAGCATTTTTACTGCAGTTGTTTTACCAACTCCATCTGATCCTTCTAAGGCAATTAACATTTTCCAATCCCATGTTTTAAACCAACAGATTTCATTATACGTTCAGCCTCATCCCAAGCATCTGTTGTCTTAAATTGCATAACGCAAATATTATGACCATGACCTATTACTAATGAACCGTCTTTAGTGTATTTATCAACTCTAGATACATCATTAGTACCTTCTCTCATAGCCCACCAATCTAGAAAAAAATTATATTTATGATCTAAAGTTAATATAGCGGATCTAATTACAGGTCTTTTAAAAGCAAGATAACTCATACTCTGCTGATCACCACCTTTAAATTTTTTCCACTCTTTAAACCATTCATCACAAATATGAACAGTTACTTTATTTCTTCTAAATAATAACATTCCTATATTATAAACAATCGATTTATTTAAATCACATTCACGTTCTAAATATTCCCATTCTTCATTACTTGCAAGAGGTTTTTTAGGTTTATTACGTGTCATAAAAAGTGTATCAAATCTATCCTTACACATACCTAAACATTGATTATTTTTTAAAATATTAAATAAATTAATAAAGGATAGAAATGCAACGATATCAGTATCAAATAAAATTGAAACACCATCATCTAAACGATTACAAGCCTCACGAATAATTTTTATCTTACCTGCAAAGAAATGACACTTTCCTTCATAGATAGTTCCTGCTCCTAAATCCTTCATCTTATATTCTTTAAAATAAGGAATTGGATCAACTTTAATATTTAATTTAGAAAGTGGTTCTGCTAATTCTGTATAATCAGTAAATAATCTGAATGTAATTTCAGGATGCATTTTAGAATGATAAATTGCATTAGCAACTGCTACTCTTACAGGTGTCCATCTGCCGCTGCCTAATAAAATAACCTCTTTATAATCCATTTAAAACCTTTTCACTATAGTGTAATACTTACATACGTACCATGAAAACCTACAGATCATAGAGAGTAAATACTTACATACCTCCCATGAAAACCTACAGATCACACTAACGATTTACTTACATACCTCCCATGAAAACCTACAGATCACACTAACGATTTACTTACATACCTCCCATGAAAACCTACAGATCATAGAGAGTAAATACTTACCTACGTACCATGAAAACCTA